>Ga0070710_10000518_pt1 | contig 18125 bp, 22 predicted proteins | sample LARL52metaG_FD_65454 | JGI IMG/M metagenome (GOLD analysis project Ga0070710, IMG submission 65454) | Corn, switchgrass and miscanthus rhizosphere microbial communities from Kellogg Biological Station, Michigan, USA - LAR L5-2 metaG | ecosystem: Host-associated > Plants > Roots > Rhizosphere ... | reverse complement strand
TACGTGCCGCGCGAGGTTCTCAATGGCTCGTCAGGGTATCTTCCCGCGCTTGCCGTGCTGATTGGATTCGGGCTTGTTTTGCGCGGACATGAGGCAGGGCGGGCCATGCTCATCGCAGCGGGCCTTTTCATCGTTTCGCTGATATTCCGTATCATCGACCTCGACGTTTGCGCGCGCTGGCCGATCGGTACACATTTCCTTTGGCATGCCCTCAATGCCGCCGTACTTTATGCGGTGCTGCGGGGCGCAATCGCGGAACGCCAACATCCGCTAAGTCAGGAATGAAGATGAGCAACAAGAAAATTTCAGTCGCCGTCGTGGGCGCCGGCATGGGCGGTCTGGCCGTGGCGGCAACGCTGCGGCGGGTGGGAATCGACGTTCAAGTTTACGAGCAGGCGGCGCGTTTTGCCCGCATCGGCGCCGGCATCCAGATGATGCCGAATTCCATGAAGGTGCTGCGCGGCATCGGGATTGAGGAGCGCCTTCGCAAAACGTCTTTTGCTCCATACTCACACCTCAATCGCGACGGTTACAGTGGGGAAATGACCCGCGAATTGCCGATGCCCGAAAGCCTCTACAATGCGCCTTATCTCTGCATGCATCGCGCAGACCTGCACGACGCACTCGCGTCAGCGGTTCCGCAGGACATCGTGCATCTGGGAAAGAAGCTGACTGGCCTGGATCAGGCGAGCGGGCAGGTCACCCTGCATTTCGAGGACGGCACGCGTGCGACGGCGGATGCGGTGGTTGGCGCGGATGGTGTGCATTCGGTCGTCCGCGATATCGTGGTCGGACCGGACGCACCGATCCATAAAGGTCGGATCGCTTACCGTGCTGTGTTTCCGTCGAGCTTGATGGGTGGCTTCGACATCGGTCCCTCGCGCACGAAATGGTGGGGCACTGATCGTCACATCGTCATCTATTACACGACCAAAGCGAAGAGCGAGGTCTACTTCGTCACCAGTGTGCCGGAACCGGCTGAATGGCTCACCCGCGAGTCATGGTCGGCCAAGGGTGACGTGAGAGAATTGCGCGGCGCGTATGACGATTTTCATCAGGATGTTCGCAACGTCCTGCACGCATGCCCGGATTGCCACAAATGGGCGATCCTCGAGCGCGAGCCCCTGCGCCGCTGGAGCGATGGCCGGGTCGCGCTCCTCGGTGATGCGGCGCATCCGATGACGCCCTACATGGCGCAGGGTGCCGCGACCTCGATCGAAGATGCGGCCGTCCTCGCGCGATGCCTCGACGCGGTGAAGGGCGATGATATTGAGGGGGCCTTCAGACGATACGAAGCCCACCGCAAGCCGCGCACGTCAGTGGTTCAGGCGATTTCCAGCGCCAATACCTGGATGCGAGAAGGCGACGGCGATACGAGCTGGCTTTACGGTTACGACGCCTGGAACGCGAACCTCGATCAGCCGGCAGCACATCCGCGGGCGCGGGCGGCGTGACAGGGGGCAGCATGCGGCTTTCGCAATGTTGCAACTATCACGACTTCAGGGAACTGGCGCGGCGCCGGCTGCCCGGCCCGATCTTCAACTACATCGATGGTGCTGCCGACGACGAAACGACCTACCGGCGCAACACGCAAGCCTTCGAAGACTGCGATCTGGTTCCGAGCGTCTTGACGGGCGTCGCGCAGGTCGACCTGTCGGTGACGGTGATGGGACAGAAATTGGCGATGCCCTTCTATTGTTCGCCGACGGCCTTGCAGCGCCTGTTCCACCATGACGGTGAACGCGCGGTCGCGCGTGCCGTCAACAAATTCGGCACGATGTTTGGTGTCTCCTCGCTGGGCACAGTGAGCCTGGAAGAGATTGCGTCGAACTTTTCTTTTCCGCAGGTCTATCAGTTTTACTTTCACAAGGATCGCGGCCTGAACAAGGCCATGATGGACCGCGCAAAGACGGCGGGCGTCAAGATCATGATGCTGACGGTCGATTCAATCACCGGAGGCAATCGAGAGCGCGACCTGCGGACAGGGTTTTCTATTCCGTTCCGGTTGACCCTCGCGGGCATGCTGCAGTTCGCCATCAAGCCAAGGTGGGCGCTGAATTATTTCACGCACGAGAGGTTCCGGCTGCCGCAGCTGGACGAGCATGTCGACATGGGTGGCGGGACAACATCCATCGGGGGCTACTTCACCAACATGCTCGATCCTTCGATGACTTGGGCGGACGTGGCTGAAATGGTCAAGCAGTGGAACGGCAAGTTCTGCCTCAAAGGTATTATGAGCGTCGATGACGCAAAAAAAGCGGTCGATATCGGCTGTGCAGGCATCGTGGTCTCCAACCACGGTGGCCGCCAGCTCGACGGGTCGCGGAGCGGCTTCGACCAGCTCGCGGAAATCGTCGATGCCGTCGGCGACAAAATCGACGTGCTGGTCGATGGCGGTGTCCACCGCGGATCGCACGTGCTCAAGGCCCTGTCGCTCGGCGCAAAGGCGGTGGGAGCCGGGCGCTATTATCTCTTTGCGCTTGCGGCGGCCGGTGAAGCTGGCGTGGAGCGTGCTTTGGAGCTGATGCGGTTTGAGCTCGAGCGTGACATGAGGCTGATGGGCTGTACGTCCGTCAGCCAATTATCCCGGCGCAATCTCAGGTTTCGCAATTCAGCACGCTGACCGAGTTTGCTCAGGGGCCGCCGTAGAGCCAGGCGATGCTGTCGTAAGTGTCCTCCGCTGTGCGCGGAGAAAGCGCTAGCTCACGCAACTCTGCCGCAACTCCGCGCGCGTGATAGAATTCGCCGTAGACGCGAGCCATGATTTGCGTGCGGCCGGTGCGGAGATAGCGTTCCTGCTGATAGGCCTGAAACGCTTTTCCCGGATCGTCAGGAGAAGCGGCCACCTTGTCTGCGAGGACAATCGCGTCCTCGGTCGCCATGCAGGCGCCTTGTGCGAGATATTGCAGCATCGGGTGTGCTGCATCGCCGAGGAGCGTAATGCGACCGGATGTCCAGTTTTTCACCGGTTCACGATCGCACAGGACCCACATGCGCCAGGTCTCGATACGCTCGAGCATGCGCAGGACCTGCGGCACCTGCATCTTGAAGTGCTGCCACATGACATCCTTGCTGCCTTCCGCATTCCAACCTTCCTCGTAGTGATCTGAGTGGAAGACGGCGACGAGATTGTACAGTTCGCCGCGACGCAACGGGTAATGAACGAAATGGGTGCGCGGGCCGGCCCAGAGCACGACGTCCGGGCGCCAGAGATCCTTGGGAACATCCTCGCGTTTGAGAACGCCCCGGTAGGCGATGTGACCCGATACGCGGGGTTTGCCATCGCCGACGATGCTGTCGCGGATTTTGGACCACATTCCGTCGCAGCCGATCAGGGCGCGGCCTTCGACTGTTTCGCCGTTGTTGAGCGTGACCGAGACGTGATCGCCATGATCCTTGAATGCGTCCACGCGGCGACTTGTTTCGAGCGTGATCAGATTGCTGCCCTGACACGCCTTGAGGAACGTGGCGTGAATATCGGCGCGATGGGTCACGCCATAGGGCTGCCCGAACTTTTTCATGAACGCTTCGCCGAGGGGGACATTGGTAATCAACTTGCCGGTCAGCGCGTCGCGCATTTCCTGGGCGGGGGGGCGATGAGCATCGGCCAGGATGGCATCCTTCAGTCCGACTTTCTCCAGAACGCGAAAGATATTGGGTCCAAGCTGGATGCCAGCGCCGACCTCGCGGAATTCCGGAGCCTGTTCGAAAACCCTGACCGGAAACCCACGATGGGCAAGTGCGTAGGCTGTAATGAGCCCGCCGATGCCTCCGCCAGAAATAAGAAATGGGGCGGAGCCGCCATTCGTACGAGCCATGGGTATAACCTCACTTCACTTGGAACGACTGGTCAGGACCATAAAACCTGAATGGCCGGACGCAAAGTGCGTTTCCGCATGGAAAAATCCGCCGGTAATGCCGGCGGATTTTCGATTGGCTGCAGGATTTGGTCAGTGACTATTTGGTCACCTGACCACGGACTTCGCCACCTTTGTTGGCCGCGGTGTGGACGTTGACATACCACTTGCCCGCCAGCAGCTCGTCCGCCTGGGCATCGGTGAGGGTCGCCGAACCCTCGAATGCGCCCTTGTCGGCGCCGGCAATTGGCACCGCGACGCCGCCGTTTTTCCCGGGTTCACCGGAATGGAAATGCGCGGCCGTCGCCGGGCCACTAAGGCCGGACACGCTGCCCTTCCAGGACAATTTCTTGCTGGCAGTATCAAAGGTCGCGGTCACTGACCCGGACCCCTTGCTGTCAGTCGGCGGGACCTCGCTCGAAGCCTTCAAATCGGCCTTGAGATTGACGTTCGCGGCCATAGACGGACCGGCGATCGCAAGGGCAGCGGTGCAGGCGAGGGCGGCCAGGACGGACCGCAGAATCGTATCTTTCATGGGAGTCCTCCGTGGAGTGCTGGTGTGCACTCATGCGTGCGAACACCGCACTCTACCGCCTATTCCGGATGCGCAGAAGTACTGCCCTAGTGGAAGGCCCCGGTAATCGACGTGCTGGAGAGTTCGCCGCAGGAATCGCATTCCCAGTGGTGGCGGATTTCACCGCCCTCGACGAATTCGGATGAGACCGGAGCGACCATCAGGTCACCGCAGTGAGGACAGCGCGTGGGAGCTGTAAAGGCGCGGGAGATTCTCGCCCTGTACTGATGAAGGTGCATGTCACGGCTTCCTTTTTCTTCCCTGTCCGAGGCGCTGAGTAGCGACGCATCGTGGCAACGGCGAGACGGTTTAATGAAACTGTGGTGGCCGGAGCGCTAAGCTTTTGCGACACATGATCGCGCGCGCAGTAAACAATTTTACGCCTGAAATGTGTTGGATCGACTCGAAACCACTGCCAACAGCACGTTCGACGCACTGCAGCAGACAAGGTTTTGACGATTTCTGAGAAAGCAAAGCGCCACCCATAAACGCAGCATTAAGATCACGTCTTCGCGAGCGAGATTTTAACGGCCGACGATCAGACACCAGTAGCGATCGCGGCCACCGCTCGCCGATGCAAGGCCGTATGCCTTCACGTCGGTGAGCAACATGTTTGCGCGGTGTCCTCGCCACGTGATCGCAATCAAGACATGGCGACCACACACGGTGTTGCCTCCATAAGTGAAGGGACCGCTGTTGCCAAGTTCCAGCGGTCCCTACGGGTTTGCCGAAACAAGGGGACACCCGGGTTGGGGAATGTTCGGCATTCCACGAACTATATCCTTGTCCGAAAATTCCACTCTGGTCTGTGAACTAAATCACAGTTGTTACGAATTTCACAAAACAAGTTGATGCTGAGTGGCTGGGTGGTCGGTGAACGAAGTGTGAGCCTTGAGGCCACGGGTCTTCAGTTCATTCCTCTTGCGGAAAGGCCTCGACCAACTTTGCTTCACGCGGCAGCCAGAAATGCTGTGTTTTGCAGTACGGACAATGGGTATGGGTGAATTCCTGCGGCACCCGCGCCAATGTGTCAGCATCGACATGAATACCGGTGGAAAAATCGCGATTAGTCTTGGGGCATCGTATGAGTAACACGCCCACGACTCGTCTCCGTCACGCGTTAGATTTTCCGCACCTCGACTCTGGCGGTCTCGAGCAGCCAACCGAACTGTGTCGCGGTGAACAAGATCGCCACCAGGTTCAGGGTCACTATTTCAAGCACAAACATGTTGGTCTCCGTACGCATTCAAATGTTCGATTCTCACGCTAGTGGGTGAGTCCACCAACGACTGTGTTCGCGATCACAAAAATGCGGATTTGGCGGCGTCCGGTCCCGATATTGGCTGCCGGGCCCGCAAAATCGAGAACTCCTCAAGGGAAAATCAAGAGTTACTCAAGGACTGGCCGCCGTGCAGCCACTATAGCCGTCCGTATATGAGAGCAACTCCTTAACGCCGCAATTTGGGAAACCGACGATGTCCACACAATCGCACCACGCTGAAACGATGCTCCTCCACGCCGGTTGGCGGGCTGATCCTGCGACTGGCGCTGTCGCCGTGCCGATCTATCAGACCACGTCGTATCAATTCCGGGATACCGAACACGCGGCGAATCTTTTTGCCCTGAAGGAGCTCGGCAACATCTATTCGCGCATCATGAATCCCACCAACGACGTGCTGGAAAAGAGGATGGCGGCTCTCGAAGGGGGCGTTGCCGCGTTGGCTCTGGCGTCAGGCCAGGCGGCATCGGCATTTTCGATCCAGAATCTGGCGCGCGCCGGCGACAACGTTGTGAGCTCGACGGACCTTTATGGGGGAACATGGAACCTGTTCGCCCACACTCTCAAGGATCAGGGAATTGAAGTTCGCTTCGTCGATCCGATCGATCCAGAAAATTTCCGCCGCGCGACCGATGACAAGACCAGGGCCTATTACGCGGAGACCCTGCCAAATCCGAAGCTTACGGTATTCCCGATGGCAGAGGTTGCGGCGATCGGCCGTCCGCTCGGCATCCCACTGATCATGGACAATACGGCGGCGCCGTTTCTCACCAAGCCAATCGAGCACGGTGCCGCCATCGTCGTGTACTCGATGACCAAGTATCTAGGCGGACATGGAAACTCAATCGGCGGCCTGATCGTCGATGGCGGCAATTTCGATTGGGCCGCTCATCCACAACGCCAACCCGCTCTGAATACGCCCGATCCCAGTTATCACGGGGCGGTTTGGACCGAAGCCGTGAAGCCGCTTGGCCCGATCGCGTACGCGATCAAGGCGCGCGTCACACTTCTGCGGGACATCGGCGCCGCGTTGTCACCGTTCAATGCCTTCCTCACCATTCAGGGTCTCGAGACGCTCGCCTTGCGGATGAGAGAACATTGCAAAAATGCGCAGGCAGTGGTGGAGTTTTTGCGCACGCGCAAGGAAGTTAAGCGCATCATTCACCCCTCACAGCAGCAGGGCGTTCATCGCGAGCGGGCGGACCGCTATCTGGGCGGCCAATACGGCGGCTTGGTTGGCTTCGAACTGGCCGGCGGAAAGGAAGCTGGACGAAAGTTCATCGATGCCTTGCAGCTGCACTATCACGTCGCGAACATCGGCGATGCGCGAAGTCTTGCGATACACCCAGCGACCACGACGCATTCGCAGCTGACCGCCGAAGAGCAGCTGGCGACAGGTGTTTCCGACGGCTATGTGCGGCTGTCAGTCGGTATCGAGCATATCAATGACATCGTTTCCGACATCAAGCGTGGTCTGGAAGCGGCTTCGCGGGCGTCCATTCGGGCGGCGTGACGGAACAAGGAGCACGACATGAGCATCACCAGCATCGACGTCGGGGGCATCAGTTGCCAGTACTTCGCCGTCGGTGCTGGAGAGCCGATCGTGCTGTTGCATTGTACGGGTCACTCGGGTCGCCAATGGGCCGAACTTGCCGCGGCTCTTCGGACAGACTTTGAAGTGATTGCGCCCGATCTCTGCGGCTACGGCGGTACTGCGCACTGGCCGGGGTCCGGGACATTTAACCTCGGTATTGAAGCCGATCTCGTCGCTGCCCTGGTGGAGAGACTTAACCGACCCGCACATATCGTCGGTCATTCATTCGGCGGTGCCGTCGCACTGCAACTGGCGTTGCGCCATCCGGACCAGGTCAAGAGCCTGACGCTTATCGAACCGGCTGCATTTCACCTGCTGTGCGATGGCGATGACGAGGACAAGCGCGCCCTCACGCAGATTTCCGAGATTGCGACGACGATTGCAAGCGCCGTCAACTGCGGTGACTACGCCGGAGCGATGCGGCGCTTTGTCGACTATTGGACCGGCAACGGCGCGTGGGATGCCCTGCCACACCAGCAACGGATTGCGCTCGCGAGCCGGATCAACAAGGTGACGCTCGACTTCTGGGCGACACTCAACGACTCGACACGTCTCGGCGATCTTGCCCACTTCGAAGTGCCTACACTGATCATATCGGGAGGGCATTCGCCATTTCCGACCCGGCGGATCTGTTATCACCTCGCGCGCACTTTGCCCGATGTGAGGCTGCGGACCTTCGATGACGCGGGGCATATGCTTCCTCTGAGTCACTTCAGGGAAATACAGCCGTTGATCAAGGCGCATTGCGATGCGCAGGCTAACCGCAGAGAACGCCCGCATGGCGAAGTGGGTGCGCGCGCGTACGCCTGACACAGGTCGGCCGTACGAATTTACCACGAACATCGCGTCGGTTTTGGCGTAGCGAGTGTGACTGATGTCACATTCAGGAATGAACGTCGGCCGCAATATCCGTTGCGAAAAGAAATGCAATTGGGAGGCAGTCATGACCACCCGATCAATTTGCATATCTGCAGCGGTTCTGCTTCTGGCACTGACTTTGACCTGGCCAGCGTTGCCCGAGCAAAGCAACACAGACCGCATCGGCCAAAGCTCAGAAGCCGGCGCGGGAAAATTGCATGGCGCTGACGTAAACACTCAGCCTACGGTCAACCAACCGTAGCGGCGTCCGCTTTGATCACGACGGAAACTAAAGCCGAGAAGCGTTCAGCTAGGCGAGTGTCTTGGTGGCGTCGACCGCCTGTTCAGGCACGATACTGATCCGTTCACCGCAAGCGCACGGCTGCGCCTTGCGGCTCGGCAACGGAATTTTGCGCCCGTTAGGCAATTCGACGAAACGACGGACAAATTGGCCAGCGCTTTCGACGACGTATTTGGTACCTTCGGGCAGGCGTTTTGGTAGGCGATACGTATTACGCACTTTTGGTCCCCACTTCGGTTTAGCTCGGTACCACCAACCGATACTCTTTGTCGGGATAGTGACAAAATTGTAGCTATCCCCAGATGAGCCCCCCGGAGCCTCTATTTGCCGTTGTCCCGGTGCCATTTAACGACGGCCACGCCATTTTTGCGATCGAGGGGGTGGGGTGATCCGCCCTTGAGCCCATGGCTCGCCAGCAGGTCCTCCGGGGTCTGCTCAGGCACGCCCGGAAAAACCGGCCGACCGCCGGGCAGCTGTACGCCGGGTGCGCGTGTCAGGTAGAAAAAATCGTAGCGATCAAGAAACATTCCGAAGACATCGGTACCGCCGATCACACCGAGGCTCGCATCGGGAACGCCGAGCACGGCCAGCGCTTGGTCGAGGGAAGCGCCGGTCGGATTCCAGAAGAGGGCGTTGTTGTTGTTCGGGTCGCTTGCTATCGCCGCGACTCTCCGGGTTAGAATAAGCCGCTTGCGCAAATCGGATCGGCGTTGATTTTCGTGCGAATGGCGTCCGTGCACGACTACATCGACGCCATCGAGCCCACGTTCAAAAAAGATCTGATCGGCTTCGAATTTGAGCGAGTCCGGCATTACGCCGGCCGCGTTTGCGAGCATGCCGTCTTCGGAGACGATGGCATATCCTTCGATACGGTGAGGGGTTTTCACGGCGGCCGTAACTTTCAGATGCACCCGAATGCGCGGCAGAATCCTTGCACGGCCGACTATATCTTTCTCACGTGTCAGTCGACTTTATTTTTCCACCCCCGCAAATGCCGTCATTGTGGTGCGGAACGGCGCGAGTAATAAAGATTTGCATCCGCAGCCGGTACAATCATCTTGCCGATCGGCCAAAGCGCAATGCCGGCCAGTTTGAGGTGCGCCCACGCAAACGGGATACCAATAATGGTGACGGCAAGAAGGATTGCCGTGAGCACGTGTCCGAGCGCCAACCACCATCCGGCAAGGACGAGCCAGATCAGGTTGCCGATGAATCCCAATAGCCCCGTGCCAACGTCTTCGGCGCCGGAATATTCCGCACGCGACACGGCCTTCTGGCCGAACGGGAGGAGCGTATAGAGACCGATGTTGATCGCCGCCCTCGCCCAGGGCAGGCCGATAATCGTAATTGCCATGATGACGGCAGCGACAATCCAGGCAACCGCCATCCAAAGTCCGCCGAACGCGATCCAGAGGATGTTCAACAGCAGGGAAAATAAGGACATCGTGGCCCCCTCACAGTGCAAACGCCGGAAAGCCATCTAGGTATTCTGCACCGGCTTTGCCAGCCGGGTAGCACAGGATTCTCGCGTAAGGGGCGGCACGTTCGGGAACAGAATCGTATTTGCGAGGTTCTCCGGATGGTTAGGACATGGAGCGCACTATCTATGAACATTCTCTGGCTTATCCTTATCGGCTTTGTTGCCGGTATCATTGCCAAGTTCCTCCACCCGGGATCCTCGAACGAGCCGTCGGGATTCATCCTGACGACTTTGCTGGGCATCGCCGGGTCATTCGTCGCCACTTATCTCGGCCAGGCGCTCGGTTGGTACCAAGCCGGTGAGGGCGCCGGTCTCATCGGAGCCGTTGTGGGCGCCATCATTGTACTTGTCATCTGGGGAATCTTCGCGCCACGGCAGCCGACAACAATCGCGTGAACGCAAATGACGTCAACCTTTCTTCACGAAGACAAGAATGTCCCACCGGATGAAGCCGAAGAGCGTGATGCGCCAAAGTGCTCTACGTGCGGAAACCAGATGTGGATGACCCGCGTCGACACCCAGCTTTCGGACAACGGAACGCAATCGAAGCGCGAATATGAATGCAGCCACTGCGGCGCGAAGCGATCGGTTAAAACAAGCTCTGCCCGGATTACTCCGCTGGCTTCGGTGGCGGTCGACACCGAGACGTAACAACTTACTCGCCAGACAAAGTTGAAGCCGCCCACGAGGGGCGGCTTCGAATTTCCTGCGATCTGCTGACGCAACTATTCGATGATCTGGATCACCCGACGGTCTGACGGTTCGACCAGGTACACGTGATCACCTGAGTATACGTAGCGATATTTGGTCAACCTCGGGCCCCACGTGCCAGGAACGGTTTGCAGTTCAAGATCTGCCGGCAACGTTGCACCGACAGAGAGCCGTTCTTTCACTGTTACAGGGGCGACCCGTTCCTTCACGACGTAATCCCTGATGACGGTGCGTTGTTCAGGTTCGATGATGACTGTTTCGGCGGGGCCAACGCCGACAGTTTGCGCAAACGATTGCGCCCCGGTGAGAATAGCTATTGCACTTGCCGCCACGAGTGCGCGTTTCATGAGTAGCCTCCAGTCTTTTGACAACTGTAAGGGCCAACGTCCGAATCTACCGTCGGTTCCGAATGAATCGCCTCCGAACGAAACGGAACTGCGCGCGCGGCAATAAACGCCGGCTCGGAGTCTGATACGTCGACCGACTACCGGGGCACCTGTTGCGGGTCGCATTAACTCTGCCGTCCGATAGGTGCTGTGGTGTTGTTTTCATTCCCAACTGCGCCGCCTATGGGATCGTCTCCTCATTGAGAACCCCTATAAACTTATCCCCGCGTCGGACAACGGCGCGGGGTTTTTTTCGTCGTCCTGCGTGCAAGGTGCGTCAGCGCGCTTGCGCGTCGTCTAAATGCTAAAGTGCGCGCGGTTCGAAGGTTGAGGAAACATCATATGTTGAGGAAACATCATATGAAGGAAGGTCGATTTGTCCCCCCGAATGGCGCCTTTACGCGCACCGTATCCATTCGGTTCTCTCACTGCGATCCGGCTGGTATCGTTTATTTCCCGCACTACTTTGACATGTTCAACGGCTTGATTGAGGACTGGTACACCGAGCAACTCGGCGTGAACTATGCGAAGCTCATACTGGGCGATCGGCACGGCTTTCCTTTTGTTCACATTGAAACTGATTTCAAATTGCCAAGCCGAATGGGGGAGCAGCTGGATCTTACGCTGTTGCTCGAACGCGTAGGGCGCTCTTCGCTGAGCGTCATCATTGTCGGTCATTTGGCTGGCGTCGAGCGATTGCGCGCGCGATTGACGACTGCCATGACATCGTTGGAGACACAGCGGTCTGTCGAGTTGCCAAATTCATTGCGTGATAAATTTGAGGCGTACCAGAATCTGACCGGAGGGGTAGCGTCGGGACAATCCGGTCTAAAGGGCGACGCTTAGCGCGTTACTCGGCCTTGATGTGCGCCGCGCGGACGACTCTGCCCCACTTGTCGGTTTCGTCAGAGACGAGTTTTGCGAAATCATCGGCCGAGCCACCAACCACACTGCCGCCCAGGTCGGCGAAATGCGACTTCAGGCGGGAGTCCGCAAGAGCCGCGTTGATTTCCCTATTGAGCTTGCTGGTGATCTCAACGGGAGTGCTCTTGGGTGCGCCGAGGCCGATCCAGTAACTGGTCTCGAAGCCCAGCACGAATTCCGCCACCGTTGGTATCTCGGGCAGCGCATCCGAACGTGTCGCACCCGTCGTCGCCAGCGCGCGTAGTTTGCCACCGCGAATGTGCGCGACAGCTATGGCCATAGGCGAAAAGAAAACGTCGACCTGGCCACCGAGCAGATTGATGATCGCGGGGCCGCCGCCGCGATAGGGAATATGCGTCATGTCGATGCCGGCCATTTCCTTGAAGAGCTCGCCGGCTAACTGCGACGAACTGCCGATCCCGGCAGATGCCATGTTGATCTTGCCGGGATTGGCTTTGGCATGGGCGATGAATTCGGGAAGCGTTTTGGCGGAATAGGACGGATTGACCACGATGACCAAGGGCGTGCGGAAGATGCAAACGATCGGAGCAATGTCGCGTATAAAATTGAAATTGAGCTTCTCATAGAGCGTCGCATTGATGGCAGCCGACGGATCGAACAGGAGAAGCGTATTTCCGTCGGGAGCGGCGTGTGCGACCGCGTCGGTTCCGACATTCGTTCCTGCGCCGGGTCGGCTTTCAATGACAAAGGCTTGCGCGAGCCGCTCGGACAACCAAGGTCCGATCTGGCGTGCGACTGTGTCTGTCGTTCCGCCCGGCGCATACGGCACGATCATGCGCACCGGCTGCGATGGATAGTCGAGTGCTGATGCAACACGCGGCATGACCGGCAGGACGGCAACGCCTGCCGCGAGACGTAAGAATTGTCGACGGACAAGTTTCATGACGATCTTCCCGGCGCCATGGGCGAACGGGTCACACCGGATTTGAAAAACCGCCCGCCGGTCAAGGCGGCAGCCTGACGGACTATCGCGTAGACTGCGCGGGATTGTCCAGCAAACGCACGGGCGCACCGGAAGGCGGTTGGGCGGTCGATGACTGGCCTGTCGATTGCGGCGTCTTACGCGTGCCGGCTGGTCTGGTTTGAGCCGAGGCGGCCGCTTTTTCCTTGAGGTCCTGTTCGGTTGCCTGCAGCGTCGCGATTTCTTGAGCCATCTCTTCTTGCCTGGCTGCGAGCTGTTTTATCGTCGTGGCAAGCTGGTCAACACCGTGCCGAACGATCGCGAGATCAAGCGCTACGGGTTTGATCTGCTGCGCCAGGTCAGCGGATGTCACTACGGTTGCCGTCGACGCTTGCCCGTCGACGGGCGACGACGTGGAGGGCGGCAACAACCAGGCGAGTGATGGAGCCCAGGCTCTGATCGTAGCTTTTGCTTCTTCGCCACGAGATTGCCAGGCCAAGGTACCGGCGACACCGAGTAGAATTGCAAAGGCGAGGCGGAAGAGCCCACGCAGCATTCGTCGGCCAGTCGATCGTTTCGTCACTGTGGGTTGATCGTTTTTTTGGGAGGGAGGTCGAGACCTGCGAGGCCACTCCGGCACGACATCGCGCTCGTAGTAGTGCGGCGAATTTTGCGAAGAGTACGAAGCCGGCATCACGTCCCCCTTAACCCACTGTACAAGCGCCTAGCGGGCCATCGTCGTGTGACAGAACCAAGGCAAGAGGGGTTACCGCTGAGCCGACGACGACGTTTAAGGCATTCGGCTACCAGCGTGGTATCGTTTCGGCCCCTGAACTTGGGATCTGGAATGAGGCGACGCGTTTCTTTGCGGCGGTGGGGGCGGTGGTCGCATGGCCATTCGTTGCTCGCGCGCGACAACAGGAACGTTCGCAAAATGCTGGCGGTCTCGAAGAGGCCAAGCGCCGTTTCGATAAAATCTCCCAACCCAGTGAGGCGGCGCGATCGGACTACGTCACGCGTCTTGTGCGGATGCGGGAAGAAATGGTGCGTCAGAAGAGCGATGAATGGAAAGCGATCGACCACGAAATAAGAGAGCATCCCGCGCCGAAAGACTCCGACGGCAAGTTGTTGTCACGCCGTCTGATCGGCAAATGGTCATCGCCGCGACATGATTATCTCTACCGGAGCGACGGCAGCTGGACCATGTTGCCGGCCGACGAGGGCACGACCCGTGGTACTTGGCGCATCGAAGGAAATCAGTTTTTTACGACCGCCAGCATAGGCCCGCCTGACCCGGCTCAGTACACAATCATCCTCATCACAAAAACGGATTTTGTAATCGTCGACCAATCTGGCGTCTTTTATGAGACCCGTCTCAATTAAAGCGGACAATCGAACTCATAAAGGAAGAGCCGCAGTGCCAACTTCTGCGGCTCTTCCCGCGCTTCCGCCTGATCCAGGATGATCGAGGGGACGTGGGCGAAAGCTTCAGGAGCTTAGCGTCTTGTGGAGCTCCAGTCGGCCCAAGGCTGAGTAAATTTCCGGCCCTGAGTGGAAAATTTGCCTAAACGGCTTGTGGAAATAGTTTGCCTGATTGCAGTTCCGCGACCGACAGTTGTACGCTTGCATGCAAGGGCGCCATTCGATGAGGCTGCCATGCGAAACTCAACCAACTTCATCATACTCAATGTCATCATTGCCTTGAGCATCGGCTCGTCCATGGCGAGCGAGACCACGATGCGCAAATCAACCGCAGAAGAACTCAAAAGCGTTTGCGACAAGGCCGGTGGGTCGTTTTCGCAGGACGCAGGCGGTTACGGATGTGGAACTAACTGTCAAGGAAAGCCCGGCACCGATTGCGTGCTCGCCTGCAAGAATAGCGAGAAGGGCTGTTTCGCGCAGGTGCCTGGGCGTGCGCGCCCAACAAGCCCCCTCAATGCACTCGTGCGATCGCCGAGGGGGTAGAGCGCGACGGATCTAATGATGCCGTGTGGTTCGGGTGTGACCCGCCGGCCCCGGGTTGTAGAATTGGTTCGGCACGCAAAATCCACCGATGCCGCTTACGGTCGCTCGGCATTGTTCAATTGTGAGAAAGCCGCAATTTGTGCCGCCACCACCGTTTCCTGCCGAGTAGTCGGCGCACCACGGATAGGGATCGTAAGGGAAAGCGTTCGCGGGCGCCTTTGACAGTACAATCGGGAGTACGACGAGCGCGGCAAGAATTTTGACCGAGAAACGCATTTGCAAATCTCCTTGTTGTATAGCTCTCAGATCCCCGCGGTTCGCCTTACAGTCATCAGGCAAGTCACCAACAGGCTCACGGTCAGCGCGTGTACGGTTTTGGTGATCGTTGAGCAGTCGGTCATGGCTGCCTCCCATGTTGCAAGCATCAACATAGGACGCCGTCACCATTTCTGGCTGTGATCCAGCTCACAGAAAGGGCGATTATTGGCGCGCTTGAACAGGTAGCGCCGTACCGGGATTTTTTGCCCGGGTCTTACACGCGGTCGACGAACAAAGACTGACGGCTATTTGCCGTCATTCCAGATATCGGCGGCGAGTTTCCAGTCGCCCTGAACTCTCTGCCAGAGGACGAGATATTTCCCGGAAAGCTCCTTTGGCGACGGTCCCTTCGTCGTCAAACTGAACGTACCGACTTCGCGTGCTGATGAAGGACTCAATCGTTTCACGTCGAGGGTAGTCAGTTTCGGGTTGGCAACCTGCTCGGCCATCCCTTTCCACATTGCACCGATCGCGGGTCGGCCTCTCACGATCGCCGAACCCGGTGGAAATGCGACTGCATCAATCGTGTAGAGTTGGGCTATTCCGTCAAAATCGCCTTTGTTGAATAATTCCGTCCATTTCGCATTTGCTGCTTCGATTTTGACTTTTTGAGCGAAGGCAGGCGAGACAAACACGAGCGCAAGCGCTACCACCAGTGCAATCCGACGCATGACAACCCCCCCGATTGGATATTCAAGTCTGCCTCAGAGCAGTCCCCATTTCCAAGCGTTGTCTTATCGATGTGCTTGTATGATCATCCGCGGTCCGGGGGACATGGTATGCGTACGCGTTAAAACCTGTGGCTGCTCTAGGAGAAATTTCATTGAAGTTGTTTTGGGCACTCCTGCTGATCCTTTGGACGGTGTATTCCAGCGATGGGATCTCCGCGCAGGAAAGCTTTCCGTCAGCGGGCTTTCGGTTCCGCTGCGATCCGCAAGATGCATTGGGAGCGGCATCTGCCCTTGGCAACAGGATTCGAAAGATCCTACCTGCGGCGTATACGCATTCGCTCAGTATAATCGGGACCCATCTGAAGCAAATAAATTGCTAGTCGTTCGTTCGAAGGTCGTAACCCGAACAGCAAGCGGCAATTCAGACATTGAGGAGATAATTGATTCAATTCTGATCGAGAAACAGAAGAACGAGAGTTTTGAGAGTCTTTGTGAAGTGAATGGACGAACGTTTTACTGGAGCGTCGTTAATAAGAAGACGCGCACAATTGTCGGTACAATCGTTGATGAAAATGGCTTTCGACAAATGTCTTTCAAATATTCAGCCTATCCATGCAGTCCTTAAATGACGCTTCATGCGGCGCCCGGAAAATTAGGGCCTCTGAAAAAAGGTAGGTTCGCAGAATGTTCGCTTATGACCCAAAGCGGACATGACCCCTTTCAGTCTCCTGGCTTAAACCGATACGATGCCTGGTCTTGAGCTTCGGGGGGAGCAATGAGACGGCGCGAGTTCAATACGCTTCTCGGCGGCGCGGCGGCGGCCGCGTGGTCGTTCACCGCACAGGCCCAGCAACCGGCGTTGCCGGTCATTGCGCTTGTCAGCACTGGGTCGGCCGGGGGTATCGCGGAACGCGCGACGGCATTCCGGAAAGGCCTTAGCGAAAGCGGTTATGTTGAAGGCAAGAATGTCACGGTCGAGTACCACTGGCTGGAAGGCCAAAATGATCGGCTACCGGCAGTGATGGCCGATTTGGTCCGCCGACAGGTGACCGTGATTGCCGCGCCAGGCAGTGTAGTCGCTGCGCTCGCGGCAAAGGCTGCGACGACGACGATTCCGATTGTCTTCGCTGTCCCGGAAAATCCAGTCCAACTTGGTCTCGTCGCCAACCTCGCCCGACCAGGGGGGAATGCGACAGGCGTCAATACTTTTTCTCAGGAAGTGGTAGGCAAGCGCCTGGGCCTGCTGCATGACCTAGTGCCGAAGGCCATTCGTTTTGCCGTGATCGTAAATCCGAACAACGCTTCAAGCGCCCAACGCACATTGCGAGAGCTTCGAAAAATCGGTCCCTTCATGGGCCTGCAAATGAAGATTTTCAATGCCGCCTCGATTGGCGAGATCGATGCGGCGTTTGATGCGCTTGCGCGTGAACGATCCGATGCGCTCTTCGTCGCTCCCGACGCATTTTTCAACAGTCGCGGTGTACAATTTGCCAACTTAGCAGCGCGCGAACGAATTCCAGCTGCTTATGGAGCTCGGGAAATCGTGGCCGCCGGTGGTTTGATGAGCTACGGAGCCGACCTTCTGGACATGTCTCGACAAGTTGGGGTCTACGCCGGCAGCATTCTCAAGGGCGCGAAGCCAGCAGACTTGCCGGTGCTGCAGTCGACCAAATTCAGGTTCGCCATCAATCTCCAAACAGCGCGAACGCTCGGCATCGAGGTGCCGCCGCAAGTGCTTTCCGTTGCCGATGAAGTGATCGAATAAGGCTGGCGACGTTTGCTATTGGTCGATTAGCGGACATGAGCTTGTGCGCTGCACATGTCTGCTTTTGGGGTAAAGCGGGCATGAAATGGGTGTAGTATGCGCCTCTCAACGCGGGGCCGTCTCGGCATGACAAAAGCGGTATTGATGGCTCTACTTCTATCGGTGGGTCTCTTCACGCCTGCCGCCGCCGCTCCGCGCTACCCAGGCGACCGAGGGCCCGGCGGTATTTGGAACGACGGACCGTATGCCTGCCGCCTAGGTCAAAGTTGCAACTGCCATCCGGATACGTACGTCGCCATTCGGTGTGAAGGGACTCCGTACGGTCCGCGATGTTGGTGGAACAATAACTGCTATTGCGCGCCGCCAAGGGCCAACCAATATTGCGGCAACCGGTCAGGGGATTGGCCAGCCTTTCGAAAACGCCCGACGCATTGATGCACCCTCCCGGACGCCGGCGACAGCACCGCGGTTCGTCTGTCAGCCCCCGGGGCCGTCCGTCATGATGTAGCCCATCAGGTCG
>Ga0070710_10000517_pt1 | contig 18133 bp, 18 predicted proteins | sample LARL52metaG_FD_65454 | JGI IMG/M metagenome (GOLD analysis project Ga0070710, IMG submission 65454) | Corn, switchgrass and miscanthus rhizosphere microbial communities from Kellogg Biological Station, Michigan, USA - LAR L5-2 metaG | ecosystem: Host-associated > Plants > Roots > Rhizosphere ... | reverse complement strand
TGCCGGCCCTGCGGCCTGGCTGCGGACCGGCTTGCGGCAGCCCGGACGGGCCGCGATCGGCCTTGCAATTTTTCTTTGAACCTTGTGGCACTTGGCGAGACGTAATGTGTGCTGGGGATTTAAGGGCCCAGCCTTAGGGCAGCGTCACCTAGCGAATATATTCCGCATAGGTGGCGCTGTTGCCCTTTTTGCTTTACGATATTCCATGTTGCTGGCGGCGCCCCCGCCCTTAAGTAAATCCCCAGACGCTGTCGGCCTGAAAACCCCGCGCTTTGCTTTCCCCGCGGGGTTTTCTTTCGCGCGCGACGCGTTCCTGACGACCCCGACGCACAAAGCATTGATCGGCCTCACCGCGCGGCGCGGCGCAGACCCCCTGCCCGCCGGCGCGTTTTGCTGCTATTTCATGCTGCCCTCTGAAGGCCCCAGCCAAGAACAAATCTCCGAACAGTTTCAAGGGAGTCAAAAAATGCGTTTCCTCCACACCATGCTGCGCGTGCGCAATCTCGACACCGCGCTCAAATTCTACCGCGATGCGCTGGGATTGAAGGAGGTCCGCCGCATCGACAACGACAAGGCAAAATTCACACTGGTGTTCCTCTGCGCCCCCGAGGACGAGGAGGCGCTGAAGAAGCAGCCCTCGACGCGAGGCGCGCCGCTGGTCGAGCTCACCTACAACTGGGACGAGGAGAAGTACGGCGAGGACCGCTATTTCGGCCACCTCGCCTACGAGGTCGACGACATCTACGCGACCTGCGATCGCTTGATGAAGCAGGGCATCACCATCAACCGCCCGCCGCGCGACGGCAACATGGCCTTCGTCCGCTCGCCCGATCTGCATTCGATCGAGCTGTTGCAGAAGGGCGATCCAAAGCCGCCCGCCGAGCCCTGGACCTCGATGCCGAACACCGGGCATTGGTGATCGTCGAAAGCACCTTCATGAGCTGAGCGTCCGGACCGCTGACTTGGCGGTCCGGACCCGAACAATGATCCGCGCAAGAACGGACGAGCGAGGAGTGAGTCGTGCCTGAGATCCGCGAGGGACAACTGACCATCTGGGGCCGGCCCAATTCGGTCAACGTGCAGAAAGTGCTGTGGTGTCTCGCCGAGCTCGATCTTCCCTATTCCCGCATCGATGCCGGCATGCAGTATGGCCGCAACACCGAGGCGGATTATCTCGCGATGAATCCGAACGGGCGCGTGCCGACCCTGGTCGATGGCGATTTCGTGCTGTGGGAATCCAATTCGATCATGCGCTATCTGTGCATGGCTTATGGCGCGGCCTCGCCGATCTATCCGGACGCGCCGCGGCGGCGCGCCGCCGTCGACCGCTGGCTGGACTGGACCCTGTCGACGGTGCAGCCGGTCGACCGTCCGGTGTTCTGGGCCCTGGTGCGCACGCCTCGCGAGAAGCGCGACATGGTTCAGATCCAGAAGGACGCCGATGCGGAGGCCGAGGTCTGGAGCGTTGCGGATCGCGCGCTGGCGACGCGCAGCTATATCGAGGGCGATGCATTCTCGATCGCCGACATCGCGCTCGGCGCCTATGCGCGGCGCTGGCTCGGCGTCGAGGGCATCAAGCGGCCGGCCCTGACGCATCTCGACCGCTGGTTCGCGCGCCTCGCCGAGCGCCCGGCTTTTGTGCGGTTCATCGCACCGCCGATGTCTTGAGGCCCGCGCGCAAGCGGCTCAGAACCCGCCATGCGCGACCTGCAGGACGCCAAAGATCACGAGCAGCGTAATGGCGCAGGCCCCTAGCCAGGCCATCCAGCGCAGGCCCCGCCCGACCAGCCACAGGATGGCGCAGCCGAGCACGACGGGAACGAGGGTTTCGAGATGCAGAGGGTTCATCGGCGCCGACGCGGTTGGTTCCGTTCGGCCCGATCCAAGCGGTGAAATTAGACGAATTTAACGCCGGCGGAATTCTCGCGCCGCCACACCACCTGGCAGATCCGCCCGGTCCGCGCATCGCGCGCAAAGGCGAGTTTGAGCCGCGCCGGCAGCGAGGCGGCCCCCTCGATCCGGATCTTTGCCCCGGCCGAGGAGATGTCGTGCACCACGCATTGGCGGGCGGCAAAGCCGCCCTCGAGCGTAATCCAGGCTTGCCGGCCCAGCAGTTTGCGGGGCTCGCGCTTCTTCTGTGCGGCCATCAAGGTCCTCCACCCGCGACAACCGTTACCCCCGGGCCTCTAACAAAGCGTTGAACCGATTGCAGACTCGGCAGAGCGTTTTCGAGCGAAGTGGGTACCGGTTCGCGCTGGAGAAAACGCGTCAAAACAAAAGGCTAGAGCTCTTTCCGGAACGGAAAGGGCTCTAGCTCCGGTCATTCCCCCACAGCAAGCCACCCATGCCACCTTGCCCGCCTGCGCAAACGCCTCTATACGTTCGCCCGTCCGAGGCTTGGCCGCGAGTCCCGCAGCCCGGCGTCGGAACGTGAAGTCTTTGGCATAACGCCTTGATTTCACAGCTATTTAGCGATCTTTTGCAAATAGCTATGCGAGACGGCTTGCGCTGCGTGACAACGCAGGGCCAAGCGGCGGTTTTGCTCCCTTCGTCTATCGGTCAGGACGCCACCCTTTCACGGTGGAGAGAGCGGTTCGATTCCGCTAGGGAGCGCCACGGCTCAAATCGGCGGAGATAATCGCGTAGTTACAACCTCAAAGTGCTGTCGCACAATTTCCAAAGCCATTTGTTCACATCATGTTCTGCCGTCTCAGCAGCGAAAGCTGCCCCCTCCTCTTCCCGTCCAACGGGGCCAACCCAGGATGCAGAGGCTGGCCCGGTGAGGAGGGGGCGCCACCGACGCGTGTCGTGGGGATCCGACACACGCCGGCGGTAAGAAATTACGGGCCGGCTGAATAGTTCCTTGAGAAGAAGGCCGTGCCCGTCTTTCTGGACGGGCGAAGCCGACCATGAGGAGCTGCTCTAAATCACAAGGACGCGCCATGGCTGACGAAGCAAATGAGACCTACCCGGGAGACGGCGTCTACGTCTCCTATGACGGCTGGCAGTTTCGGCTGCGAGTGAACCGCGAGGCCGGCGATCACGTCGTCTACTTGGACCCCGTCGTCGCTAAGGCGCTTGTGGCCTACGTGAAGACGAAAGACCTGCCCGAATAGGAACGCCCACACCGGCACGGCAAGAGCCCGCCCCTCCCCGTTCCCGCCGAACTCGCCGCAAGCCGTCAGCAGATGCGGCACCGTCCCCAACGCAAGCAGCAGCCGCCGCAACCACCGCAGCCGCCGCATCTGCAGCCACGCCAAGCGCAGCCACGGCAACCGCGGCAGCCACCGCAACCTCTGCAGCCGCGAACAACGACCGCTAGCTGCATGTCGCTGCGAAGGTGTTCGTTATCGAAGATGTGGAACGTGGCGAGACTGACGTCGGCCATTTCCTCTTCACTGAGCACGAAGCGCTGGTTTGGCGAGAGATCGTCAGTTTGCGGGACATCGGCAATCGGCACCGTGGACGCTGATGCGCTCCCTGCCAGCGAAAGACCCAGTCCAGCCGCACCCAGTGCTGTCATGGCGGCGGCTTTGGTTACAGGCGTCTGCTTCGAAGCTTTTTTGACCCTTGGCATGGTCGCATCCTTCGCAAGTCGCTGTGAAAGGCTCAACTTGACATCGCAAGTTGCCCTGCATGTCTAATGCGGCGCGCTTCATGCCGTTCCTGGGAATGCAACGAATGCGTCCGGTTCCGCTCGTCAGGCCAGGGGCGTCCGGGTAGCCCAGGATCCGAACATGAGGGCAGCATGGCCGAATACAGCGCTGGTCTCAAGCTGGCGATCGAGCGCGCGCCAGGTTGCTCTAGGCCGCGCCAGGATCGAGGGCGATCGCGTTGTCCTGGTCGAGCAGGATGCAGCGCAATGACGGCCCGCCTCACCGAGGCGCAACTGCTGGCGGATATCGCCTTGGTCTCGGAGATCATCCTCGAGCACGGCACCAAGTATGCGCCGCTGCTCGATCGGCTCGAGCAAGAGCTCGCCGCACTCCGGCGCGGCAATGACCCGGTGAGCCGCGCCCGCATGCACCTCGCCCGCGCACAGGCCGCTGCACCATAGGACATTACTCACGAAGCAATGTCGGCTCCCGAGGGCCGACCGGAAATCTTCTAATGCCATTACCGCTGGTGACCCATAGCGTCGGGGCTCTCGGCTTTGCACCCAGTAACGGGAAAGCGAACGCAGCCCGTTCCACGGTCCGGCAAATGCCGCGTGAGGGTTCTCCCGCGATTACCGCTCACAGGTCAGCAGCAAAGTGCTAGACTGCTGCTGTCCCCCGGCGTGGTTAGTCCGGTCGTTCGGAGGGCGCCGTGACAGAACAGCGGGTTCAAAGGCGATTAGCGACAATCTTGGCTGCTGACGTGGTCGGCTATTCCGCGCTCATGGAACGCGACGAGGAAGCCACCTACGCGGAGTTCGAGCGGCTGAAGCGAGAATTGATCGAGCCTAGCCTCTCCCGCCATGAAGGGCGACTGATCAAGACAACGGGTGATGGCGCGCTTGCCGAGTTCGCAAGTCCCTTAGCCGCCATGAGGTGCGCGGTTGAGATACAGGATCATCTCGCCTCCGGCAGCAGTCCCCTCAGGTTACGCGTGGGGCTCAACCTTGGTGACGTTATTGTTGGGCAGGACGGTGACCTCTACGGCGACGGGATCAACATTGCTGTCCGGCTGGAGAGAATCGCCGATCCGGGTGGCATCCTGATTTCCGAAAAAGTGCATAGCGAAGTCGACGGCAAGCTGGACGTTGGATTCGAGGATCGCGGCGAGCAGCAGCTCAAGAACATCTCCAAGCCAGTCCGCGCCCACGCAGTCCGCACAGGAGCGCATAGAGCGCTGACCGAGCAGCTAGGTGCGGCTCCTTCTCTCCCCGACAAGCCCTCCATTGCCGTGCTGCCGTTCGAGAACATGAGCGGTGATCCCGAGCAGGAATATTTTGCGGACGGAATGGTGGAGGAAATCACCACCGCGCTCTCGCGTTTCAAATGGTTGTTCGTCATAGCTCGCAATTCGAGCTTTACGTTCAAAGGCAAAGCCGTCGATGTGAAGGAGGTCGGACGCAAGCTTGGCGTGCGCTATGTCCTTGAGGGTTCGGTGCGTAGGGCATTAGGGAAAGTTCGTATCACAGGGCAGTTAGTTGATGCGGTGACAGGGGCGCATATTTGGGCGGATAGGTTCGAGCGCGATCTTGCAGACATTTTCGCTCTACAAGACGAAGTCACGGCCTCCATCGTCTCAGCTATTCAGCCAAAATTGCTTCAAACGGAAATTGCAATGGCGTCGCGGCGGCGACCGGAGAACCTCACCGCATATGATTATTATCTCCGAGCGATGCAGCAGTTCTACCTAACGACCCGCGAAGGGTTGGCCGAGGCGATCCGGCTAGCTCATCTGGCCTTGGAGCTGGACCCTCGCCTCGGCATTGTTGCTGTTTTGGCAGGTGTCTGTCACATGCAAAGGATCCTTTTTGGCTATGCTGTCGATCCTCAATTCGACAGGACGGAATCAGTTCGGCTTCTTCGCTTGGCATTGAGCGTCGACGATAGCGATCCAGATACGTTAGCAATGGCGGCCCTAATCTCGGCGTTCATGGTCGGCGATAGTGAAAGTGAGATCGAAATGGCCGACCAGGCGGTCGCACTCAACCCCAACTCATTTTTGGCATGGGGCTCCAGAGGACAAGTCTATAGAATTGCGGGACTGCAAGAGGAGGCGCTCCGCAGCTTTGAACGTGCCATTCGGGTGAGCCCAGTAGACCCACGGCTACACTTTACATTTGTTGGAATGGCGCAAGCCTTTATTGAGCTTCGTCGCTTTGACGAGGCCATCGTCGCAGGGAAGAAAGCCCTACGCCAGAATTCCTCCTTTTCGCCCGCCTATCGCTGTCTCGCGTCCGCCTTCGCACATCTCGGACGTGACGCGGAAGCGCGAGAGGCGGCGGCTCGTATGCTTGAGGTCGATCCCGCGTTCACAATATCCGGCCGGACCGCTCGTGGTGGGCAAGAGAACTCGAAGCTGCTTATTGAGGGTCTTCGGAAGGCGGGGTTGCGCGAATGAACCCGGGCGCACCCGCGCCGACGCAGTGACCGAATAGAGCCTGTTTGCTGCGTTGCATGAGTCCGAATCTGGCCCAACGCGGAAGTCCCGCGATGTTCGCTTTCGCACCTGCTTCAATGGTGATAGCGGACATCACTCGCCGTGACCCGCCGCGCTTTTATTCGTGGATCTAGCCCGCGGCCTTCACCAGCTGCAGCGGCGCCAGCAGTTGCATGCCGGGCGCGAGTGCGATCCGCTCGATATATTTCAGCTTCAAATGCAGGCCGTGACCATCGCCGTATCTCGGCGTTTTGGTGTCGTGGCCCATCAGCTCGTCCTTGAGCTCGTCAGGAGTCTCGACATCGCGCAAGCGATCCTTGAAGCCGTGCCGCAGCGAATAGAGCGTGTGGCGCTCGGTCTCCCGCAGCCCATGATCTTCCAGGAATTTGTTCACGGCGGCCGAGAAGGCGTCGCGGTAGCGCGGAAAGCCGTCCGGAAATTGTCGCATTGCCTCGAGCGAGACGCCGACAAGTGGAATATCACGGTAGGAGAACTCGGTCTTGAGGACGCGCTGGTCCGGCCGCACCTGGATATGCGGAATGTTGGCATCGAGAATGATGCGCGGCGCGCGCAAGTTGATGATCTCGCTCGGCCTGGCGCCGGTGTTGATCATGACCAAAAAAAGCCGCCCGTTCCTCCGCGTTCATGGCATCGAGCGCACCGGGCGCCAATAGCTTGTTGACAATCCACCAGGCCGAGAACGGCGGGCGCGAGCCGGCGCCGTCGAGCCGCAGACCGGCAAAGACCCGATCGACCGGCAAGCGGTGCCGACGCGCCACCGCAGACAGCATGCCGGTAATGTGTATCAGGTTGCGATTGGCAGTCTCAGCCTGCACCTCGCCATCCACGACACGCTCCGTCCAATGATCGACGTAGCGAAGCGCATCGTCGCGCGTGATACGGTCGATCGCCTTGTCGCCGATGACGTCGATCAGCAGCGCCGCCGCCCGGCTCTTGCCGTTCCGCCATTTCTTCAGCTGACCGGCCGAGAACCTGGCCGCGGTCGTTTTCTTGGCGATCTCGAATTCAGCGACCAGGCCGGAGAGTATGATCTCCGCCAACGGAACCCCGCCGACTGCGGCTGCCACCGTCGCCGGATCATGGCGCTGGTCGCCAATCTCCAAGGCGGCAAGCCGCCGATGGATGTCCTCGAGCGCTTCCCTCGCCATCACGTCTTCGATCGGCTTATAGGAAAGTTCCAGAGCCTGCACCCGAGCCCGGGCATCCTTCCCAGCGCCAGGACACTGGCGCGCCCCTGGTGCCCCGCCCTAGCCCGCCAAGCGGCCTCTAAATCGATTTGTAGCCGCGCTGCTTTGCGCCCGGCACTTTACGCCGCCCCGATCACCGCGGATCTTGATGCCGATCGAGAGCCGGACGATGCCCCGGGGATCCACCGCCGCAAAACTCCGGCGGAACCCGCCGGACGTAGTATCAGACCCCGCCACGCCGCCCCAGCCGCTCCGGCAACTCGGCCCCATGTTGCAGAGTTTGTTGCACGGAGGTTGCCATGCAACCGCAAAAAATGGCAAGGAAATCGCGGGATTTGCCCAGTTATCCGAGAGTTTGTTCCCGCGGAACACGCGCCGCTAGGGAGCGCCACCCCCTGACAAGGAGCTGCAATTGCGGATCCTCTTCCTCGCCATGCTCGTCGCCGTCCTGTCGCCTTCAGCCGTTCTGGCCGCTTCCGCCAGCCGTCCGAAAGGGGACTACACGACACCCCCCGATCCGCTGCCGCCCGCGAAACACGCCGCCGGCAATCCCTGCGCCGCGTATGGTGCCGGTTTTGTCAAAATCGAGGGCACCGACACCTGCATGAGGATCGGCGGCTCCCTTCAAGTCGGTGTCAGCGGCGCTGCCAGGCCGCGTTGATCGACCAGGAACGCATGCGGGACCCGCGCTTCATTGCCTTCCTGCTCGTCGGCGCTCCCCTCCAGGCCCCTAACTGCCGTCGCGGACGGCCAGCCTCGAGCCTAACTCCCCGAGCGCCCTGTCAAGGATCTGTCTGCGTTCATCGTCAGTAAAATGCTTGATCGTGTCCCGCACGTAGCCGGCAGCTTCCTCGATTGCACGAGGGATGTTCGGGTCGCCGCTCATTGAATGACCTTCCTGATTTCGAGGTGGCAGGACCGATGCGCGCGCCGCCCGACCCTGTGTGCCCTGGATACAACAGGAGGGTGTACGAATGCGTGCGGCCTCAAATTGCGCGCATGTGCGCCCGCGTGAAGCCACTTTTGAAACGCGAGTTAGGAGGGCCGGACACGACGCGCTCGTGGTGCGATCGGAGCATCGGCATAACGTGGCGTAAGGATGGATTCGATGATTGCGGCGGCACTTTTCGGGTTGTTCAGCACTGGCATTTTCCTTGCTCATGCCGTGGATGCCTATCACGCTCAAGGCAAGTGGGAGGCCTGAGCCATGAGCAATATCCCTCTGGATCTTCAACGAAAGTGCGAACGGCGGTGGGCCGCCAGATTCGTGCGGCCGGCCCCGGCGGTTGTCTCCGGCGTTCAAGTCGATGTCCTCGCAGAAGCGGCAAACGAGGCCGAGCCAGAGCCAGCGGAAAAGCCGGTCGGTTGAAACGGCGGCGTCGAGGTCCGAACCGGGCTTTGTGACGCACGGCCGAAACCCTGCGCAACAAGAACTCCCGCCGGCATGCGGCGCGCCGGCAGGAGGTCCCCGTGCCGGCCCCCTGGCACGATGCCCGCCGGACCGCGCCCTTTGGCTTCCAGCCTCGCTGTTGTCCGGATGACCCCCTTGCATCGAAGCGGGAATACGACTTCTCCTAAAGCGGTCACTTGAGCGACGTCGGGTCCCGGGCTGGCTTGCCCAGGGCACGCCACTGTCGTCACTATGGCAGGAAACGCCGCGGCCATACCACATCGCTGGGGGACGAGGTTGAGCGACGCGCCATCAAAGAACGTGAACCTCGCATTGCAGGGCGGCGGCGCGCATGGCGCGATCGTCTGGGGGGTGGTCGACCGCCTGCTCGAGGACGGCAGGCTGCGGGTCGAGGCGATCAGCGCCACCAGCGCCGGCGCGATGAATGCGGTTTCGCTCGCATCAGGCCTCGCCAAGGGCGGCCCTGACGCAGCACGGAAAACGCTGCACGAGTTCTGGTACGCCGTCTCACAGCTTGACGTGATGTTCGACCTGCTTTCACGCTGGAACCAGTGGCTCCAGGCACTGAAGTTGCCGCCGGAATATCATCCCTACCACGCCGTCATCCACACCCTGACCCACACGCTGCCGCCAAACCTGATCAACCCGTTCAATTTCAATCCGCTGCGGGACGTGCTGCTGAAAACCGTCGATTTCGAACGGCTCAACCATTCGCCTGCCCCGCATCTGTTCCTGAACGCGACCAACATCCGCAACGGCAAGATGAAGGTGTTCGAGACGCCGAACATCAGCGTCGAGGCCGTGCTCGCCTCCGCCTGCCTGCCGCCTTATTTCCAGGCGGTCGAGATCGACGGCGAGCATTATTGGGACGGCGGCTATCTCGGCAATCCCGCGATCTTTCCGCTGATCTATCGCCGCGGCGCCAAGGACGTCATCATCGTGCAAGTGACGGCGATCACGCGCGACGAGATCCCGACCAGCGCGGCCGATGTCCTGCACCGCATCACCGAGATCAGCTTCAATTCATCCCTGATGCGCGAAATGCGCGCGATCGCCTTTGCCACCGGACTGATCGACAATGGCGAGCTCGATCAGACCAAGCATAGCCGCATGTTCATGCACTGGATCGGCAACGACCGCCTGATGTCGGAGCTCGGCACCGGCACGCATTTCCACCCGGAATGGGGCCTGCTCTGCCGGCTGCGCGATGCCGGACGCGAGGCCGCCGCAAAATGGCTCGACCAGCATTTTGACGATGTCGGCGTCCGCTCCACGCTCGATATCGCCAAGATGTTCTTGTGATCTCGGCGTGCCTGTCGACGCCGACGCGCATCACGACCGGCAGGCACGACGCCGTCCGGAATAGTCCGTGTAGGTCCCGGAGCTCGCGTCATAGCTGCGGAAATGCGTGCAGCCGGGCGGACCCTCGCGGCTCTCACGCGGTTTCTTGCGTCCATGGTCCGGCGAGGCGGCTGGCTCGGCCGCTTCGGGCGCGGATCTTGCGATCGACGCCGTAGCGTCTGGCGGCTTGAGGACGGCACTCCCGTCTTCGGCACTCTCAGCCTTAGCGTCGCTTTTCGGCGGCTGCTCTTCCGCGGCGGCTGGCTTTGGCCTCGCGGCCTGCGCCGCGACCTCGGACACGGGTTCGCCGCCCTTTGCCGTGACGTTGTCCGGTTGCTTGGCCGCGCTCGTCTCGATGGTCTTCTCGTCCGCGTTCTTCTCATCAGCCTTCTCGGGCTGTGCCTCCGCGGCGGCCGGCTTCCGGCTGGCATCATCCGGTCCCGCCGGCTTCTGGTCAGCCCCTTTGTGCTGCTCGATAAAACCCTTGCAGAGAAACGGAAAAACGATTTCGCCCGACGCCGTGATGCCGATCGGCATGCAGCCGCCCGGCGGCGGCTGGTCATTTGCGGCCGGCTCGCCGGGGATGATCGCGCCGGTGGTCTGGGCGCGCGCCTGGCCGGTCGCGTCTGCCAGCAGCAACGCGGCGCCAAGCCAGGCAAGACCGCCAGCCAAAGCAAATGCACATCTCATCCGATCGGAAAGCCCTTCAGGCGCGAAAGCACGCAGCAAGGCATTGTTATGCCACAGCGATGGCGCTTTGATGGCCGCAACAGCGGTATCGCACTGCGCCCTGGGCGCCGTCCCGCTTGCGAGCAGGTGCGCGGCTACATCGACCCGCCGCCGCCGCCGCCACCGCCACCGCCACCGCCAAACTGTCGGGACCGAACGAAATCCTGGTCCGACACGCCGGGCGCAGCCGGCGCGTAGCCGTACGCACCGGGATAGCCGGGCCCGCTGGCTTGCACCCCATGCCGCCGCGCATGGTGCGTGACACCCGCGTGATGCTTCTTCGCAACCTGATGCTGTGTGGCAGGCGCCGTGCTCGATCCATCCCGCCCGGCCACCGCGGGCGCGGCGCACACAAGAGCGGCGGCAGACACTGCGATCATCGTCGTCTTCATCTGTCGGTCCTCCCTCATTTGCATCAGGAGACCCCGCGCAGCGACTGAAATTTCGCTCGCCCGCCCACCGCTCTCATCACGCTGTGGTGACCTGCAGGCGTGTGGTTGATCTGACGTTTGCATCCCCATCTGTCGCGCGGAAACGTGGTCCCTCCCCTGCATACGGCGGAGGGTTGGGAATGCGGACAGCAGCCAGAGCGCTTCAGCCTGGCTTCATGGCGCCTCAGGCCGGCGAGGCCAATGGCTTGCCCTTCTCCACGATATAGGTGCTCGCGATCCTGGTCTTCTTGTCGCCGTTCTTGCCGCCGGCATGCGGCGTGTTCGGCGGAATCACAACGGCATCTCCGGCTTTCATCATCCGCGTCGGCTGGCCCTCGATCGGAAGCTCGAAACCGCCTTCGAGAATGTAGGCCGACTCGATTCCGGGATGGGTGTGGCGCGCCACGGTGACGCCGGGCTCGATCTCGGCTTCGACCGAGATCGTCACGTAGCCCGCAGTCGGACCATCGATCTGCGACAGGATTTTTCGCGTGACGCCCGGCGTCGTCGCCGCCGGCGTCCCCTGCGCCAAAACTTCGGTCGCAGCAAACTCGCTCACCGCGCAGATCGCGCAGGACACAAGAGTTGCAAAATCGCGTCGTGTCAGCATGGCTCCCTCCCAAAATTGTGTCGTTGCGCCCCCGGACGATCATCATCCAGGACGTCGTGCAACCCAAAGTTTTTCACTGCAAGGCAGGCTTTGCAAGACCGCCGCAGGTGCGGGAGCTTCGACATGCGCTGCAACTGATTCGCCCGACGGGCAGGTTTCGCGACATCTTCTAGCGCCGCATCGCCTGGCACGGGGCTCGATCGCTTCTGTACGGCGACGAAATTGCTCGTCCGTTCAAGGGGAAGCAACATCCAAAGCCCGGCGCAAAGATTCCGCTTCCATTTTTCAGAAATTCATGGTTCTCTCCCGCCATCCCGGCCCGCATGAGGGGCGTTTCGCGATCGTCACGAACGTTGGGCTGGAGATGCGGTGGACGCGATGAGGTTGCCGGACGAGCAGCATCGTCGCGTACGGCAAAGCCGTGTGGTCCTGGTCTCCCGACGTGAGACCAAGTCGTGCGCAGCAGAAGCTTCGCGCGGCGATGGGAGCAAGAAAGCCCGGTTGCCAGGGAGAGCACGTTATAAGCCGTAAAGCCATCGCGCAGGGAAGGCCGGAATGTTCCGTCCTCACCTGTGGTTCCTTCCCCGTGCTTTTCATCGCACGGGGGCCGCGGGTGTGGCGGACACCCGGCCTTCCCTGCGCCCTCTGTTTGCAGAGGGACACCGAATGACGCACAACTCGGGCGTATCAGCGCCGCGGGGATGCGGGGCTATGCCGCTTCGAAGCCGTCAATGCGAGGCGCAAAGCGCCGAAGCAATCCAGGGCCTCACCCGGGATTCCAGACTGCTTCGCGGAGCCTGTCATCGGGCCGCGCTTTGCGCGGACCGTTGACTCGCAATGACGAATGACGAACGTGGACGACACCATCTCCCGCAATCGCCCCTCACCGCTCGCGCAGCGCGTCGTGGGCGTGCTCGCGCAGCGGCGCCAGCAGGAAATCGATGATACGGCGCCTGCCCGTGATGATCTCGGCCTTCACCGACATGCCCGGCAGCAGCGCTGCAGCGCGGCCGTCGACATCGAAAGCATGCTGCGTGACCGCGATGCGGACCGCGTAGCGCAGCCGTTCGCTGGCCTCGACGCGGTCAATCTCGTCCGCCTGCCGTTCCGTGCCATGCACGCCATTGGCGTTGACCGGCGAGGCCTCGGCGTCGCGGTCGAGCGCGACCACCTGGCCGCTCAGGAGACCGTAACGCGTGAACGGGAATGCATCGACCTTGAGCTCGACGCGCTGGCCGACCTCGACGAAGCCGACGTCGCGATTTTCCAGAACCGCCTCGATTTCGATCCGGTCGCCGCCGGGCACCACCGAGAGCAGTTGCTGCGCCGGCGTCACCACGGCGCCGACGGTCGCGATATGCATCTGCTGCACCGTGCCGTCGATCGGCGCGCGCAGGGTCGCAAGCTCGGCGCGGCGCACCGCTTTCGCCCGCGCCTCCTCAGCGGCGCGGGCGCGCTCGCGCGCCTTGCTGAGATCGCTCATGGCATTGGTGCGGATCTCCGCGACGGTGCCGATCGCCTTCTCGTCGAGGCCGGCAATCGCCGCATCGAGCGAGGCGATCTTGGCCCCGGTGATCTCGCGCTCGGCGCGGGTCTCGACCAGCAGCTGCTGGCTCTCCAGCCGCGCAATGATGGAGGCATTGCCGATCTCGCTGGCGCGGGTCCTGATGTCGGCGCGCTGCGCCACCATCGGCAGCGTCTGATCGATCTTGGAGGCGGTCTGGCGCAGCGCCTCGCGATCGGCGACATGCTGCGCGCGCTGCTGCTCGAGCTCCGCGAGCCGGCTCGCGCGGGCCGCAACCTGCGCGAACAGTTGGGTTTGCGCCCGCGCGCGGTCGAGCGCGGTGGCAGCCGGCACGGTCTCGAACGGCGCGCCGGTGGCGCCGTCCAGGAACGCCGCCAGCCGCATCTCGTCGAGCTCCGCCGCGACGAGATCGCTCTCGGCCCGCGTACGCTCGGCCAGGGCCGCGGTCTTGTCGAGCTCGATCAGGGCGTCGCCGGCATGCACGAGTTGGCCCGGCGTGACCAGCACCGCCTTGACGCTCGCGGTCTCGAATGGCTGCACCACCTGCGTGCGCAGATGAGCGATGGTCTTGCCGCTGGCGACCGCCACGATATCGACCTTGCCGACAATGGCCCAACCGATCCCCGCCAGCGTTACGAGGCAGAGCGTCAGCGCGATGGCGCGGCCGAGCGGATTGGGCGGCGTGTCAGTGACCTCCAGCGCCGCGGGCAGGAACGCGCGCTCGTGCCCGGATGCATCGTCGAAGCTGACCAGTCGCAGCAAGGTGGAACGGGCCGACATGGTCTCTCCTCAGCGTCCGACGGACTGGATGCGATGCAGGACGGCGTAGCGGCCGCCGCCGGAAATCAACTGCTCATGCGTACCGTCCTCGACGATTGCCCCGTCCTCGATGGTGAGGATGCGGTCGGCGCTGCGCACCGTCGACAGCCGATGTGCGATGATCAGCACGGTGCGGCCCTTGACGATGTCGCGCATGTTGCTCTGGATGATGCTCTCGGACTCGTAGTCGAGCGCCGAGGTCGCCTCGTCGAAAATCAGGATGCGCGGATCGCCCACCAGCGCGCGCGCGATCGCGACGCGCTGCCGCTGTCCGCCCGACAGCGAGACGCCGCGCTCGCCGATCGGCGTGTCATAGCCCTGCGGCATGCGGCAGATGAAGTCATGCGCACCGGCGAGCTTTGCGGCCGCGATCACCTGCTCCATCGGCAGCGCCGGATCGGCGAGCGCGATGTTCTCGCGCACCGAGCGGTTGAACAGGATGTTCTCCTGCAGCACAACGCCGATCTGCCGCCGCAGCCAGGAGGGGTCGAGCACCGCGGCATCGACGCCGTCGACCAGCACGCGGCCCGCCTCCGGCTGATAGAGCCGCTGCGCGAGCTTTGCGATGGTGCTCTTGCCGGAGCCCGAGGGCCCGACGATGCCGACCACCTGCCCCGCCGGAATTTTCAGGGAGACATCGCGCAGCACGGGCTGCGTCCTGACACTGTAGCGGAAGGTGACGCGCTCGAACTCGATGGCGCCGTCGAGCCGGGGCTGGCTCGCCTGCGCGCTTTCGCCATGCGGCTCAACCGGCGTGTTCAAGATGTCGCCGAGCCGCTCGACCGAGAGCCGCACCTGATGAAAGTCCTGCCAGACCTGCACCAGCCGCAGCACCGGGCCCGACACCTGCGCGGCCAGCATGTTGAAGGCGACGAGTTCGCCGACGGTCATCTTGTTGGCGATCACGAGGGCGGCGCCGAGGAACAGGGTCAGTGCACCCACCCCCTTGTTGAGCAGGCCGGCGACCTGCGTCGCCCAGTTACCGACCTGCGCGGCGGCAAAGGAGGCGTTGACGTAGGAGGCGAGCTGCTCCTCCCAACGCCGCTGCATCTGCGGCTCGACAGCCATTGCCTTGATGGTCTCGACCCCGGTGACGCTTTCGACCAGAAAGGCCTGGTTCTCCGCGCCGCGGCGAAATTTCTCATCGAGCCGTCTGCGGAAAGCGGGCGTGGTGGCAACCGACAGCAGCGCATAGAGCGGCAGCGCCGCGCAGACGACGAACGCCAGCGTCGCGCTGTAGACGAACATCACGCCGATGAAGACCGCGCAGAAAGCGAGGTCCAGCACCAGCGTCACCGACGACGAGGTGATGAACTGGCGGATGGTTTCCAGCTCGCGCACCCGCGCGACGCTGTCGCCGACCCGCCGGCTCTCGAAATAGGCCAGCGGCAGCCGCATCAGGTGGCGGAAGACCCGGCCGCCGAGCTCGACGTCGATACGGTTGCTGGTGTGGGAAAACAGATAGGTGCGCAGGCCCGACAGCACCGCCTCGAAGATCGCGATCAGCGCCAGTCCCGCGACCATGACTTCCAGCGTCGACAGCCCGCGATGCACCAGCACCTTGTCGATCACGGTCTGAAAGATCATCGGCGTTGCCAAGCCGAACAGCTGGATCACAAAGGAGGCCAGCAGCACCTCGATCAGGATGTGACGGTACTTGTGGAGCGCGCTCCAGAACCAGCCGAGATTGAAGCGGCGCGCGGTGTCCGACAGCGTCGCGCGCTTGGCGACCAGGATGATGCGGCCGCTCCATTCGGCCTCGAACGCTGCGAGGTCGACGAGCCGCGGCGCGCCATTGTTCATGCCTTGCATCAGCACATGTTCGTCGGTGATCTTTCCGATCACGGCAAAACCGCCAGCGCGCAGCACGGCCAGCGCCGGCAGCGGCGTACCCCGCAGCCGCGCAATCGTGGAATTGACGGCCTTCGCCTTGACCGGAAAGCGGCCCGCGGCCCGCAGCACGTCGTCGACGTCGAGCGCGGCAGCCTTGCCGGTGTCATGCTGGATCCTGGCGGGATCGGCGACCACGCCGAGCAGATGCAGCGCGAGCGCCAGCGACCAGGCGCCCTCATCCGTACAAACACGCATCATCTGCCCCGTAAATCCCCTCAGCTGTCCGTCGCGCAGCTAACCAGTTTCGCGTTGCAACGGCGTAAATCGCGATGCTTAAGAACGGGTACCGCCATGAAGAAGGCCGCCCCGGCGAAACGCCGGAGCGGCCAATGATCGCGTCGAGGGGAAGCCGACTGCGATCAAGCGAGGGGCGATGCCAGTGTCTGCTGATGAACGTTCCCGGCTGGCGTGAACGATGCACAGGCGCCGGCGCCATCCGACAGCGAGGCGATGGCCTGGACGAAGCCCGACGCCATCGCCGACAGCCCGTTGGTGTCCGCAGTCGACTTGAGGCTCGCCGTGGTCGTGCCCGACGCCTGCGACGTCGCGGACGTCTTGATGCCCTGCCCAACATTGTCGACGGTGATCGTGTCGCCGTCCGCCAGCAATGTCGCGAGGCTGACCTCGAACGTCGTGTCCCAATATTGGCCGTTCATGGTGCCCCAGGGATTGCGCACCTGGAGCATGCCGGTCGCCGCATCGTAGCCATAGATGGACATTGCGTGGCTTGCGACCAGCGTCACCTTGCCGGCGGCATCCTTGGCATTGGTCCAGGACGACAGCACCAGATCGTCGCCGAGCGCGAGATCGGAGACCAGTGTCGAGAGCACGCTCGCGGTGGAATTGCCGGTGGTGTAGCCGGTCACGCCGAAGGAGGAGTTGTAGACGACCTTGGCCCAGGAACCGCCGCTGGCGCGGAAGTCGGTGATCGCGGACGCGCCCGTGATCCCCTCGAGCGCCATCTCCGGCGCGCCGCCATTGCCGATCGTGGTCCAGGAATTGCCGAAGTTGACCGAATTGCCGGTCACGACGCCGGTGGCCTGCAGCTCGGCATAGCCCTTTTCGGCGAGGCTTGCCCAGAGATCGGCGCCGGAGTTGAAGATGTTGCCGCCGTTCGCAAGCGAGGAATTCACCGTGACGTAGCGCGCCGTGCCGTTAACGTAGAAACGCACGCCATAGGTGCCGTTGCCGTTCGATGTGAACATCGAGGTGATCGCAGAGGCATCCTGCTTGGCGACCTCGGCGAGGCTCGCCAGCAGATAGCAGTCGCCGAGATAGCCCTGGTTGATGTCGTTCATGCTCGGGCCGCTCGATGCGAACAGCGGTTTGGTCGACGCCGAATAGGACACCGAAAAACTGGTGTTGCCGAGGACCACCTTCGAGGACGGCAGGTCGGTGCCCAGAAACCATTTGCCGATCAGTTCGGCGAGCTGGGTCGCCGACGCGCCGGTCGCAAGATTGCCGAGGGCGGTCGCGTTCGCCCCACCGCCGGTCCAGGTCGCGTTCGCGGCGTTGCCGCTCACCAGCGCCTGCGCAATGCTGCTGAGATAGGTGGATGTCGACATGCCGTTGTTGAGATTGGCGGCGATGAGCTTGAGGTCGTTGAACTCGGCTGCCGTGAGGTTCGTTCGGGTGTTGGTGAGCAGCGTGTCGAGGTCCGTGAAGAGTTTTGTGAGCCCCGAATAGGACACGGTGCCGTTGACGTCGGCGGCCGCCATGTCGGCAGCGATCGAGGCGGTCGACAGTGTCTTGAGCCAGGACGGCAGCGAACTGACGGGCGTGCTCACGGCAGACGTCGTCGAAACCGATGTCGTCGTCACCGCCGGTTTCGAAACCGGAGCCGGAGCCGGAGCTGGCGCTGTGGCGCTGACGACAGAAAAGACATCGAAAGCCGGCAATGGTGCCGGAGAGGAGGCCGGCGACGGAGAAACCGATGGTCTGGCCGCCGCAAAGGAGGCAACGAAGGATTGGGTCTGCGTGATGAAATTGTCGAACGGCGCATTCGGCCAGAACGAACCGAACTCGTCGGCTGCAGTATCGGTTTGACCGGAACGGGTGCCGTAAGGCTTGATC
>Ga0070710_10000515_pt1 | contig 18200 bp, 9 predicted proteins | sample LARL52metaG_FD_65454 | JGI IMG/M metagenome (GOLD analysis project Ga0070710, IMG submission 65454) | Corn, switchgrass and miscanthus rhizosphere microbial communities from Kellogg Biological Station, Michigan, USA - LAR L5-2 metaG | ecosystem: Host-associated > Plants > Roots > Rhizosphere ... | reverse complement strand
CCGCAGACCCCGCGACTCGAGGTGGGCGACAAAGCCCCCGCGTTCAGCCTGCCCGATGCCGACGGGAACACCGTCAAGCTGTCGGACTACAAAGGCCGCAGGGTGATCGTGTACTTCTACCCCGCCGCCGCGACACCCGGATGCACCAAACAGGCCTGCGACTTCAGGGACAGCCTCAGCGCGCTCACCGGCGGAGGGCTGGACGTCATCGGCATCTCTCCCGACAAGCCTGCCAAGCTCGCCAAGTTCCGTGACGACCAGAAGCTGACGTTTCCGTTGCTGTCCGATCCCGACCGCAAGGTGCTCACGGCGTGGGGCGCCTATGGCGAGAAGACGATGTACGGCAAGACCGTTCAGGGCGTTATCCGTTCGACGTTCGTCGTCGACGAGAAGGGCAAGATCGCCGAGGCGCAGTACAACGTCCGGGCTGCACATACGAGAACAAAGATTCAGAAGATTTTGGCCCAGTTCGGGTGAGCTAGGCACACGGAATCAACATGTTTCGGGCATTCGTCGCTCGCCTGGTCGTACCGGCGCCCGACGAGTCCGGAATGCGAAGGTCGAGTATTCGATTGTCGAGCGATCGGCGTCGGCGTCATTGCGCTCGTCTGTGGACAACCTCTTGGACCATCACGAAATCTTTTGTGCAGCGGGTTCAGTTCTGGGCGATCGCCAGGGGCTGTCCGCCTCGGATGACGTAGCGCAGTCGCGTCTCGGGCTTGGTCAGTGCGCTGATGTCGTCTAAGGGGTTGCCGTCGAGCACCAATAGGTCGGCGTGTGCGTTGGGTTGCAGTGTCCCGATTTGGCCTTCGAGGTCAACGAGTTTGGCGGCCGTCGTGGTGGCAGCGCGGATGATATCGGCGGCCGGCTGGACTTGGGCACGCAGGTTGAACTCCTCGAGCTGCGCGGAGTGCAGTTGGCCGATGAGGTCGCTGCCATAGACGAGGTTGACGCCGGCCTTGTGGGCCTTCTCCAGAGCGATCAGGCCGCCGTCGATGACGTCGGCGACTTTGCGTTGCGAGGCCGCAGGCATTCCGGCCTCTTTGCCGAAGCGGTGCATCATCTCGTAGGTGACCAGCGTGGGCACCAGGAATGCGTCGTGTTCGAGCAGCAGGTCGATCGTTTCGTCGTCGATGAGGTTGCCGTGCTCGACACAGCGGACACCGGCGCGCAGGGCCCGGTTGACACCGCGTGGATGGTAGGCGTGCACCGTCACATAGCGGTTGTGGTTATCGGCCTCCTGCACCGCGGCTCGCATCTCGTCGTCGCTGTACTGCACGGCCGACACCTCGTCCAGTGGAGAGGCCACACCACCGGACAGCAGCATCTTCAAATGTGCTGCGCCCTTGCGGAACTCGTCACGGGCGGCCTGACGTACCGCATCCACTCCGTCGGCGATGCGCGCGAAATCCGGTCGCTCCTGGCAGCAGGGTTGGTGGTCATCGGATTTGGCGCGCAGGTCGCCGTGGCCCCCCGTCTGGGACAGCGCCTTGCCGCCGAAAATCAACCGTGGACCCGTCGCCAATCCCTCGTCGATCGCGCGGGCCATGCCGTGATCGGCGCCACCGACGTCGCGCACCGTGGTGAATCCGCGGCGCAGCATCCGTTCGGCTTCTGCCAGCGCCCGCACCGTCGTGTAACCCGCAGTCCAGTTCTGCGCGTCGTGTGGGTCAAAGGTCGTCAGCAGCACGTGCACGTGCGCGTCGATCAGGCCAGGCATCACTGTGGCCCCGGCTGCGTCGATGACCCGGGTGTCCTCGCCAGATGCCGGTGCGGGTCCGGTGCCCATCGCGGCGATCCGCCCGTCGGCGACTTCCAGCCACGACGCATCCGAGAGTTCGCCGGCGACCGGGTCGAGCAAGTGGGCCTGGGTGATCAGCAACGACGACATTCGAGACTCCTCCGGATTTCAATACATAATGTATTGAGTACATAGTGTACTGTAGTGGCATCGACCGTGAACGCCCCCACCGCATGCACTTCGCCGGCCCCGTCGGTGCCGATGGTCGGCGGCCGCTGCGCCGCCGGGTGCACACCCGCAAAATACTTCTGACCAGCGCAGAACAACTGTTCATCGAACGTGGATACGCACAGGTCTCGGTCAGCGACATTTGCAGTGCCGCCGGATTCACCCGCGGCGCCTTCTACTCCAACTTCGCCGACAAAGACGACCTCGTGCTGGCACTGTTCGACCAACATGCAGGTGAGCGGCTGGACCGCCTTCAGGTGATGCTGGCTAACGCTTCCGCCCGCAACGCTGACGAATGGGCGCAGAGCCTGCTCGCTGTGACACCCCAGGACCGGGGATGGATCCTGCTGTTCCTGGAGTTCCGGCTGCTCGCTGCGCGACAACCAGAACTCGCCGCGAAACTCGACCAACATGACGAGGCAGTCACCGCAGCACTCGCCGACATCCTGCGCCAGCAGCCATGGGCCCGCCGCTTGCCTACCTCCGAGCTCGCCAAATTCTTACTGGCCGCACGTGAGGGCGTCCTGGTGCGGACCGTACGCGCCGATGGCTCCGCCGCCGACACGGTGCAAGCAGTCACCGCGGTGGCCAATGCGGCATTCGACGCACTCAAAACCGACCGGCAACCACCCGCTTGAGCATCGAAGTACCGACCAAGAACGTCAAGGCTGCACACACGACAACATTTATCAAGAAAGCGCTCAGCGCCTCGTAGGCGATAGAGCCGCCGCGCCGGCTGCCGAGCTGATTCGACGCCTAAGCGGAATGAAATAGGACCGCAGTCCGTTTAGCATCTCCGAAGGCGTCGGACAGGCTGACACCTCGACGGAGGATGACGCGAATATGACTGCGACTGAGCGAATTACTGAACTTGTCTATCGAAACCTTCAGGAGGTCTTCGGGGAGGGCGATCCAGCCCGTCGGCACGCCGCCATCGAAGAGTTCTACACAGACGACTGCGCGCTCTACGTCCCGGACGGCGTCCTCGTTGGACACGACGCACTGGACAAATTCGCGGGGGAACTACGTGCGACTCATCCCCATTTTGTCTACACACCCCATGGAGAGCCGCAGGCTCTACACAACGCGGGAATACTGGCATGGGGCTCGGGCCCGAAAGGTGAGCCACCTGAGTACACCGGGCTCGACGTTGTCGTTGTTCGCGAGAGCAAGATCGCTGCACTGTACGTCTTCCTCAATCCGAAATTGTCATCCGCCTAGTACAACGTCCGGGTGACCAGGCACGTCGCCAAGCGAGGCTCAATGCCACAGCGCACTACTCCGGCCAGTGACGGGTTGGGAATCCGGGAGCTGGCCCTGCCCGGGGCGTGCCCGGTCTGGACGTGACTGTCCATCTCATCTGCGATCGCCTTTGCCCAACTGTGGCCTCGACCACATCGCGCAGCGCCAGGTTCGTAGTTGATTCCTGCCAACCACCGATCAATTTCTGCCATCGGAATTAATGCCTTGACCTCTCTGTTTACCTATTAGACCGGCACGAAGAAGACCAAACCGGCCGAAACTTTCGACAAAGAAGAAGGCATCAAAATGAAGAAGTTCGGGTTTGCCACCATCGTCGCCAGTGGCCTCGCCGCCGCGGTTCTCGGCCTAGCCGGCCCCGCGCAGGGTGACACTGGTCACCACCAGTGGGTGCAGGACATCCAACAGCGCGCCTCCACCGGCTCGGTCACCTCAACCGTCGGCAACGGCCGCTAATCCACGACCTCCACTAGGAAGGGGTGCCCGCATACGGGCACCCCTTCTTCGCATGTTCTGCGCCAATGCTCGGTGGCAACTGACACCGGAGCTTGAATCAATCTCGACGGAGCCATCGACTCCTGCATTCGGTGCAACGTCCGGGCGACCGGGCACGTCGCCAAGCTACGGCGCGACCTGTCCGTTTGAACCTAGGTTCCGCAGCAGCAGCGCCTCGGCGGTAGCCGCGCGTTCCAGCACGCCGAGGTGCAGGCTCTCGTTGATGCTGTGTGCCTGCGTCCGCGGGTCTTCCACGCCGGTGACCAGGATCTTCGCCGAAGGGAAGGCCGCGGCGAACTCGGCGATGAACGGGATCGAGCCACCCACCCCGGTGTCGACGGGCTCGTTGCCCCACGCCTGGCGAAACGCGGCGCGGGCGGCGTCGTAAACCGGCCCGCTGGCGTCGATGGCATATGGCTGCCCCATGTCACCGGGCGTGACAGTCACCTGCGCGCCCCATGGCGCGTGCTGTTCGAGATGGCGGGTCAGCGCGGCAAGGTGCTCCCGCGGGTCGCCGCCGGGCGCGACGCGCATGCTCACCTTCGCCCGTGCCCGCGGGATCAACGTGTTCGACGATTTCTCGATCGACGTGGTGTCGATACCGATGACCGTGATCGCCGGCTTCGCCCAAAGTCGTTGCGGCACAGAACCTGAGCCGATCTCCGACACGCCGTCGAGCAGGCCGGCCTCCTCGCGAACCCGCTCAGCGGAGTAGTCGACGTCGCCGGCTTTCCCCTCGTAGACGCCGGCGATTGCGACGTTTCCGTCGTCGTCGTGCAGGCTGGCGAGCAGCCGTACCAGGGCGCTCAAGGCGTCGGGCGCCACCCCGCCCCACAGTCCGGAGTGCAGGCCGTGATCGAGCGTCGCGACCTCGACGATGCAGTCCGCAAGTCCGCGCAGCGACACCGTCAGCGACGGCACGTCGGTGCTCCAGTTGTCCGAGTCGGCGATGACGATCACGTCGGACGCGAGCACGTCGCGATGAGCGGCCAGCAGCCGGGCCAGCGACGGTGAGCCGGACTCCTCCTCCCCCTCGACGAACACCGTCACGCCGACGGGCGGCGCACCGCCATGGGCGCGGAACGCCGCCAAATGCGTTGCGATCCCCGCCTTGTCGTCGGCGGAGCCGCGACCGTACAGCCTGCCGTCGCGCTCTGTCGGCTCGAACGGGGGTGACTGCCACTGACCGTGGTCGCCCTCCGGCTGTACGTCATGATGCGCATACAGCAGCACCGTCGTGGAACCCGGAGGTGCCGGGTGGCGGGCGATGACTGCGGGCGCGCCGCCTTCGCTGACGATCTGCACGTCGCTGAACCCGGCCTCGGACAACAGCTTTGCCACCGCATCGGCGCTGCGCTGCACTTCAGGCCTGCGGGCCGGATCGGCCCACACGGATTCGATGCGCACCAGGTCCTCCAGGTCGCGCCGCACCGACGGCAGCACCTCACGCACCCGCTCCACGAGATCGCTCATAGTGACGAGACTAGTTGCACACTCGTCGGCGACGAAGGTGCGCAAAATGCACGCATTTTGCGGCGTGTCGGTGGGCAAACACGCGCGCTCGCGGAGGTTAGCGCTCCTCGAGAATCGCGACCGCCGCCGCAGTGTCGGCCTCGTGTGTCAGCGACAGGTGGATCGTCACATCCTTGAGGTGCTCAGCGATGGCGCCGGTAAGCCGGACCTTCGGCCGCCCCCACATGTCGGTGATGACCTCGATGTCGCGGTGAATACCCTCGGGCAGCACCGGCCGCTTGGCGAACCGCGAACCCGACCACGCCTTGATGACGGCCTCTTTAGCAGCCCACCGCGCGGCCAGGTGCCGCGCGGCGGACGAGCTCTTGTCGGCGGCATCGCGACGCTCACCGGGTGTGAACGTCTCGGCGAACACCGTGCCCGGCTGGTCGACCTGCGCGGCGAAGTCGGGAATGGAGACCAGATCGATCCCCACCCCGACTACCGCCATGGGAGGAACGCTAGCGCACACCGCTGGAGCGCACATAGACGTCGTCATCGCCGAGCCGCGACGCCGGGTCGAGAAGCATCTCGGCCTCCTGCTGCTTCTCCGGCGCCTCGTGGCTGAACCGGCGGTCGGCAGGCTTTTCGAACAGCGGCCGCCCACCGGCGATCGCCGACGCGAGCCTGTGCTGACCGGCCAGCACCCGAGCCTCGAATCGCTCCTGGTAATCCCGCCGCTGCTCAGGGTCGAGCGCGGCTAGGAACGCCTGCGGGTGCACGAGCGCCACCAGGCCGGACACGTGACCGAACCCGAGGCTGGTGATCAGGCCCGCCTTCAACGGGAACTTGTCCCCCAGCCGCAGGCTGTCGCGCAGCCAAACCAAGTGGGCGGCGCTGGCGAGTTCGTCGTCGACGCAGTCCAGGCTGCGGTTCGGCGGGATGACGCCGTCGCGCAGGATCTGGCACAGCCCCATCATCTGGAAGGCCGCCGCGCCACCCTTCGAGTGACCGGTCAGGCTCTTCTGGGACACGACGAACAACGGCGCACCGGCGGACCGGCCCATCGAGTCCGCGAGCCGTTCGTGCAGCTCGGTCTCGTTCGGGTCATTGGCCAGCGTGGAGGTGTCGTGCTTGGACACCACCGCGATGTCGTCAGCGCCGACACCCAACTTCGCGAGTGAACGTGCCAGCTGCGAATCCTTGCCTCCGCGACCGGCGGCCAGCGCACCGAGCCCAGGAGCGGGGATCGACGTATGTACACCGTCGCCGAAGGACGACACGTACGCGACGACTGCCAGCACTGGCAGGCCCATCCTGAGCGCGAGGTCGCCGCGGGCGAGCAGGATGGTTCCGCCGCCCTGTCCCTCGACGAACCCGAGCCGACGGCGATCGTTGGCGCGGGAGAACTTCGAGTCGCTGATGCCCTTGGCCCGCATCACCTCGGTGTCGGCGGTGGCCGCCATGTCACCGAAGCCGATGATGGCCTCCAGCGTCAGGTCGTCGTAACCGCCCGCCACCACGAACTCGGCCTTGCCGAGGCGGATCTTGTCCACGCCCTCCTCGACCGAGATCGCTGCGGTGGCACACGCGCCGACCGGGTGGATCATCGACCCGTAGCTGCCGATGTAGGACTGAACCACATGTCCGGCAATGACATTCGGCAGGACCTCCTGCAGGATGTCGTTCGGCTTGTTCCGACCCAGCAGGTTGCCGTGATACATGGTCTGCATCGACGTCATGCCACCCATGCCGGTGCCCTGCGTACTGGCCACCAGGCTGGGGTGCACCCAACGCATCAGCTCGGCCGGGGTGAAGCCCGCGGACAGGAACGCGTCGACGGTGGTGACGAGGTTCCACAGCGCCAATCGGTCGATCGACGACATCATGTCCGGAGTGACGCCGTACACCATCGGGTTGAAGCCCGTCGGGATCTGTGCGCCGACCGTGCGGGACAGCTTCGTCTTGCGAGGCACCCGAATTTCGGTGCCTGCCTTCCGTGTGACCTGCCAGTCGCCGCTGTCCGGCAGTGGCGCGATCACCGTGTGCTCCGGATCGAAATCCACGAACGGCCGGGCCTCGGCCTCCGTCGACACGACGAACGTGAAGTCCTTGTCGAGGAACACCGAAACCAGCAGCGGTGAAGCGTGATCCGGATCTATCGCGCCGTCGTCAACGAACTCGCGGATGCCGACCCGCTCGATGACAGCGTCGTGGTAGCGCTCCACCAGCTCGCCCTCATCGACCAACTCGCCAGTGTCGGTGTCGTACCAGCCCGGCGTCGGGTCGTCTTCCCACTTGACCAGACCCGTGGTCCACGCGAGCTCGAGCACACCGGCCGCTGACAGCTCGTTGTCGACCTCCATCTCGAAACGGGTCCGCGATGAGCCGTACGGGCCGAGTTCGGCACCACCGACGATCACCACCAGGTCGGCCGGGTCGACGTCCAGGTCGTCCCACGCCGGCGCTGGCGCGGCCTTGTAGCCCCGCGGCGGCGACGGCAGCGCACGGATGGTGCCGTGATCCTCCGCCTCCTCCTCGGTTGCCTCGGCGGTCATCTCTTCGCGCGCCTTGGCGGCCAGTTCCGACAGATCGAGCTCGACGTCCGCCAGCCCGCCGGTCAGGTCGACCTGCAGCGGCTCGCGCGCCGCCGAGACCTTGGACTCGATGTCGCACAGGCCGAGCAGCATGCTCGCCATCTCGTCGGTCGTGTACGTCGTCACGCCGGCCTGTTCGACCGCACCGACGATCGCGTCGTTGTGGCCCATCAGCCCGGTGCCCTTGGTCCAGCCGATCAGCGCGTGCGCCAACGAAACTCGCTGGGCCCACGACGACTCGGCCTTCCACCGCGACACCACCGCGTCGAGTGCGGACTTCGACTCGCCGTAGGCGCCGTCGCCACCGAACATGCCGCGGTTCGGCGAACCGGGCAGCACGACATGCAGCCGTGCGGCGATGTCACGTTCGGCGCCGATGTGCGAAAGCCCGCCGATCAGCCGTTGCACGGCCCACAGCAGCACCTTCATCTCCATCTCGGCGCGCGACCCGGCGTCGGACAGATCACCGGCAACCCGCGGCGCCGCGAACGGGAACAGCAGCGTCGGCGTCTGGGCGTCCTTCAGGTGAATCGACTGCGGCCCAAGGCTTTCGGTCTGCTCGGTGCCAACCCACGAAACCAGCGCGTCGATGTCGGTGTAGGACGCCATGTTGGCGGGCACCACCCACAGCTTCGCGTCGAAGCGGGCATTGTCGCGGTAAAGGGTGCGGTAGAACGCCAACCGGTCGTCGTCGAGCTTGGACGTCGTCGCGATGACCGTCGCACCGCCGTCGAGCAACTGGGCCACCACCGACGCGGCGATGGATCCCTTGGACGCACCGGTGACAACTGCAACCTCGTCGGTGTAGCGACCCTTACCCGGGTTCTCCGCGCCTGCCGCGGCACGCCCGAACAGCGAGGCGTGGACGTTGCGACCCGCGGCCAGGGCCTTGCCCTGCCACCAGCTGGCCTGCGTGCCGACGACGTTCCCGGCACCCTCGAACCGCTCCGAGAGGCGCGGCCAGTCGGCGTCGATCTCATTTTCGTCGAGCACCCACAGCTTGGCCAGGTCCTCGCGGGCGCTGGCCCAGCGGTCGTCGAACAGCACCGCCTTGCGGCTGTCGAACGTCGGAGCCACCAAACGCGGCCAGTCCGAACCGAGTTCGGCGGTGACCAGTTCGATGAGCTCCCCGTCGGTGGCCTCGGGCACGCTGACAGGCTTCTCCAGGCCCAGCTCGCCCAGGATCAGGCGGGCCGCCGAGGCAAGTACGCCGTTGCGGCCGGTGACTTTTTCGGCGAACTCGCCCAGCGCGGCGGAGTCCACCACGCCGCCCCCACCGCCGGCAGCCGACGGAAGCGACACCTGTACACCCTGGCGCGCGCCAACCGCCGCGACAGCAGCGTCGATGACCTTGTCAACGGTCGCTGCGTCGGCAAGCGCACCCTCATGCAGGCCGCCCAACGCGCCGCCGCGGACGCTGGATCCCTCGCGGGTGCCCACCGCCACCTCGACCGTCACGTGCTTGAGCCAGCCGTCGCCGAGCTCCCAGGTCTTCTTGACCCGCTCGCCGATATAGGCCGGACGCTTGCCGGACGGGCCGAGCACCGTGCGCAGCTGATCGTTGATCGCATCGGAAAGCACTGGGCCGAAAGGCTTGTAGGTGCGGGCCAGCTTGCTGACCTGTCCCTTCAGCCCCGCCAGATCGGCCTCGGCCGCGCCGTCGATGGCACCGAGGTTGAGCTCGGAGCCCAGGTCCACCAGCAGCTGGTTGCGTCGCGACGACGCACCGTCGGTGATCGACTCGATCGAATCCAGCGGCTCGATCTGGTCGATGCGCATCTTCGCCGACAACGCGATCAATGCCATGGTGGCATCGGCCGCGTCGTAGCCGATGTCATCGGGTCGCGGACCGCCGCTCGGAGCGGCAGGTGCGGGCGCAGGCGCCGCCGGTGCGGCGGCCTCGACGGGGGCGGTGTCCGCGACGGGCGCAGGCGCCTCCTCTTCCTCGGCGTCGGGCTCGGGGTCGGTGTCGGTCGCGAACAGCACCGCCGCATCGCGCTCGGAGTTCAGCACTTCCGTTGTGTTGTGGGAGTACTCGGGCAGCTTGAGCGTATTGGTTGCCAGACCCGTGACCGTCGGGGCCGACTTGACGCCGATCTCGACGAACCGCTCGATACCGAGGCCGCCCGCGGCCTCCTCGATGAAGAGCAGGTCCTGCGTCTCGATCCAGCGCACCGGGCTGGCGAACTGCCAAGCCAGAAGCTCGATGACGACCTTGCGGCACAGCTCGGCCGGCTTCTCGTTCCGCCACGTGTCGTAGTCGGCCAGGATCTCGTCGAGCGGCTCGGCTGGCACCAGATCCCTGATCTCCTGGATGAAGTCGCGGTCGAGCGTGAACGGCCGCGGCACCAGGTTGGGGATGTACTTGCCCACGATCAGGTCCGGATCCTTGTCGCGCGGCATGACCCGCTCCAGCGACCGCCGGAAGTCGGCAACGCCGACCCGCAGCACGGACGAGTGGAACGGCACGTCGATACCCGGCACGACGATGAACGAGCGCTTGCCGCCGGTGATCTCGCGGCGCCGCTCGATCTCTTCCTCGAGCGCTTCGAGGCCGCGCACCGTACCTGCGATTGCGTACTGCGAGCCACGCAGATTGAAGTTCACGATCTCCAGGAATTCACCTGTCCGCTCGGAGATGTCGGCCACGAAGGCCTTCACATCGGCGTCGTCGAGATCGATCTGCGACGGCCGGATCGCGGCCAGTCGGTAGTTGGACCGGCCCAGGTGGTCGCGCGGCACGATGTCGTGCATCTTGCTGCCACGGTGGAACACGACCTCCAACAGCGCATCCAGTTCGTAGACACCGCTGACGCAGGCCAGCGCGGTGTACTCACCGACGGAGTGGCCGCAGGCGATCGCGCCCTCGACGAAGGCGCCCTGCTCACGCATCTCGGCCACCTGCGCGGCGGCCACGGTCGCCATCGCGACCTGGGTGAACTGCGTCAGGAAGAGCACGCCGTCTGGGTGGTGGTAGTGCACACCGCTGGCGATCAGGGTGGTCGGGTTGTCCCGCACCACGTGCAGCACCGAGAAGCCCAGCGTGTCGCGGGTGAACTTGTCGGCGGTGTCCCACACCTTGCGGGCGGCCTTGGACCGGGCGCGCACCTCCATGCCCATGCCCTTGTGCTGGATGCCTTGACCCGGGAACGCGTAGACCGTCTTCGGGGCGGCCAACTGCGCGGTCGCCGACATCACCAGTTCGGAGCCGATACGAGCGGCCACCTCGATGATCTCTGCGCCACGGTCGATTCCGACGCGGTCGACCCGGAAGTCGATTTCGTCGCCGGGCAGCACCATGCCGAGGAAGCGCGACGTCCAGCCGACCACGCGCGCAGGCGGGGCGGGCTTGCCGTCGGTGGCGGCGACGACGTGCTGCGCGGCCGCCGACAGCCACATGCCGTGCACGATGGGCGATTTCAAGCCGGCCAGCAGCGCGGCGGCGCGGTCGGTGTGGATCGGGTTGTGATCGCCGGAGACCACGGCGAACGCGCTCATGTCGGTCGGCGCCGTCACAGAGACGTCACGACGGCGACGACGCGGCGTGTCGGTCGCGTTGTCGGTCATCGCGCCGCCGGCACGCGGCGGATCGGCGAGCTCGGCGGCACCCGTACGGCCGCGGATCGCGAACCGCTCCTCGAACGTGGCCAGCTCGGTTCCCTCGGCGTCAGCGATGGACACGGAGACGGGGATGACCCGGCCGTACTCGGTGTCGGTCGCCGCCGAAGCCGTTGCAATGACGGTCAATTGGGCCTTGGCCGTCGGCATCGCGGTGAGCAGGTGCGCGGCGTGGTCCAGATGCACCAGGCTCAGCAGGCCCTCGATGACGGGGAAGCCATCGTCGGTGACCGCGGAGCCGATGGCGGCGAACACCGCGGGCCAGCAGTGGCCGACCAGAGCGTCAGGGACGAGCGTGAGCCCGGGCGCCAGCGGCGCGCCGAACGTTGCGGTCACACCGGTGTGGTCAGCGACCTGCTCCGGATCCCAGTCGACGGTCACCTTGGCGGTGTTGTCGTGAACCGGCGGAAGGGAATCGGGCCCGTCGACGCCTGCCGCGATGGCCAGCACGGACCGCATCGCCGTCGAGGCGTCCTCGACCGTGACGACCGGCATGCCACCGTCGACCGTGCAAGACGGCAGCGTGAATCGGATGTCGATCCAGGTGTCGGACAGCGGAACGCTCAGCGCCACGGCATCACCGCTCAGCTCCAACCGTGCACCCGTGGATGGGTGTGTGGCGCTGCGGTTTTCGTTGACCTGCCACTCGTCGGGAGCGCCAATGCGGTGCACCGGGTTGATCGAGGTGCGGCCTGCCCACAGCACATCCGGCGAGTCGAGTACGACGGCGAGCGGCCCGGTGACGTCGGCGCGAGCCTGGCGGCGGGAGACCACCGAGACCGGCTGTCCGTCCGTCGCCAGCACCTCGTCGATGGCGGCCTGCTCGAAGCGGTCCAGCAGTTCGCCGACCGGCTCGTCGACGCGGGTGATGCCTGCCACCGACTGCGTGCCCGGAATGATGCACACCTGATCGGCCGAGTAGCGGGCGTCGTGGGCCTGCCACAGCGAGTCGCTGCGCCACCAGCGCCGCACGTCCTTGTCGATGACCGGCACGAAGTTGACCGGCTTGCCGAGCATCTTGCACAGCGTGACGAACCACGGCACATCGGCCGGGTGCAGCTTGAGGGTCTCGGCTTCGGGATAGCGCGCCAGCAGCATCGCGATCGCCTGATCCGGATTGTCCAGCAGCGCACCGTCATTGAAGAGCGTGTCGATCGGACCGGAATCCTGCGGATGCAGCCGGGCCTCGGCGCGCTTGAGCATCTCGTCGAAGCGGTCACGCCAGGTGTCGGCGACCCACGGGCTGCCGGGCAGCTTGGTGTCGGCGGTGCTGTCGCCGTCGCCGATCGTCAGCTCGACGTAACGCTGTAGCCACTGAAGGTAGGTCATCTCACCGACGTCGCCGAAGTACGGCTTGCAGGTATCGGCCATCGCGGCGATGATCTCGGCGCGGCGAGCCGCGACGGCTTCTGCGTCGCCTGCCACCTCGTCGAGCAGCTGGCCGCAACGCGAGGCGGCGTTGTCGATCTCGTGGATGTCCGCGCCGAGCTGGCTGCGGCTGGATGCCATGCCGCCCTTGGCTTTTCCGGCGCTGATCCAGTGGTCGGTGCCGGTCGTCTCGACCAGCATCTGCTTGACCGACGGCGACGTGGTCGACTCGAGGGTCGCCATCGCCGCTGTGCCGACAAGGATGCCGTCAACCGGCATCGCGGGAAAGCCGTAGTACTCGGCCCAGCTACCGGACAGGTACTCGGCGGCCCGCTCAGGGGTGCCAACGCCGCCGCCGACACACAGGGTGATGTTGGGCAGCTTGCGAAGGTCGGCGTAGGTGGACAGCAGCAGATCGTCGAGGTCCTCCCACGAGTGGTGGCCGCCGGCGCGGCCGCCCTCGATGTGCACGATCACGTCCTTGCCGGGAACCTCGGCCGCGATCTTGATGACTGACTTGATCTGGTCGACGGTGCCCGGCTTGAACACCACGTGGCTGATGCCGACGCTGTTGAGCTCGTCGATCAGCTCGACGGCTTCCTCGAGTTCGGGAACGCCGGCGCTGACGACGACGCCATCGATCGGGGCGCCGGACTGACGGGCCCTCTGCACCAACCGTTTTCCGCCCACCTGCAGCTTCCACAGGTAGGGATCGAGGAACAGTGTGTTGAACTGTACGGCGCGGCCGGGCTCCAGCAGCCCGGTGAGTTCGGCGATGCGGTTCTCGAAGACCTCCTCGGTGACCTGGCCGCCGCCTGCCAGCTCGGCCCAGTGGCCTGCGTTGGCGGCCGCGGCGACGATCTTGGCGTCGACGGTCGTCGGGGTCATGCCCGCCAGCAGGATCGGCGAGCGTCCGGTCAGCCGGGTGAACTTGGTGGACAGCTTGACCGAGCCGTCCGGCAGCTTCACCGCCGTCGGCTTGTAGCTCGACCACGCTGGCGGCACCTCGGGCTCGGCGCCGACGGTGAACAGGTTGCGCTGTCCGGCTCGGGTCGCGGCCGGAACGATGCCGATGCCCAGGCCCCGGATGACCGGAGCGGTGAGGCGCGTGACGGTGTCGCTCGGTCCGAGATCGATGATCCACTTCGCCCCCGAGTCGTGCAGGCGCTGGACCTCGGCCACCCAGTCGATCTGGCGCACGAAGATGGCCTCGGCCATCTCATGCGCCATTTCGGCGTCGATGCCGCACTTTGCGGCCCAGCCGTCGACGACGTCGACGGCGTCGGCCAGACGTGGGGTGTGGAACCCGACCTCGACCTGCACGCCATGGAACACGGGCGAGAACACCGCGCCGCCGCGGATCTTGCTCTTGCGCTCGGCCTCTTCCTTCTCGGTGATCTTGCTGCAGTAGAGCTCGAAGCGGCCGAGCTGCTCCGGGGTGCCGGTGATGACCACGGAGCGCCTGCCGTTGCGGATCGACAGCACCGGCGGCAGCACGGTGCGCACGTCCTGGGAGAACTCCTCGAGTAGCTCGGCGATGCGGTCCGGGTCGACGTTGGTGACCGAGACCATCGGCGACTTGTCACCACGGCCGACCATGCCGCGGCGGCGGGAGACCAGCGACCCGGCCGCGCCGATGAGCTGCAGCAGCGCGAGCAGCTCGGCGTCCTTGGCGCCCTTGGCCCGCAGCGATTCGGCGGCCATGATGCCCTGTGAGTGACCGGCCATCGCGACCGGCGGGGTTCCGTACAGGTCGAGGCCCTGCCTCGTCAGCGCGCGAATCGCGGCCATCTGAGCAAGCAGGATGCCAGGGCCGGAGATCGCGGCGGTGATCAGTTGCTTGGTGGCGGGCAGCGGCTCTTCAGCGGCCAGCGCCCGGACCCATTGCAGTGGCTCGAAGCCGATCGGACGCACCACGACCAGCTCGCGGGCCACCGGCTCGAGAAGCAGCGCGGCCTCACCGACGATCTCACTGAGCTCGGATTCGATGCCCGCCGAGCTGACGAGCTCTTCCAAGTTCTCCAGCCAGGAGCCACCTTGGCCGCCGAACGCGACCGCATACGGCTCGCCGGCGTTCAACCGATCGACGAGGGCGCTAGCACCTGCCAGTCTCTCCGAGGACTCGTTCTTGCGGCCGTTCGTCACCCTGGTCTGTTGTTCGTTGATCGTCACGTCTTGTTATCTCCCTAGGCGCTGTCTCGCGCGTATCGCTCGTCGTCTGTGGTTGTCGTCTCTGGGCTGTGTGACCCGCGCTTCCCTGCGGAGGCCATGCGATTCGGCGTCGAATCCCGACTGGTCCAGGCGCGTCCAGCGTGCGGGCCATCCGACAGTCTTTCTCGACGGCCCCAGCGGACACTCCAGCCGTACTAAGAGTGGCATGAGAGACGACACCATCTTCGCGCTCGAAATGGTTACTGGCGAGTTCTACGCACGGGTAACCAGATCTTCGATAACACCCGCCTTCGCGGGCACCGAACGCTTGCGGGACAAACGTCCTGCATGCAGGTGGTTACGGTCGAGTAGGCGAAACACTGCAGATCAAGGCAGTATTGTTATGTAATCGTTATGTAAAAATTGCGACCTGTCTCGGCGGGCGCAATGTCGTGCCCAGAGTCGACAACTCGGGGAGATTTGTCTTCTCCTGAGCGCTGGCTACCGCGAGAAGTTTGCTGGTCCTTATTACTGATCAGTAATTTTTAGTCCCACTGCCCGAACCGCGGCTTCAGGATGTGGTTGAGGTCCACCCCGACACCCCCCACATTCTGCTTGTCGATCTCGACCTGATGCAGGTGGGCGGCGGGATGCGTGAACCCCGGTGGCGAGCCCCAGTTGTGCTGCCAGAAGTAGGAACCCAGACCATCCTGCAACGCCCAGTCGATGGTCTTGGAGTTGGCGTACACCCCGACGCGCTGTTGGCCGAGCACCGCCTCCCAGCCGCGCAGATAGGGCGCCACCTCGCTCTTGTATTGGTCGTAGCTGGGATCGTCGTCAATCGACGCATAGATCGGCGCCCCGTACGACCCGCCTGCCGCGACGTGTAACTGCCAGCCGCGCTTGGCGTGCGCGACGCCCGCATTCTGCCCGCCCAGCCAGTCCGCGGTGTCCTGCTTGCCGTACTGATAGCAGGAGACGATCTTCAGCCCGTTCTGGTAGAGGTCGCGGGCCTCAGGCAGTTGGATCGGCTTGCCCAGCATCCAGCCGCCACCTGGCCGCCGATCGGAGACGTACCGGATCGCGCCCAACGCGCCGGACGCCCGCAGATCGCCGGCCTTGATGACACCGGCCGCATAGTCGAGAAGGATCCCGAGCGGCGCCGCCGCCGCCTGAGGCGGTGCCAACGCCGACGACACCGCCTGCAGGCCGGCACCGAGTCCGAGCACGGCGGGCGCGGCGGCCGCGTATTTGAGCACGTCGCGCCGGGTTACTGCCACGTGCCACAGGGTACGACAGGTGCATCAATTTTCACGCTAACGCCACTGGTCACAACTGCATCAAAATTCACCATCGGCCGTGGTCAAGCCATCCGCTACCTGACAAGCCGGGGAGCATGTGCGAAACCAGTGGTCGGTTGCGTCCAAGATCACGAAATCCGCGATGAAGCTGCGCCGACACCGTGGAATTCCTACGATGAGCCATGCCCTCGGGGACGGTCAGCTCACAGTCGGACGCGAATGTCGCTGCCGCCGTTGACGATCCGCAGATCGAGTTGATCGGTGTGCGCAAGGTGTTCGCGGACGTCGTGGCGGTCGAGGGCGCCGACCTGACCGTCGCAGACGGTGAACTGTTCGCGATCCTGGGCCCGTCGGGTTCGGGCAAGACGACGGTGTTGCGGATGATCGCGGGCTTCGAGCAGCCCACCGCGGGCGTGATCAAACTCGGCGGCGTCGACGTGACCGCGTTGCCTGCGCGCCACCGCGACGTGAACACCGTCTTCCAGGAGTACGCCCTGTTCCCGCACATGACGGTGGCGCAGAACGTCGAGTACGGGCTGAAGGTCAAGGGCGTGCCCAAGGCCGAGCGCAGGCGCCGCACCGCCGACGCGCTCGACATGGTGCGGCTGAGCGACCAGGCGCCGCGCCGCCCCGCGCAACTGTCGGGCGGGCAACGTCAGCGTGTGGCGCTGGCCCGTGCCTTGGTCGGACGGCCGCGCGTGCTACTGCTCGACGAGCCCCTCGGCGCACTCGATCTCAAGCTGCGCGAGCAGATGCAGATCGAACTCAAGGAGATCCAGCGCGAGGTCGGCATCACGTTCGTGATCGTCACCCACGACCAGGACGAGGCCCTGACGCTGTGCGACCGACTGGCCGTGTTCAACGACGGGCGCATCGAGCAGGTCGGCAAGGCTCGCGACGTCTACGAGAATCCGGCCAACCGCTTCGTCGCCGATTTCGTCGGCACCTCCAACGTCCTCGACGGTGCCGCGGCCGAGGCACTCATGGGCCGGCCGGGGACGTTCGTCATCCGGCCGGAACGCGTCGGCGTGGTCCGGCCGGGCACCGATCCCGTGCCCGAGGTACGCACGGTCGACGCCACGGTGTCCGAGGTCATCTACGCCGGCCCCACCACCCGCATCGCCGCCACCGCGCCGCCCGGCGTCACGCTCACCGCGACGGTTCTCACGGCCAACACCTGGCTGCCGCCCGACCTGCAGCACGGAACGCCGATCACGTTGGCCTGGCCCGAAAAGGCCGTCCATCAATTGAAATTCGAGGAGTAGCCATGACATCCACGCCCGTGAGAATCGGTCTTGCGCTGGTCGCCTGCGCCGCCCTGGTTCTGCCGTTCTCCACTGCCTGTTCGAAATCGGAACAATCCGGCGGCGGCAACGGCCAGTCACCGCCGAAGATGGAACCGCTGTCGGCGGTCGGCAACGGCGAAGGCCAGCTGAACCTCATCGCCTGGGCGGGCTATGCCGAAAACGGTTCGAACGACAAGAGCGTCGACTGGGTGACGCCGTTCGAACAGCAGACCGGCTGCAAGGTCAACGTGAAGATCGGCAACACCTCCGACGAGATGGTGCAGCTCATGCGCAGCGGTCAGTACGACGGGGTGTCCGCTTCCGGCGACGCGACATTGCGACTGGTCTACGCCGGTGACGTTGCCCCGGTCAACACCGACCTGGTGCCCAACTACGCGTCGATTTCGTCGTTCCTCAAAGACAAGTCATGGAATTCGGTGAACGGCCAGATGTACGGGATTCCGCACGGCTGGGGCGCCAACCTACTGATGTACAACATCGACGTGGTGCGCGACGCCCCGAACTCCTGGAGCGCGGTGTTCGACGATGCAGGCAAGTACAAGGGCAAGGTCACCGCCTACGACTCCCCCATCTACATCGCCGACGCCGCGCTGTACCTGTCCAAGACCAAACCGGACCTTGGCATCAAGGACCCCTACTCGCTGACATCCGAACAACTCGACGCCGCAGTCGAATTGCTCAA
>Ga0070710_10000514_pt1 | contig 18217 bp, 19 predicted proteins | sample LARL52metaG_FD_65454 | JGI IMG/M metagenome (GOLD analysis project Ga0070710, IMG submission 65454) | Corn, switchgrass and miscanthus rhizosphere microbial communities from Kellogg Biological Station, Michigan, USA - LAR L5-2 metaG | ecosystem: Host-associated > Plants > Roots > Rhizosphere ... | reverse complement strand
TTGGCACAGCGCAGGAACACCGCGTTGCGGATGGTGATGGCCCAGCTCGTCGAGCTGTCGATCGCGTTCAGCCGCGCCCGCGACCAGGCCCGCGAGACGCTGCGCGAGGTCGAGCTGCCCGGCGTGGTGCGGCACTGCGAGGCGATGGACGCCGAGCTCGGCGAGGAGGTCACGCGACTGCAGTCGTTGCTGAGCAGCGTGTCGACGTTCGCCGTGGCGCAGGAAGGTGAGGCGCAGCAACGGTTCAACATGCTCGCCGCGGCCGCCGCGGCCGGGCTGGGTCTGCCCGCGCTGATCCTCTCGCTCTACGGCGCGGACGCGTACCTGCCGTTCACGTGGGACAAGGCGTGGCGGGCGCTGGCACCGATCGCGGGCGCGCTGGCGCTGGCGGCGGTGATCATCCTGCGGCGCATGCCGGGAAGCACGACCGTGAAGCACTACCTGGCGGCGCTGGGCCTCATCACCGGGCTGGTCGGCGTGCTGCTGGTCGCCGGTTTCCTGGCCCCCTAAAGCGGTCGGCGGCCCGCGAACCCGATGTCGGCGCGGTGGTACCAGGCCAGCGTCCGGTCGCCTTCCAGCCAGCACAGCAGCACCGGCACACCGTCCCGTTCGGACGGGAAGTCGACCAGCAGCGGCGCGAAGCCCTTCAGCTCGGCGCCGGTCCGCTGCACCATCTCCAGCAGCTCGTCCAGCCGGGCCTGCGCCGCCTTGAACTCCGGCAGGCCGCCCAGGGACGAGGGGCCGGCGGCGAGCTCGGCGGCGTCGGCGCGCAGCCGGACGATCTCGTCGAGCACCGGCAGCAATTGCGTCAGCTCGGCCTGGGCTTCGGAGAGGGTGAACAGTCCCACGGCACCAAGGCTGGCACAGTGGACACAATGACATGGCGACTGGGTGACCTCACCGTGAACCGGATCGGCTTCGGCGCGATGCGCCTGCCGCAGCAAGGCGCCGCGTTCGATCCGAACGCGACACCCCGCGACCGCGCGCAGGCGATCCGGGTGCTGCGGGACGCCGTCGAGCTCGGCGTCAACCACGTCGACACGGCCGCGTTCTACTTCTCCCGGACCAGGTCGGCCAACGAGCTGATCAACAGCGCGCTGCGGCCGTACCCGGACGACCTGGTGATCGCCACCAAGGTCGGCCCGAGCCGCACACCGCAGGGGGAGTGGCTGCCGCTCGCCACCCCCGAGCAGCTTCAGGGCCAGGTCGAGGAGAACCTCCGGCAGCTCGGCCGAGATCACCTCGACCTGGTGAACCTGCGGGTCAGCGGCCTCGACGACGTCAGCGCGCACTTCGAGCAGCTCGCGCGGCTGCGGCAGGAGGGCCTGATCCGGCACCTCGGGCTGTCGAACGTGCGGCCGCACCACCTCGACCAGGCGCAGCGGATCGCCCCGGTGGTGTGCGTGCAGAACTCCTACGGGCTCGGCCACCACCCCGAGCAGGACGACTTCGTCGGCCTCTGCGGTGAGCGCGGCGTCGCGTTCGTGCCGTTCTTCGCGCTGGCCGGGGCGAACAAGGAGGCCGGGACGTCGGCCGAGGACGACGAGGTGACCGAGATCGCGGCGGCGCACGAGGCCACACCGGCCCAGGTCAGGCTGGCGTGGACGCTCGCGCGGGGTCCGCACGTGCTGGTCATCCCGGGCACCGGCGATCCGGCGCACCTGCGGCAGAACGTCGCGGCGGGCGAGCTGAGCCTGACCGCGCAGGAGCTCACCCGCCTCGACGCCCTGCACCTCAACGGGGTCTGATCGGCCGGGTCTGATTGACTGGGGTGGTGACGTACGCGGCGATCATCCTCACCGGCGGCCGGGGCGAACGGCTCGGCGGCGTCGACAAGGCTGCGCTGTCCTATCGGGACGCCACGCTGCTCGACCACGTTCTGTCCGTTGTGGACGATGCGGGCGAGATAGTCGTTGTCGGGCCGGAAAAAGACGTCCCGAACGTCGTCTGGGCGCGCGAGGACCCACCCGGTGGCGGACCGCTCGCCGGCCTCGCCGCGGGGCTCGCGAAGATCACGGCGGACTGGGTCGCGGTGCTCGCCGTCGACCAACCCGGCCTCACGAAGGACACGATCGCGAGGCTGCGGGAGCCGGGGCGCAACGCCGTGCTCACCGACGGCCGCGTGCAGTGGTTGATCGGCGTCTGGAAGACGGCTGACCTGCGCGAAGCCCTCCCCGAAGATCCGCGCGACCTGCCGTTGCGCAAGACTCTGAGCCGGCTCGACCCGGTGGAGGTGTCCGCTTTGCCCGGTGAGGCGCGCGACGTCGACACACCCGGTGACCTGGACACCCTTCACAGCGGTTGAACAGGCCAAGAGCAAGACTGTTCCACTATCGGTAAACCCTGTTCTGCATGGAGGCCCGCACGTGACCGAGCCCGCCGCCGAGGCAACGCCGAACGCATCGGCGCCCGTCACCCCGGCTCGTGACGCCCAGCTGCTCGAACGCACCGTGTTCGAGGTGAAGCGGGTGATCGTCGGCCAGGACCGGCTCGTCGAGCGGATGCTCGTGGGTCTGCTGGCCAAGGGCCATCTGCTGCTCGAAGGTGTGCCGGGTGTCGCGAAGACGCTCGCCGTCGAGACGTTCGCCCGCGTGGTCGGCGGCTCGTTCAGCCGCGTGCAGTTCACGCCCGACCTGGTGCCCGCCGACATCCTCGGCACCCGCATCTACCGCCAGTCCAGCGAGGCGTTCGACGTCGAGCTGGGCCCGGTCGTCGCGAACTTCGTGCTCGCCGACGAGATCAACCGCGCGCCCGCCAAGGTGCAGTCGGCGATGCTGGAGGTCATGGCCGAGCGGCACGTCTCGATCGGCGGCCGGACGTTCCCGATGCCCAACCCGTTCCTGGTGCTGGCGACGCAGAACCCGATCGAGAACGAGGGCGTGTACCCGCTGCCCGAGGCGCAGCGCGACCGGTTCCTGTTCAAGATCCAGGTCGAGTACCCGACCGCCGAGGAAGAGCGCGAGATCGTCTACCGCATGGGCGTCGAGGCGCCCACGCCGAACCAGGTCCTCTCGCCGGAGGAGCTGGTGCGGCTGCAGGGCGTGGCGTCGCGCGTCTTCGTGCACCACGCGCTCGTCGACTACGTGGTGCGCCTGGTCATCGCGACCCGCGCGCCCGCGGAGCACGGCCTCACCGACGTCGCCGGCTGGGTCGCCTACGGTGCGTCGCCGCGTGCCTCGCTCGGCATCATCGCCGCCGCGCGCGGCCTGGCGCTCGTCCGCGGCCGTGACTACGTGCTGCCGCAGGACGTCGTGGACGTCGTTCCGGACGTGCTGCGGCACCGCCTCGTGCTCTCGTACGACGCGCTGGCCGACGGCGTGCCGATCGACCACATCATCACGCGCGTGCTGCAGATCGTGCCGTTGCCGCAGGTGTCGGCCCGTCCGCAGCAGCCGGTTCCGGCTGGTAGGCAGTGAGCCCCAAAGACGCTGCAGCGAAAGCCGTCGAGCGCCCCTCGTGGGCGCCGCCCGTCCTGCGCGGCGTGCGGATGGAAGCCGCGCTGCGCATGCTGGAGCTCGACGTCCGGCGCCGCCTCGACGGCCTGCTGCAGGGCAACCACCTCGGCCTCGTGCCGGGACCGGGCACCGAACCGGGCGAGGCGCGCACCTACCAGCCCGGTGACGACGTGCGCCGGATGGACTGGGCGGTCACCGCGCGCACGACGGTCCCGCACATCCGCGAGACGGTCGCCGACCGCGAGCTGGAGACGTGGCTCGCGATCGACCTGTCGCCGTCGCTCGACTTCGGCACGGCGGCCTGCGAGAAGCGCGACCTGGCCATCGCCGCGACGGCCGCGGTCGCGCACCTGACGCGCGGCGGCGGCAACCGGATCGGCGCGGCGGTCTCGACGGGCGCGGAGAACGCCCGCATCCCGGCGCGCGGCGGCCTGGCGCACGCGCGGGGCATGATCCGCAAGATCGCAGAGATGCCGCGCGCGGCCGAGGGCACGCGCGGCGACCTGGCGGCGTTGCTGGAACAGCTGCGCAGGCCACCGCGGCGGCGCGGCCTGATCGTGGTGATCTCGGACTTCCTCGGCGGCATGGAGTGGCAGCGTCCGCTGCGCGCGTTGTCCGCGCGGCACGACATCGTCGCGGTCGAGATCGTCGACCCGCGCGACGTGGACCTGCCCGACGTCGGCACCGTCGTGCTCGCCGACCCGGAGACCGGGCGGCAGCGCGAGGTGACGGCGTCGGCGTTGCTGCGCAAGGAGTTCAACGCGGCGGCCGCTGAACACCGGGCCGACGTCGCCGCCGGTCTGCGCCGGGCGGGGGCCGGGCACCTGGTGCTGCGCACCGACTCCGACTGGATCGCGGACACCGTTCGTTTCGTGGTGGCGCGCAAGCGCCGCTGGTCTGGGGGTGTCGCGTGAGCTTCTCGAACTTCGTCGCCCCGTGGTGGTTCCTGCTGCTGCTCGCGGTCGCGTTGCTGACCGTCGCGTACGTGTTCGTGCAACGGATGCGGCGCAAGCGGGTGCTGCGGTTCACGAACCTGGAGCTGCTGGAGAAGGTCGCGCCCAAACGGGAACGCTGGTCGCGGCACGTGCCGGCGGCGTTCCTGCTGGTGGCCCTGGCGTTGCTGACCGTGGCGCTGGCCGGGCCGACCGCCGAGCAACGGGTGCCGCGCAACCGGGCGACCGTGATGCTCGTGATCGACGTGTCGCTGTCGATGAAGGCGACCGACGTGAAGCCGACCCGGCTGGAGGCTGCCCAGGTGGCCGCCAAGTCGTTCGTCGAGGGCCTGACGCCGGGCATCAACCTCGGGCTGATCGCGTTCGCGGGGTCGGCCACCGTGCTGGTGGCGCCGACGACGGACCGGGCGGCCGTCTCGCAGTCGATCGACGGGCTCAAGCTCGCCCAGTCGACCGCGACCGGTGACGCCATCATGGCCGCGATGGCGTCGATCGACTCGTTCGGCAAGGTGGTCGGTGGCGCCGAGGGCCCGCCGCCCGCCCGCATCGTGCTGATGTCGGACGGCAAGGAGACCGTCGGCACCCGCAAGGCCTTCGACGCGGCGGACGACGCCAAGAAGGCCGGGATCCCGATCTCCACGATCTCGTTCGGCACCGAGGACGGCGTGGTCGACATCGAGGGACGGCAGCAGTCCGTGCCGGTCGACGACGACTCGATGAAGGAGATCGCCAAGCTCTCCGGTGGCGAGTTCTTCAAGGCCGCCAGCGCCGAGGAGCTGCGCCGGGTGTACGACACGCTCGGCGAGCAGATCGGTTACGAGAAGAAGCAGGCGGACGCGTCGAAACCGTGGTTGGTGCTCGGCACGCTCACGGCGATGTTCGCGGCCGCGGCGGCGTTGCTGCTGGGGCAGAGACTTCCCTAGGGCCTGCCGTAGGTCAGCAGCACGACCCCGTTGCCGAACGCCCTGGTGCCCCTGAGCGCCAGGGCGTTCGGCCTCTTGAAGAACGGTGTGCCCGCGCCGATCGCGATCGGGTTGACGTAGAGCCGGATCTCGTCCACGAGGTCCTGGGCGAAGAACGTCTCCAGCAGGTTGGCGCCGCCGACCATGCTGTCGCCCGGCAGGCTCCTGATCTCGTCCGCGTCGACCTCGGTGCGGGTCTCGCTGTTCCACTCGGTGAACGTCCGCGTGCGCGAGTAGATGATCTTGCGCACGTTCCGCCAGATCGGGGCGAACTCGCGCATCTTCTGGGTGAAGTCGGGCTGTTCCTCGGCGTGCGGCCACGCCTCCAGCATCAGCTCGTGCGTGCGCCTGCCGTCGAGGAGCGTGCTCATCGACGCCAGGTCGGCGTTGATGTAGTCGTGCATCTCCTCGCTCATGTGGTGCCAGCTGATGTCGTGGCCGGGTCCCTCGAAGAACCCGTCCAACGAGATCGACGCCATCGTGATGATCATCCGTGGAGCCTCCGGTATTCCGCTGCCGCACCTGGATGCAATGGCACTGTGCCCGTGTCGATGAGGCTGCGCACGTCGAGGTACTGCGTGCCGAGCGCCTGCTCCGGCACGAGCTGGGCGGCCTTGGCGACCAGGAGCCGCACGACGGCGCTCGCGTACTCGTCGCTGAGGTCAGGCCGGCACACCAGCAGGTTCGGCGTCCCGATAGTGGGGACCTCGACGGACGAGCCGTACACGCCCATGCGCACGTCCACGCGTTCGTAGACCTTGCCGTAGTCCTGGCGCAGCCTCGGCAGGAAGCCGTCGAGCGGGAGCAGCCGGATGCCGCTCGCCTTGCCCAGCTCCGGGGTCGGGACGCCACCGGACCACAGCAGCGCCGCGATGTCGCCCGCCCTGAGGGCGTCGACGGCGTTGCGCAACGGGTAGTGCTGCTCCCGCACGCCCAGCGCCAGCCGTTCACCCTGCAGCGCGGCGCCGGAACCGGCCGCGCCCACCGACACCGGCCTGCCGATCAGGTCGGCCGGCGTGCGGTACGGGGAGGCGTCGAGGACCACGAGCTGCAGGTAGTTCTCGTAGACGCGGCCGAGGGCGACGATGCCGGGTTCCAGGTGGGCGCTGTCGCTCAGCGTCAGGCCCAGCTCGGCGGTGCGCTCGCGGAGGAGTTTGAGGTTGTCGGCGCTGCCGCCGGTCTCCAGCGGGGTGATGGTGAGCGGGCTCGGGGCCAGGCGGTGCAGGAGGGCCGCGAAGTCGTTGTAGAAGCCTCCCGGCTCGCCGCCCGCGATGCGGATCGTGCCGCTCGGCTCGGAGGAACCACAGGCCGTCAGCACCAAGGTACCCAGCAAGAACGCTCTGCGCTTCACAGCAGCGGCTCCTTCGGCAGCTCCACCACGACCGCCAGGCCGCCGTCCGAGTGCAGCCTCAGCGTGCCGTCGTGGGCCGTCACGATCCGTTCCGCGATGGCCAGGCCGAGCCCGGTGCCGCGCTGCGAGTCGTCGCCGCGCCAGAACCGTTCCGTGGCGCGGGCGATGTCCTCTTCGGACAGTCCGGGTCCGTTGTCCCGCACGGTCAGCGTGGCGCGGTCGCAGATGACCGTCACCCGCGTGCCGCCGTACTTGATGGCGTTGTCCAGCACCACGTCCAGCACCTGCGCCAGGTCCGACACCGCGCACCGCACGAGGCCGGGCGCGCGGTCCTCGACGGTGATCGTGACGCCCGTGGCCTGGGCCGCGGCACGCCACGCGTCGACCCGGTCGTGCGCCACGACCTGCAGGTCGGCCAGCTCGGGTTCGACCCCGCCCGCCGCGCGTTCGGTGGCGGTGCTCTCCGCCGACGCCAGGGCCAGCAGACCGTCCAGCAACGACTCCAGCCGCTCGACCTCGGTCAGCAGTGAGCTGTTGGACGGCAGCATGTCCACCCGCAGCCGCAGGGCCGCCATCGGGTTGCGCAGCTGGTGGGAGGCATCCGCGATCAGGCGTCGTTGCTGGTCGGCGGCCTCGGCGACCGCGTCGGACATGCGGTTGAACGACTCGGACAACGCGCGCAGCTCGGCCGGTCCGGCGGTGTCGGCGACGTGGGTGCGGCGCTGGCCCTCGGCGACGGCCCGGACGCCCCGGTCGAGCTCCTTGAGCGGCCGCAGCAGCCAGCGGGCGACGACCAGGGCCAGCAGCACGCACGCGCAGGCCGCCAGCAGGGCTCCGGCCAGCACGAACGCCCAGCGGCGCGCCACGTCCAGCGCCGCCACGCGGGTCGACGCCCGCAGCACCACGGCACCCGCGACCTTCGTGCCGGTGCCGACCGGGCGGGCGAACAGGACGTCGCCGCCGTTCCACGGCAGCACGGTCGGCACAGGCGCGGCCGGCTGGTTGCGCAGGGCGGCGTCGATCTGGGCCGAGACGTCGGCGGCCTTCATGCCCGCCTCGACGACGGGCTCGCCCGCCGCGGTGACGACCACGACCTCCTCGCCGTAGATCTCGTTGTACCGCAACGCCTCGGACACCACGGCGTCGGCGGGCAGGGTGGCGAAGCGGTCGAGGTCGGCGGTGCGGCTGATCACGAACTGCTGGGTGCGTTCGGAGGCGGTGCTCATCAGCAGCGGCAGGGCGAACGCGGTGACCGCCGACAGGGAGAACAGCAGCAGCACCACCAGAAGCCGTTGCCGCATCTACTCACCGAGCCGGTAGCCGAAACCGCGGATGGTGTGCAGCAGGCCCGGCCGGTCGAGCTTCGCGCGCAACTGGGTGAGGTGGACGTCCAACGTCCGTGAGACCGCCACGAAGGCGTTGCCCCACACCTCGTCCATCAGCTGCTGGCGGCTCACCGCGGTGCCCGGGCGGCGCGCGAGCACCGCCAGCACGTCGAACTCCTTGGTGGTCAACGAGATCTGCCGCCCGCCGACCAGCACCTGACGGCCCTGCAGGTCGATCTCCACATCGGACACCCGCACGACGTCGTCGGGTTCCTGCGCGCGGGCGGCACTGCGCCGCGCGACCGCGTCGATTCGGGCCAGCAGCTCGGCCAGCCGCACCGGCTTGACCAGGTAGTCGTCGGCACCCAGGCGCAGCCCGCGCACCACCGTGCGTTCGTCGCCCCGCGCGGTCAGCACGAGCACCGGCACCGGGTCGATCCTGCGGAGCTTGCGCAGCACCTCCAGGCCGTCCTGGTCGGGCAGACCGAGGTCGAGCAGCACCACGTCGGCGTCGCGGTGGGCGATCAGCGCGTCGGCGCCCCTGCGCACGCGCACGGGCCGGTGGCCGTTCGCCCGCAACGCCTCCACCAGGGCGCCGGCGACACCGTCGTCGTCTTCGACCAACAACACCCGCATGGGAGAAGTATCGCCCCATGAGGTTGTTTCCGGTGCGCGACGACGCGCCTAAGTGAATGTAAAGAAGCCCCGGCCCAGGTTGTGACGGGTGCGACAGCCCGAGATGGTGTCCGGCATGACAGTCGTTCAGGAGAAGAGCAACGAGCGCCGCGTGGTGGCGAACGTGCTGCGCGGGTCGGTGGGCAACCTCATCGAGTGGTACGACTGGTACGCCTACGCCGCGTTCAGCATCTACTTCGCGTCCTCGTTCTTCCCGAAGGGCGACGGGCTCGCGCAGCTGCTGAACACCTCGGCGGTGTTCGCGGTCGGCTTCCTGATGCGCCCGCTCGGCGGGTGGCTGCTCGGCCGCTATGCCGACCGCCACGGCCGCCGCGCCGCGCTGACGCTCTCGGTCACGCTGATGGCGTTCGGGTCGCTGATCATCGCGGTGACCCCGTCGTACGCCACCATCGGGGTGGCGGCACCGATTCTGCTGGTCCTCGCGCGGTTGCTGCAGGGCCTGTCGGTCGGCGGCGAGTACTCCACGTCGGCAACGTATCTGTCCGAAGTGGCCACACCGGCGAAACGCGGCTTCTACTCCAGCTTCCAGTACGTGACGCTGACGGCGGGCCAGCTGGTGGCGCTCGGCGTGCAGATCATCCTGCAGCAGTTCCTGAGCAAGGCCGAGATGACGTCGTGGGGCTGGCGGATCGCGTTCCTCATCGGTGCGACCGGTGCGGTCATCGTCATGTGGCTGCGGCGCGGTATGGACGAGTCGGAGAACTTCGAGCGCCAGCAGGAAACCGCACCGAAGGGCACCGTGCGCGCGTTGTTGAAGCACCCCAAGGAATGCCTGCTTGTCGTCGGGCTGACGCTGGGCGGCACGGTCGCGTTCTACACGTACACGACCTACCTGCAGAAGTTCATGGTGCAGACCAGCAAGATCGACGTCGCGACGGTCAGCTGGATCAACTTCGCCGCGCTGCTGGTGTTCGTGGTGCTGCAGCCCGTCGCGGGCGCCCTGTCGGACCGGATCGGCCGTCGCCCGCTGCTGCTCGGGTTCGGTGTGCTGGGCACGCTGGCGACCGTGCCGCTGCTGTCGACGCTGGCGCACACGTCCGAGGCGCTCCCGGCGTTCCTGCTCATGCTCGGTGGCCTGGTGATCGTCACCGGGTACACGTCGATCAACGCGATCGTGAAGGCCGAGCTGTTCCCGACGAACATCCGCGCGCTGGGCGTCGGCCTGCCGTACGCGCTCACGGTGGCCATCTTCGGCGGCACGGCGGAGTACGTGGCGCTGTGGTTCAAGCAGGCCGGGATGGAGAAGGTGTTCTTCTACTACGTCGCCGGGTGCGTGCTGATCTCGCTGCTGGTCTACGGGTTCATGCGCGAGACCTCGAAGGACTCGGTGCTCGACCGCGACTAGCAGTCCGTGCGGAGGGCGGTCATGCGGCGACCGCCCTCCGCTTTCTGCTTTTCAGCAGCGTTCCTCGGTCACGCCGTCGTACCGGTTCGACCCGACGAACACGTGGCCGAACGCACGGGTGCAGTACTGCAGGGTGTTCGCGCCGCGCGACCAGACCTCCTGCTGACCACGCGCACCGCTGCCGGTGTCGATCTCACCGTCGCTGTCGCGGGTGATGATCGCCACGCTGGCGTCGAAGCCCGGGTGCTTGGCCTTCCACGAGTCCCAGACGTAGATGTAGCCCCAGTTCTTGTCACAGCCCTTGAACTGCTTGACCGAGGCGACGGTGTCGCTGCCCGACTTGAGGTACTTGGTCGCGCCGATCTGCGTGACGCTGCCGCACCTCGGGTTGGTCTCGGCGTGCGCCGCGCCCGTGAACGTCAGGGCGATCGTGGCCGCGGTCAGCACGACCGCGCTCAGCTTCCTCATGTCAGCAACGCTCCTCGGTCAGGCCGGAGTAGGAGTAGGACGCCGAGATCACCGAGCCGTACGCACGGGTGCACACGGACAGCGTGTTCGAGCCGTTCGACCACGCCTCCTGGACGCCTTCGGGCGCACCGCCGTAACCCAGCGGCTCCCCGCTGGTACGGGTCATGATGCCCGCGGCGGCCAGGAACCTGCTGCCGTGAGCGGCCTTCCACGAGTCCCACACGTAGGTGTAGCCCCAGTTCTGGTTGCAGCCCTTGAACTGCTTGACCGAGGCGACGGTCTCACTGCCGGACTTGATGTACTTCGTGGCGCCGATCTGCGTGACCGAGCCGCAGTACGGGTTGGACTCGGCGTGCGCCGAACCCGTGAACGTCACGGCGATGGCCGCAGCCGCCAGCACGGCGGCACTGACCTTCTTCATGTCAGCAGCGCTCCTGAGTCTGGGCACCTTCGATGTAGGACTCCGCGACCAGATCGCCCCATCCCCTGGTGCACTTGTCCAGCGTGTCCGTGCCGTACGACCACACCTCCTGCTGGCCGCGCGCGCCTTGCTTGTCGCCGGTCGGGAACTCGGCGCCGCGCACCTGGATCGCGGCAGTGGGGATGTAGTCGCGGTGGTTGGCGCGCCAGGAGTCCCACACGTAGATGTAGCCCCAGTTCTTGCCGCAGCCCTTGAACTGCTTGACCGAGGCGATGGTCGCGCTGCCGTGCTTCACGTACGCCGTGGCGCCGATCTGCGTGACGCTGGAGCACGAGGGGTTCGTCTCGGCCTGCGCCTGGCCGGTGAAGGCCAGCGCCAGCGCCGCAGCCGCCAGCACGACGGAACCGATCTTCTTCTGCATGCGCACGAGACTGAACGGGACCGGTTAGTCAGCGGTTAATCACACCGAGCCGGGTCGCGAGGACGGTGGCCAGGTGGACCGGGCGCCGGTCCGTGGTGTGCCGGATCTGCGTGCGGCAGCTGAACCCGTCGGCGATGACCAGCGCGTCCTCGTTCGCACGCAGGGCTGGCAGCAGGTCCTGCTCGGCGCACGCGATCGACACGTCGTAGTGGCCCTGCTCGAACCCGAAGTTGCCGGCCAGGCCGCAGCAGCCCTCGACGACCTCCGGCGTGATGCCCGCCCTGGTCATCGCCTCGTGGTCGGCGTCGAAGCCCAGTTCCGCGTACTGGTGGCAGTGCGTCTGCACCACGGCTTCCCGTACGCCTCCGACCTCAGGCAGCTTGGGCGCGACGTGCGAGGCGAACGTCTGCGTGGCGTCGGCGAGCGCGCGCACCGCCAGGTCATCGGACAGCTTCGGCGCCTCGGTCTTCAGGAACGCCGTGCAGCTCGGTTCCAGCCCGATCACCGGCACGCCGTCGCCCGTCCACGGGAGCAGTGCGCGGGCGGTGCGCTCGACGACCCGGCGGGCCTTGCCGAGCTGCCCGGTCGAGTGCCACGTCAGTCCACAGCAGACGTTCGCGGACGGGATCTCGACGCGGTTTCCCAGGTGTGCCAGCACGTTCGCGGCGTCGAGGCCGATGCCCGGCTCGAAGAAGTTGGTGAACGTGTCGGGGAACAGCAGCACCGGATCGCCCTCGCCGAGCGGGTGCAGCTGCCGGACCAGGGGAGTGGTCGGGACGGGCAACGAGCGCTCGGGCGTGATGCCCGCGAACCGGGCGAACTTGGCCGTGAACCTGTTGACCAGCCCGTACTTCAGCCACGTCGGCAGCCAGCCCATCGCGTAGTGCGAACGCGGCCGCAACCGTCCCTTGTAGTGCTCGTGCAGGAACTCCGCCTTGTAGCTCGCCATGTCGACGTCGACCGGGCAGTCGCGCTTGCAGCCCTTGCAGCCCAGGCACAGGTCGAGCGCCCCGGCGACCTCCGGCGACCGCCAGCCGTCCTTGATCACGTCACCGGAGAGCATCTCGAACAGCAGATGTGCCCGCCCGCGCGTCGAGTGCTTCTCCTCGCGGGTGACCCGGTAGCTCGGGCACATCACGCCGCCCTTGGTGTTGAGGCACTTGCCGACGCCCACGCACCGCCGGGTGTCGGCCGCGAACTCCGCCCGCGTCGGAATCCGGGGTGGCGCAACGAGAATCCGCAGGTCGTCGTCGAGCTTCAGCGGTTCGACGATCCGGCCGGGGTTGAGCAGGTCGCCGGGGTCGAAGGCGTGCTTGAACCGCCGGAACGCCTCCAGCGCCGCGGGCGGGTACATGCGGCCGAGCAGCTCGGACCGGGCCTGGCCGTCGCCGTGCTCGCCGGACAGCGAGCCGCCGTGGCTCACCACCAGGTCGGCGGCGTCCTGGAGGAACTCCCGGTAGCCGTGCGCGAGGTCGAAGTCGATGCGGACGTGCAGGCAGCCCTCGCCGTAGTGGCCGTAGGTGATGCCGCGCCGGCCGTGCCGCGCGAGCAGCCGGTCGAACTCGCGCAGGTAGGTGCCGAGCCGTTCGGGTGGCACCGCCGCGTCCTCCCAGCCCGACCACGCCTCGCCGCCGTCGGGCATCCGGGTGGCGAGCCCGGCGCCGTCCTCGCGGATCCGCCACAGCGCCCGCTGGTGCGCGGGATCGTGGATGATCATCGAGTCCTTGGTGATCCTGGCGACGCGTTCCGGGTGGTCCTCGACCTCGACGAACAGCCAGCTGCGGCCTTCCGGCAGGTCCGGGCGCACCCGCACGCCGCGGACCAGCGCCTCGTCGATGCCCTCGACCGCGAGCGCGCCGGAGATCTGGGTGACGTGGTCGGCGGCGGCGTAGGTGTCCGCGAACCCGAGCACGACCAGAATTCGGCGTTCGGGGCGGCGCACGAGCTTCAGTTCGGCGCCCAGCACCACGACGCAAGTGCCCTCGGTGCCGACGAGCTGCTGGGTCAGCGTCGGGGCGTCCAGGGCGTACCCGCTGACCCGGCGGCCCAGCTGCGGAAACCACGCCGGGTCGTACGCCGGCAGGTCGAACGCGGGCGCGTTCGTGGTGTCGAACGTGCGGCCGTCGGCGGTCAGCACGTGCAGGTTCGCGACGTTCTCGCTGGTCTTGCCCCACTTCACCGAGTGCGCGCCGCACGCGTTGTTGCCGATCATCCCGCCGATGGTGCACCGCGAGTGTGTGGACGGATCCGGCCCGAAGACGTAGTCGCCCGCCAGGGAGTTCACCCGGTCGAGCACCGCGCCCGGCTGCACGAACGCCCGGTCGCCGGAGATCTCGATCGCGGTCAGGTACCGGCTGAAGTCGATCACCAGGCCGGTGCCGCACGCGTTGCCCGCGATGGACGTCCCGGCCCCGCGGCTGGTGACCGGCACGCGGTGCTCGGCGGCCAGCGCCACAGCGGCCCCTACCGCGCCGGGCGTGCGCGGACGGATGATCACCCGTGGCACGTGCCGGTAGTTCGACGCATCCGCCGAGTACAGGGCCCGGCTAGCCGGGTCGTCGAGCACGTCGCCGTCCACGTGGCGGCGGAGTTGATCGAGAAAGGCCCGCATCACCCGATCATGCCCGGATGGATGTGACATGGCTCCGCCGATGCCGGTCTACCTGCCGGTAGCCGATAGCCTCACCCGGTCAACCAGCAGCGATCGCAGGGAGAGCTAGTGAGTCGGTCCGTTCTGGTCACCGGAGGCAACCGCGGCATCGGCCTCGCCATCGCGCGGGCGTTCGCCGCGCAGGGCGACAAGGTCGCGGTGACCCACCGCGGGTCCGGCGCTCCCGAAGGCCTGCTCGGCGTGAAGTGCGACGTGACGAGCTCGGAGGAGATCGACGCCGCCTTCACCGAGGTCGAGGCCGCGCACGGCCCTGTCGAGGTGCTGGTCTGCAACGCGGGCATCACCCAGGACACGCTGCTGCTGCGCATGAGCGAGGAGCAGTTCACCCAGGTCGTCGACGCGAACCTGACCGGCGCGTTCCGGTTCGCCCAGCGCGCCTCCCGCGGCATGCTGCGCAAGAAGTTCGGCCGCATCGTCTTCATCTCGTCCGTCGTGGGTCTCACCGGCGGCGCCGGCCAGGTCAACTACGCCGCGTCCAAGGCGGGCATGGTCGGCATGGCGCGCTCGATCGCGCTGGAGCTCGGTTCGCGCAACATCACCGCGAACGTCGTCACGCCCGGCTTCATCACCACGGACATGACCGCCGAGCTGCCCGAGGCCGTCCGCGAGGCCGCGCTGAAGCAGATCCCGGCCGGTCGTTACGGCGCGGCCGACGAGATCGCGCGCGCCGTCACGTTCCTCGCGGCCGACGAGGCGGGCTACATCAACGGTGCCGTGCTGCCGGTCGACGGCGGCCTCGGCATGGGCCACTGAGCTATTTCAAACTACGGCTGGTTCTCGGGAAAGGGTTGGATCAAGTGACCGGACTGCTCGAAGGCAAGCGACTGCTGATCACCGGTGTGATCACCGACGCGTCGATCGCCTTCCACGTCGCACGCGTCGCCCAGGAGCAGGGCGCCGAGGTCGTGCTGACCGGGTTCGGCCGGATGAGCCTCGTGCAGCGCATCGCCCAGCGCCTGCCCAAGCCCGCGCCCGTGGTCGAGCTCGACGTGCAGAACCAGGAGCACCTGGACACGCTGGCCGACCGCGTCCGCGAGCACGTCGACGGCCTCGACGGTGTCGTGCACGCCATCGGTTTCGCCCCGCAGAGCTGCCTCGGCGCGCCGTTCATGGACGCGCCGTGGGAGGACGTCTCGGTAGCGATGCACGTGTCGGCGTACTCGTACAAGGCTCTCGTGGCCGCTGTGCGCCCGTTGCTGTCGCACGGTTCGTCGGTCGTCGGTCTCGACTTCGACGCCCGTCAGGCGTGGCCGGCCTACAACTGGATGGGCGCGGCGAAGGCGGCGTTCGAGTCGATCAACCGCTACATGGCGCGCGACCTCGGCCCGGACGGCATCCGCGTGAACCTGATCTCGGCCGGCCCGGTGCGCACTATGGCCGCGAAGTCCATCCCGGGCTTCTCCGAGCTGGAGAAGATGTGGGGCGAGAAGGCTCCGCTGTCGTGGGACGTCGACGACCCGACGCCGGTCGCGAAGTCGGTCTGCGGCCTGCTGTCGGACTGGTTCCCGGCCACCACGGGCTCCATGGTCTTCGTGGACGGCGGCGTCCACTTCCTGGGCCTCTGACCGCCTTGTTCTGTCGCCACGCGGGGAGCTTTCGTACTCCAGGAGCGTACGAAAGCTCCCCGCGTGGCGTCTGCGGCAGCCGGGAACGCGGGGGCAGGGGCGGGCTCGTCGTGTGGGCGGGGAGACCGTCTGATTGGATGGGGCGGTGAGTTTCGATGCGCTGCTCTGGTTGTCCTTCGGCGGCCCAGAAGGCCCTCAGGACGTCCGCCCCTTCCTGGAGAACGTGGTTCGCGGACGTGGCGTGCCGCCGGAGCGGCTGGACGAGGTCGAGGCCCACTACCAGCACTTCGGCGGCGTGTCGCCGATCAACCGCCTGAACCTCGAAGCCATCGAGGCCGTCAAAGCCACCGGTTTCGAGCTGCCGATCTACTTCGGCAACCGCAACTGGCACCCCATGGTCGAGGACACCGTCGCGCAGATGAAGGCCGACGGCGTCAAGCGCGCCCTGGTGTTCCCGACGAGCGCGTACGGCGGCTATTCCGCGTGCCGCCAGTACGACGAGGACATCGTGCGGGCGCTGCGGGCCGTGCCGGACGGTCCCGAACTGGTGAAGCTGCGCCAGTTCTTCGACCACCCGCTGTTCATCTCCGCGTTCGCCGACGGGGTGCGCGAGGCCGCGAAGACGTTGTCGGGCCAGTACCGGCTCGTCTTCACCGCGCACTCGGTGCCGGTGTCGGCCGACAAGGCCGCCGGTCCGCCCGAGGAGGGTGGCTACCGCTACTCGCGCCAGGTCGTCGAGGCCTCGCGACTGGTCGCCGCCGAGCTGGGCGTGACCGAGTACGACGTGGTGTGGCAGTCGCGGTCCGGCCCGCCGCAGATCCCGTGGCTGGAGCCGGACGTCGTGGACCACATCGACGCGCTGCACGCCAAGGGCGTCACCGGTGTCGTGGTGTGCCCGATCGGGTTCGTGTCCGACCACCTCGAAGTCGTGTGGGACCTCGACACCGAGGCCCGTGACCGCGCCGCCGAGCTGGGCATGGAGTTCGCGCGTGCCGCCACGCCGAACGGTGACCCGCGCTTCGCCGAGCTGGTGGTCGAGCTGGTCGCGGAGCACACCGAGGGCGTTCCCGCGCGCAAGCTGTCCGAGTTCACCGCCGCGGGCTGCACGGTGAACGGGGCGTTGTGCGCGCCGCTGTGTTGCGAACCGGTCAAGAGGCCGGTCCGAGCCTAGACAGAGGTTTTTCAACGGGCGAAGAATTGGCGGCATGACCAGTTCCGCGGCCGTCGAGGTCACCGGGCTCCGGGTCCACCGGGGCAAGCGTCTGGTCCTGCGGGATGTGAGCTGCTCGATCCCGCAGGGCAGTGTCACCGGGCTGCTGGGCCCGTCCGGCTGCGGCAAGACCACCCTGATGCGCTCGGTCGTGGGCGTGCAGATCGTGTCCGGCGGGTCGGTGACGGTCCTCGGCTCGCCCGCCGGCAGCCCCAGGCTGCGCAACCGGATCGGGTACGCGACCCAGAGCCCCTCGGTGTACGCCGACCTGACCGTCGCCGAGAACCTCCGCTACTTCTGCGCCGTGCTGCACGCGCCCCGGTCCGACGTCGCCCGCGTGATCGACGAGGTCGGGCTCGGCGGGCACGAGTCGCAGCTCGTGTCCTCCCTGTCCGGTGGCGAACTGTCCCGGACGAGCCTGGCCGTCGCGTTGCTCGGCAAGCCCGAACTGCTCGTGCTCGACGAACCGACGGTCGGCCTCGACCCGTTGCTGCGCGACGAGCTGTGGACGTTGTTCCGCACGTTGGCCGCGCGCGGTGTCACGTTGCTGGTCTCCAGCCACGTCATGGACGAGGCCGCCCGCTGCGAACGCCTGCTGCTGATGCGCGACGGCGAGCTGCTGGCCGACTCCTCGCCGGACGCGCTGCTCGCCGAGACCGGCACCCACGACCTCGAACAGGCCTTCCTGTCGCTGGTCCGGGCGAAGGAGGCTGCGTGAACACGCCGATCCTGCTGGCCACGACCGCCCGGATCCTCAACCAGTTCCGCCACGACCGCCGCACCGTCGCCCTGATGGTGCTCATGCCGTCGCTGCTGCTGATCCTGCTGCGGTTCGTCTTCAACTCCGAGGCCGCCTTCAGCCGGGCCGCACCGGCGCTGCTGGCGGTCTTCCCGTTCGCGATCATGTTCATCGTCACGTCGATCACGACCCTGCGCGAACGCACGACGGCGACGCTGGAACGGCTGATGACCATGCCGATCGGCAAGCTCGACCTGCTGTTCGGCTACGCGCTGGCGTTCGGCGTCGTCGCGCTCGTGCAGGTGCTGGTCGCGGTGGGCATCTCGCTGACGTGGCTCGGCCTGGAGATCGGCGGCTCGGTGTGGCTGCTGGTCGTGATCGCGGGCCTGGACGCGTTGCTGGGCACGGCTTTGGGCCTCTTCGCGAGCGCGTTCGCCCGCACGGAGTTCCAGGCCGTGCAGTTCATGCCGTTGTTCGTCATGCCGCAGGTGTTGTTGTGCGGGCTGTTCGCGCCGCGCTCGTCCATGACGACCGTGCTGGAGTGGCTGTCCAACGTCATGCCGCTGTCGTACGCCGTCGACGCGCTCACGGCCGTCACGACGTCGAGCGAGATCACCGGCGAGCTCGTCCGCAAC
>Ga0070710_10000510_pt1 | contig 18274 bp, 12 predicted proteins | sample LARL52metaG_FD_65454 | JGI IMG/M metagenome (GOLD analysis project Ga0070710, IMG submission 65454) | Corn, switchgrass and miscanthus rhizosphere microbial communities from Kellogg Biological Station, Michigan, USA - LAR L5-2 metaG | ecosystem: Host-associated > Plants > Roots > Rhizosphere ... | reverse complement strand
TCGCCGGCCGGGTTGCTCGTGGACGCCGGAGCCACGGGGACGCCGGCATGCCGGGTGACGGTGCTGGAGGGGGTGCTCCGCACGGGGAGGGCAGGTTGTCCGGTGGCGCTGCGCCCGCACGCACCCCAGGCTCCGATGCCTTGGCTGCGCAGGACGTTCTCGGCAACCCGGATCTGCTCCTCGCGCGAGGCCTGGTTCGCGCTGCCGGTGCCACCGTTGGCCTGCCACGTCGACTGGCTGAACTGGAGTCCGCCGTAGTAGCCGTTGCCGGTGCTGGCCGACCAGTTGCTGCCGCTTTCGCACCGCGCGACCCGGTCCCAGTCGACCGACGGTGCGGCAGCGGCGATCGCGCCGCCCGCCGCGATGAAGGCCGTCGCGGAGAAGGCGACGAGCACGGCACGAGCGGTGGTGTTGCCACGGAGATGACGCATGGTCCTTTTCGCACCCGCCTCGCTCCCGCCGGTGAACGGCGCCTGTCCGACGGGGTCTTGGTCCGTGACCTGGTTCAGGGCCGCCCGCTGGACAGGTGAGCGCACGGCCGGCCCTGGTGGTGCCTGCGGCCTGACGACCGCAGGCAGGACCGTAAGAACCACCCGCCGGATCCGCACGCCCGGACGCGGGCAAGATCACCCGATAGGTGATGATCACGGATTTCGGCTTTCGATCTCGCCGATCTCAGGAAACCGGTACGGCGGCACCGCTTCCGCCGGTGAACCTCCACCGCCCGTGCGGCACGCACACCTCGGCGGTCAGTCGTTTGAACTCAGGTGCTGCTGATGCTCGCGACGAGGTTGATCGTCGTGGCCAGCACGCCGGTGCCGAACAGGTACGACAGCAGCGAGTGCCGCAACACCGTGCGGCGGATGTCCCTGGCGGACAACGAGGTGTCGGACACCTGGAACGTCATGCCGATGCTGAAGGCGACGTAGGCGAAGTCGCCGTAGTCGGGCGGCTGCTTCTGGTTGAAGTCGATGCCACCGTCGTCGTCGGCGTAGTACAGCCGGGCGTAGCGCAAGGTGAAGATCGTGTGGACCACCGTCCACGACAGCACCACCGACAGCACGCCCAGCCCGACCCGCAGCAGCTCCGAAGTGCCGGTGGTGTGCGAGGCACGGGCGAGCACGAACCCCACGGACACCAGACTGGCGATCGCCGCGCAGAGCAGCACCACCTCACCGCCGGCGCGGGTCGGATCGTTGCGGACGGCGTGCTGAGCGGTCTCCTCGGCGTTCATTGGCCAGATCAGCACCCACACCCAGGTCAGGTAGACCAGCGTCGCCACGTCCCACCCGACGAGCGGCCCGAACTCCAGGTACCCGGCGAGGGACATCGCGCCTCCGGCGACGACCCCCGCGGCGAGCACGGTCGCGACCTTGGTCCTGGTCAGGACGAACCCTTCGGCGGGCAACGGGCGGGCGGGAAGATCATCCGGCATGACCCAGAAAGATACGCGCCCGACACCTGACCCCGCACAGGTGAACCGCGGACTGCGCGACGATGTCCGACCCGTTGCGAAACCCCCGATCTTGTGGCGGGCGTCACGCGAGCCTACTATCCAGTAGGTAGGAGCCGGACCCGGCCAAGTCCATCGCTCCTTCTCGGGACGTGCCCGTGCGGAGACCCTGCGACCGTCGCCCGGACGTGGCCTGTTCCCACGTCCGCGCCTGTCGCAGGGCGCCTACCTGACCTCGGAGAAGCACCGATGAAAGCCATGTCCGACCCTGCCCGGAAAGCTCCCACCGGGAGCGCTCTCACCCGGCGCCTGACGACGGCCGCGGCGGCCGCGACCGTCCTGGCCGCCTGCGTCACCGCCTCGGCCGACGCCGCGACCCAGCTGCGCGAGGTGATGTTCGTCGGCAACAACTGGGACGGCACCGCCGACGTCGTCAAGTCGACCGGCGACTTCGCGAAGATCGGCCGCCTCAACGTCATCCCCGACAAGAACCAGCGGCTGACCGAGATCTACCTCAACCCCGTCAAGCTGGCGTTCTTCCTCGGCATCCGGTCCGGCCCCGGCGAGGGGCACGACCAGTTCGTCGACGACATGTACACCACCCCCGACGGCTCGGCCGTGGTCGTCTCCCGGCCCAGCTTCGCCGACGTCGTCTCCCTCGACCTCGCCACCGGGCAGATCAAGTGGCGGTTCCCGGTGTCGGGCTTCCGCTCCGACCACATGGCCGTCTCCCCGGACGGCGGCAAGATCGCGGTCTCGGCGTCGACCTCCAACACCGTGCACGTGCTGGACATCAACACCGGCCGCCAGCTCGGCTCGTTCAAGACCGGCGACAAGCCGCACGAGAACATCTTCACCAACGGCGGCAGGTACATCTGGAACATGTCGATCGGCGAGGTGAACAACAACTTCGACGCCCCCGACCAGGACTGGCTCAAGGGCGACCGGCACATCACGATCGTCGACGCCGCCACCTACCAGGTCGTCAGGACCATCGACATGCGCAGCCGGCTGAACGCCTTCGGCCGCAGCGACCTGTCCAACGCCGTGCGGCCCGCGGTGTTCTCCCCCGACTTCTCGAAGCTGTACTTCCAGGTGTCGTTCTTCAACGGCTTCCTGGAGTACGACGTCGCCACCGACCAGATCACGCAGGTGAAGACGCTGCCGAAGAACCCGGACACGAGCGACGACCGCACCACGTTCGTCAACGACTCGCGCCACCACGGCCTGTCCATGAACCCGGACGGCAGCAAGCTGTGCGTCGCCGGGACCATGGACGACTACGCCACCGTGGTCGACCGCGCCACGCTGCAGCAGGGCCCGCTCGTCAAGGCCTCCAAGCCCTACTGGGCCACCATCAGCGGTGACGGCCGCCAGTGCGTCATCTCCGAGAGCGGCGCCGACCAGATCACCGCGATCGACTTCGGCACCGGTCAGAAGACCGTCTCCGTGCCGGTCGGCGACCACCCGCAGCGCGTGCGCATCGGGCACGTCGCCGCCGACTGGACCGGCCCCACCGGCTGATCACGACCCGAAGTCGCGCAACAACCCCGTGTACCGCTTCGGCGGCGGGACGGCGAACTCGTCCCGCTTGCCGGTGCGCAGCCCCATCTCCACCAGCGCCTGCACCGCGAGGACGCCCGCCTGGACGCCGTCGACCACGGGCACGCCGATCGCCTCCGCGATCGGCGCCGCCCAGTCCGTCATGCCCGCGCAGCCGAGCACCACCGCGTCCGCGCCGTCGGCCTCGACGGCGCGGGCGCAGGCCGCCGTGACCACGTCCAGCGCGGCGCGGTCCAGCTCCAGCACCGGGATGTCGCAGGCGTGCACCCCCCGGCACAGCCCGCGCATCCCGTACCGCTCGACGAGGTCCCACGCCCGGCCGCGGGTGCGGGACAACGTCGTCACCACCGTGAAACCCCGTCCCAGGTAGGCGGCCGTGCGCATGGCGGCCTCGGCGATGCCGACGACGGGTCCGCGGGCCAGTTCCCGCGCGGCGTCGAGCCCGGGGTCGCCGAAGCACGCCACGACGTAACCGTCCACACCGGACTGTTCGCCCGCGGCGATCTCGGCCAGCAGCCCGGGCACGCTCAGCGCCTCGTCGTAGTGGCTCTCGATCGACGCGGGCCCCATCGCCGGGCTGACCGCCACCACGGTCGTGCCCGGCGCCGCGACGGCCTTGGCCGACCTCTCCACCAGCGCCGTCATCTCCTGGCTGGTGTTGGGGTTCACCACCTCGACGATCATCGACCCCGCCGGGACAGCAGCGTGTGCACCGCGAGGCCCACGGCCATGCCGACGAACCAGCTGTACTGCGCGGCCGGGGCGAGCGCGGACACCAGGACCGGCAGCACCGCGACGACCGCGCCGACCACCGTCGCGGCGATCGCCTTCGGGTTGTAGCCGTTGCGGTAGTGGTAACGCCCCTCCGGCGACAGCGTGAACAGGTCGTCCACCACCACCTTCTGCCTGCGCACCAGGTAGTAGTCCGCGATCAGCACGCCGAACAGCGGGCCGATGAACGCGCCGAGCACCTCCAGCGTGTAGTGGATGACCTCCGGGCTGTTGTAGAGGTTCCACGGCGTGATGAGCACCGACCCGACCGCGGCGATCATGCCGCCCGCGCGCCAGCTGATCCGCTGCGGGCTGACGTTGGAGAAGTCGAACGCGGGCGAGATGAAGTTCGCGACGATGTTGATGCCGATCGTCGCGACGCTGAACGTCAACGCTCCCAGCACGATCGCCGTCGTGCTGTCGACCCGCGCGACCGTCTCGACCGGGTCGGTGATGAGCCGGCCGAACACCGGCAGGGTGAGCGACGTGGTCACGACCACCAGCACCGAGAACACCAGGAAGTTCACCGGCAGGCCGAGCAGGTTGCCGCGCTTGACCGCGGCGAACGAGCGGCCGTAGCGGGAGAAGTCGCCGAAGTTCAGCATCGGGCCGGAGAAGTACGACACCACCAGTGCGATCGCGCCGAGCATCACCGGGATCGAGGCCAGACCGGTGTGGCGGACCTCGCCGAGGTTCACCTCGATCGCGCCCCAGCCGGCGCGGTGGATCAGGTAGCCGGTGAGCAGGAACATCACCACGTACACGGCGGGGCCGCAGAAGTCGATGAACCGGCGGATCGTCTCCATGCCGGTCCAGAACACCGCCGCCTGCACGAACCACAGCAGCGCGAACGAGCCCCAGCCGAGCAGCGGCAGCCCGAGGAACCCGTGCTGCTGCACGTCCGCGTACGGCATCAGCGCCGGGAAGAGCTTGAGCAGCACCACGTTCAGCGCCGCGGACGCGAGGTAGGTCTGGATGCCGTACCACGCGACCGCGATGAGGCCGCGGATGATCGCGGGGACGTTCGCGCCCAGCACGCCGAAGGACGCCCGGCAGATCACCGGGTACGGCACACCGGTGACCTGGCTCGGTTTCGCCACCAGGTTGCAGAAGACGTTCACGATCCCGATGCCGATGAGCAGCGCCAGCAGCACCTGCCAGCCGGCCAGGCCGAGCATGAACAGGCTGCCCGCGGTCACGTAGCCGCCGACACTGTGCACATCGGACATCCAGAACGCGAAGATGTTGTAGGAGCCCCAGGTCTGCTTCTCCAGGGGCGCCAGGTCGTCGTTCGTCAGACGCGGGTCGTACTGCGGGGTGGCGGCGGTCGCCGGGCGGGAGACTGTATCCGTCATCACCAACTCCTCGTGCCCTCGGATGTGGTGCGAGCAGCCTGGTCCCGCCGTGTTACGCCCCCATGACGCGAACCGTATATTTTCCCGGGTCAGTCGGAGTCGACGAACAGCCCGGTGTGCCGGGGCAGCGCGGCGAGCGACGCCCGCAGCCTGCCGTGGTGCGCCCGTGCCGCGGCGACGAGCGCGTCCACGTCCCGCGCGAGGAACGCCGCGAGCATCTCCTCGTGGTCCTGGTGCAGCACGACTTTCGCGCCGTCGGGCACGTGGGCCATGGGCTGCACCGGTTCCGTGGTGTTCCACGCCGACTCCAGCATGGCCAGCAGCCGGTGCATCCCGCACGGGCGGACCAGCGCCAGGTGGAACCGCCTGCTGTCGCGGTGGTAGCCGCGCACGTCCTGCGCCGCGATCGCCCGGCCGAGCGCCTCGTGCGTGGCGGTCGCCTCGACGTCGTCGTGCTCGGTGGCCGCCGCGACCGCGGCCGTCAGCGCCGCCACCTCCAGCACCTCGCGCACCACGTACAACTCGTGCAGCTCACGGGCCGTGAGCCGAGCGACGTGGTAGCCGAGGTTGGGCCGGTGCTCGACGAGGCCTTCGCCGATCAGGGTCCTGAGCGCCTCGCGCACCGGGATGCGGCTCACCCCGAACACCTGCGCGACCTCGTCGAGCGGGATCGGGGTGCCGGGCGGCACGCCGCCGTCCAGCAGGCACCGGCGCAGCTCGTCGAGGATCGCGCCCTGGGACCCGCCCGGCTGGTCGCTCACCAGCCGGGCGATCAACGCAGAACGCTTGCGCGGGCCCGCCACGCCGGCAGCCTATGCCACCCGGACGACCTGTGTGGACGAGTGCCCGCGGCCCGCGATCTAGACTGCACCGACGAAACGAGGTGGCTCTATGAAGCTGGGCGATGTCACGCGGACCACACTGGCGTGCGTGCGGATCTTCAACGGCGCGCTGGGGTTGTTCGCGGCCGGGAGGATGGCGAAGAGCCTCGGCGGCGAGCTGGGCGACGACCGCCGGTTCGTCTACCCGGCGCGCATGTTCGGCATCCGCACGCTCGTTCTCGGGGTGGACCTGCTGATGCTCAAGGCCGACGACCCATCGGCACAGCGGGTGCTGCGGCAGGCCGTGCTCATCCACGGCACGGACACGGCCGCCGCGCTCTACGCGGCCCGGCGCCGTGAGCTTCCCGCCGAGGCCGCGAAGCTGACCGTGCTGATCTCCGCGGTCAACACCGGGCTCGCGGTCATTTCGCTCATCACCGCGAAAAAGGGCAGCTGACCGCGTTCCGCACGACCTCCGACTAGGCTCGTTGCAGCGCGACAGGAGGTCGGGTGGGGTTGACGGTCGAGATCGACCTGCTCGGAGAGGTGAGCGCACGGGTCGACGGCCATCCCGTCGAACTGGGGCCCGCGCGCCAGCGGTGTGTGCTCGCGGCGCTGGCGATCGACGCCAACAGGGTCGTACCGGTCTCGCAGCTGATCGAACGCGTCTGGGGTGACGAGCCGCCACCACGCGCACGGGCGACGCTGCACAGCTACCTCTCCCGGCTGCGCCAGGCCGGGATCGAGCTGGCCACCCGGCCCACCGGGTACGTGCTGGTCGCCGACGAGTCCAATGTGGACCTCCTGCGGTTCCGGGAACTCCGCCGGCACGCGGACACCCTGGGCGAGGCCGTCGCGTTGTGGCGAGGCGAACCGCTGACCGGCATCGGCGGCGACTGGGCCGGGCGGACGCGTGACCAGCTCGGCGGGGAACGCGACGCCGCCGAGCTCGACCTCGTCGACGCACGGCTCGCGCTGGGCCGGGGCCGGGAGCTGCTCGCGACGACCGCCGCGCTCGCCGCGGCCCGGCCGTTCGACGAACGCGTCGCGGCGCGGCACCTGCGGGCGCTGGCGCAGGCGGGCCGCGTTTCCGAGGCGCTCGAACAGTTCCTGGCCGTCCGCGCCCGGCTGGTGGAGGAGCTCGGCACCGAGCCGGGCCCGGAACTGAAGCGGCTGCACGAGAAACTGCTTGCCGGCGACCAGCAGCCGCCCGTCGTGGTCCCGCGTCAGCTGCCGTCGGCGCCCGCGCAGTTCGTCGGCAGGCAGGAGGACCTGGCCGAGCTGGACGAGGCCGTGCGCACGGGGGTGGCGGCGATCGCGGGAGCGGGCGGCATGGGCAAGACGTGGCTCGCGCTGCACTGGGCGCACCGCAACCTGCACCGGTTCCCGGACGGTCAGCTGTTCGTCGACCTGCGCGGGTTCAGCCCCGACGAGGCGCCGATGGAGCCGGACGTCGCGATCCGCGGGTTCCTGCACGCGCTCGGCCTCGACGCGAGCGCCGTGCCGCACGCCGCGCACGCCAGGGCCGCGTTGTTCCGCGGCCTGATCGCGGGACGGCGCCTGCTCGTGGTGATCGACAACGCCGTCGACGCCGCCCAGGTCGCCCCGCTGCTGCCCGGCGGCGACACCTGCCGGGTGCTCGTGACCAGCCGCAACCGGCTGACCGGCCGCGCCACCCCGCTCGGGCTCGACGTGCTCGCCGACTCCGACGCGAGCTCGTTGCTGGCCACCAGGATCGGCGCGGCCAGGCTGACCGCCGAACCTCTCGCGGCCGCGCGGCTGATCGACCTGTGCGGCGGGCTGCCGCTCGCGCTGAGCATCGTCGGCGCCCGCGTCCTCACCGAGCCGGACCTCTCGCTCGCCGCGATCGCCCGTCAGCTGGAGGAGCTCGGCCTCGGCGCGCTCGACGCCGATCCCAGCGTCAGCGTGCCGGTCGTGCTCTCCTGGTCGTACCGCGCGCTGACCGTCCGGCAGAAGGAGATGTTCGCCCTGCTCGGCATCGCGCCGGGCGAGGACGTCGGGCTGCCGGCGGCCGCCGCGCTGGCCGGAGTGTCCGTCGAGGACGCTCGCACGACGCTGCGGTCGTTGGAACAGGCGTCCCTGCTCTCGATCGGCGACGGTTTCCGGGCACGGATGCACGACCTGGTCCGGGCCTACGCGGCCGAACAGGCGCGGCACGTCGGCAGTGCCGAGGCGCTGCGCAGGCTCGTCGACCACTACGTGCACACCGCCCACGCCAACGACCGGCTGGTCGACCCGCACCGCCCGTTGATCGCGCTCACCCCCGCCGACGCCCTCGTCACCCCGGCCGCGGACAAGGCGGGCGCGCTGGCGTGGTTCGACGCCGAACGCGGCACTCGCCGGGCCGTCCAGCAGGCCGCGGCCCAGCGCGGCTGGAAGGACCGCGTCGTGCTGCTGGCCCGGATCTCGCACGCGTACAACCAGCACCGAGGTCATCTCGACGACGAGCTGGCGTTGTGGGGCACGGCCATCCACGCCGCCGACGACCCGAAGGAACGGGGGATCGCGCACCGGATCATGGGCACCAGCCTCGGCCAGGTGCAGCGTTACGACGAGGCGCAGCACCACCTCGCCGAAGCGCTCGCACTGGCCGAACAGGTCGGCGAACCACTCCCCCTCGCCGACGCGCACGGCGCGTTGACCTGGTTGTGGGGCATCCGGGAGGAGTACCAGCTGGCCTTCGGCCACGCCCGAGCCGCACTGGAGCAGTACCAGCAGACCGGCAACCAGGTGCTCATCGCGTTGGCGCACAACAACTTCGGCTGCTGTGCGGCGGAGATCGGCGACACCGCCCAGGGCCGCGAGCACGCCGAGAAGGCCCGCACGCTGCTGCATGAGCTCGGCGACCGGCAGGGCGAGGCCGCCGCCGTCGACACGCTCGCCCGCATCGCCCACCAGGTCGGCGACCACGCCGAGGCCGTCGCGCTCTACGAGTGCGCGGCCGAGCTCTACCGCGCCGAGAACGACGACTACACCACCGCCAACGTGCTGATCGGCCTCGGCCACCCGCTCCTCGCGCTCGAACGGCGCGAGCAGGCGGAGGAGGTCTGGCAGCAGGCGCTGCGGATGCTGGAGCAGCAGGGCCGCGACGACGAGGCCGACCGCGTGCGCAAGCAACTGGCGGCCTGCGCGTTCGAGGTCGATGAAGGGAACCTTCCTCCACCTGAGGTGTAGGAAGGTTCCCTTCATCGAGCACCCTGCACGTCCCACAGGGATGCGAGTTAGGTAAGGGTGTCCTAGGTCGGCTGCTAACGTAGCTCGTCGTGAGCATCGTGGTGGAGCAACGCGGGCAGGCCCCCGCACCGGCCGCAGCGAGCCCTCGACGGCTGCCCGGCCTCGCGGTCCTGGTGGTGCTGCTCGCCGTCACGGCGGTGTTGTCGCTGGTGGTCGGCGCCCGGTCGCTCAGCCCCGCCGAGGTGTGGCAGGGCCTGTTCGGCGATCCCGGCACCGACCAGCGGCTCACCGAGATCACGCTGATCGTGCAGACCCTGCGCGTGCCCCGGACCGTCCTCGCGATCGTGGCGGGCCTCGCGCTCGGGGTCGCGGGCGCGTTGATCCAGGGCCACACCCGCAACCCCATCGCGGACACCGGCCTGCTCGGCGTCAACGCCGGGGCGTCGTTCGCCGTGGTGCTCGCCGTCTCGGTGCTCGGGCTGCAGAACCCGGTCCATTACCTGTGGTTCGCGTTCGCCGGGGCCGCGGGCGCCGGGGTGCTCGTGTTCGGCCTGTCGAGCCTCGGGCGCGGGGCGGGCAACCCGCTCACGCTCGCCCTGGCCGGTCAGGGCGTCACGGTGTTCCTCGCCGCGATGACCACCGCGGTCGCGTTGTCCGGCAAGCAGACCCTGGACGTGCTGCGGTACTGGAACGCGGGCTCGGTGCAGGGTGCCGGGTGGGACGTCATCGGGGTGACCGCGGTCTTCGTGGCCGCCGGGCTGGTCGTCGCGCTGGTCAACCTGCCCGCGATCAACCTGCTCAACCTGGGCGACGACGTGGCGCGCGGGCTCGGCGTGAACATCGCGGCGGGACGCACGACCGGCGTCGTGGCGGTCACGTTGCTGGCGGGGGCGGCGACGGCGGCGTGCGGGCCGATCGCGTTCCTCGGGCTGATGGTCGCGCACATCGCACGGTGGATCACGGGGCCGGACTACCGGTTCCTGGTGCCGTACGCCGGGTTGCTCGGCGCCCTCGTGCTGCTCGCCGGCGACATCGCCGGACGGCTCGTCGTCCGCCCGGCCGAACTGGCGGCGGGCATCGTCATCTCCCTCATCGGCGCACCGTTCTTCGCGGCGCTGGTCCGGCTCGGGAAGTTCAGGCAGGCATGAGCACCGCAGAACTGCACGCCGGTGTCCGCGTGGGCGGCTGGTCCTGGGTCTGGCGGCCGTGGATCGTGCTCGTCACCCTGGTGCTGGCCGCGCTGACGTTCCTCGTCTTCTGCGTGTCGATCTCGGTCGGCGACTTCACGGTCGAGCTGCCCGCGGTGATCCGGACGATCTTCGGCCAGGGCGAGCGCGTCGACGAGTTCGTGATCATGGACCTGCGGATGCCGCGCGCCCTCGTCGGGCTGATCGTCGGCGCCGCGCTCGGCATCTCCGGCGCGCTCACCCAGTCCATCGCGCGCAACCCGCTGGCCAGCCCCGACGTCCTGGGCATCACCGGCGGCGCCAGCGCCACCGCGGTCTTCCTCGTCACCGCCACCGGCGGCGCGGCGATCACCAGCGCGGTCGGCCTGCCCGCGGCGGCGTTGACCGGCGGTTTGCTGACCGGCTTGCTCGTGTACTTCCTGGCGTGGCGCCGGGGCGTCGACGGGTTCCGGCTGATCCTCATCGGCATCTCGGTCAGCGCGGTCATGCAGGCGCTCACCACGTGGCTGCTGGTGCTGGCCGACATCCGCGACGTGGCCCGCGCGCAGTCGTGGCTGGTCGGGTCGCTCGACTCGCGGTCGTGGACCGAGGTGTGGACGACGCTGTGGGTCACGGTCGCCCTGGTCCTGGTCGTGCTGATGACGTCGTTCCAGTTCCGGCCGATGCACTTCGGTGACGACGTCGCCGCCGGTCTCGGCGTGCGCTACTCCGCCGTGCGCGCGGTACTGCTGCTGTGCGCGGTGCTGCTCGCCGGTGTCGCGGTCTCGGCGGCGGGCCCGGTGCCGTTCGTCGCCCTGGTCGCGCCGCAGATCACCATGCGGCTGCTGCGCACGCCCGTGCCGCCGTTGATCGCCTCGGGGCTGTTCGGCGCGTTGCTGCTCATCGGGTCTGACCTCATCGCACGGACCGTGCTGCCCAACGACCTGCCCGTCGGCATCGTCACCGCGATCATCGGCGGACCGTTCCTCGTCTACCTGCTCGTGCGCCAGAACGTGAAGAGGGTTGCCCCATGACCTCGCTCCGCAACGATGCCGCCCGGCTGGGCGCCGAAGGTGTCACGGTCGGGTACGCCGACCGCGTCGTCCTCGACAACCTGGACGTCTCCATCCCGACCGGCGTCATCACCACGGTCATCGGACCGAACGGGTGCGGCAAGTCGACCCTGTTGCGGACGCTCTCCCGTCTGCTCAAACCGCGCCAGGGCACGGTGCTGCTGGACGGCCACGACATCGCGAAGCTGAAGACCAGGGACGTCGCGAAGCGGATGGGCCTGCTGCCGCAGACACCGATCGCGCCGGAGGGCCTCACCGTCGCCGACCTGGTCGCGCGGGGCCGGCACCCGCACCAGAGCTGGGTCCGCCAGTGGTCGAGCGACGACGCCGGCATCGTGGCGAAGGCCCTGCGGATGACCGGTGTCGCGGACCTCGCGCACCGCCCGGTCGACTCGCTCTCGGGTGGCCAGCGGCAGCGGGTGTGGATCTCCATGACGCTCGCGCAGGGCACCGACCTGCTGCTGCTCGACGAGCCCACGACCTACCTGGACCTCGCGCACGCGATCGACGTGATCGACCTCGTCGACGACCTGCACGAGGGCGGCTGCACCGTCGTGATGGTCCTGCACGACCTCAACCTGGCCGTCCGCTACAGCGACAACCTGATCGTGATGAAGGACGGATCCGTGGTCGCCCAGGGACATCCCAGCGACGTGATCACCAGCGACCTGCTGCTCGACACGTTCGGCCTGCAGGCCAAGGTCATCGACGACCCGGTCAGCGAGCGCCCGTTGATCGTGCCGATCGGCCGGACCCACGTCACATCGAAGGTTAGCCTCTCCTAACCGGATGCTAAGGTTCGCCTGTCCTAATTCCCCGCCGCGTGGGCAGCGAACGAAGAGGTGCCGAATGGGCCAGAGAACAGCCATGACCTGGAAGCGACTGACGGCGGTGGCCGCGGCCGCGGTCGTCGGGGCGACCGTCCTCGCCGGGTGTGGTTCCTCCACCCCCGCCTCGGCGCCTGACTCGAACAACGCCTCCGGTGGCACGTTCCCGGCCAAGGTCGAGCACTTCTTCGGCACCACGGAGATCAAGACCGCGCCCAAGCGCGTCCTGGCCCTCGGCTACACCGACGACCAGACGCTGCTCGCGCTCGGCGTCGTCCCGGTCGGCATGGTCGACCAGTACCCGAACCCAGAGGGCACCAAGCCCGACATCAACACCCAGTGGCCGTGGGTGAAGGACAAGTGGGGTTCGGCCACGCCCGAGGTCGTCATGAAGAACGGCGACACCGAGCCGAACTACGAGAAGATCGCGCAGCTGCGCCCCGACCTGATCGTCGCGGTCTACTCCGAGGCCACCCAGGCCTGGTACGACAAGCTGACCAAGATCGCACCGGTGGTCGGCCGCACCAAGGACGAGAAGGAACCGTTCAGCGCCAGGTGGCAGGACAACGTGCTGCAGATCGCGAAGGCGGTCGGCAAGGCGGACGAGGGCGCGAAGCTGATCAAGGGTCTCGACGAGAAGCTCGCCGAGGCGAAGACGGCCAACCCGGACTTCGCGAACCAGACCGCCACCGTGCTGACCTGGTACAAGGACGGCATCTCGCCGTTCACCACCACCGACGTGCGCGGCCAGCTGCTGACCGGCATCGGCTTCAAGGGCAACACGAAGATCGACGAGATCGCCGGCGGCAGCTTCTCCGCCAAGCTCTCGCCCGAGAAGATCGACCTGATCAACACCGACCGGATCTTCGTGATCGCCGACAAGGCGGACGCGGACTCGCTGAAGAACTTCCCTCTCTTCACGAACCTGCCCGCGGTCAAGGCGGGCAAGGTCTCGTGGCTGCTCGACAGCGAGGGTCCCGCGGTCGGCGCCGCGATCTCGCAGGCCACCCTCCCGTCCCTGCCCTACGCGATCGACGAGCTGACGAAGTCGGCCAAGTCGGCCGGCTGACCTGATCATGAACGGTCTCGCGAACATCCTGCGCACGGCCACCGGACGGGAGACCCTGCGCTGGGTGCTCGGCCACTGCCGCGCCGCTCCCGGCCTGCCGATCGCCACCGCGCTGGCGACGGTGGCCGGGGCGGTGCTGCAGATCGTCCCGGTGTTCCTGCTGGGCACCGTGGTGGACGGCATCGCCGGCGGGCGTGACGCGTCGATCCTCTGGTCGATCGGCATCGCGACGGTCGCGGCCGCGCTGGCCGGTGCGGTGCTGACCGCGGTGTCGACGTACCTGGTCGGCCGGGTCGGCGCGGACCTGCTGGCGCGGCTTCGGGAAGGTGCCGTCCGCGCGGTGCTCGGGATGCCGAGCGCGCGGATCGAACAGGTCGGCCGCGGTGACGTGCTGTCACGCGTCGGTGACGACGTCGCCGTCATCTCCAAGGGCTTCCGGACGGCGATCCCGACGATCTTCTCGGCGGTCGTGCTGGTGGTGATCGCGACCGCGGGCATGTTCGGGCTGGACTGGCGGCTCGGCGTGGCGGGCGCCTGCGCGCTGCCCGCGTACGCGCTGGCGTTGCGCTGGTACCTGCCGCGGTCGCAACCGCTCTACCGCGCCCGTTCCGAGGCCCAGGCCGACCGCGCGCAGGCGTTGATCAGCGGCCTCGACGGCATCGCGACGGTGCGCGCCTACCGCCTGGAGAACGCGTTCCGGGACAAGGTGACCGCGGAGTCGTGGCGGGTGCGCGATATCGGCATCGAGGTGTTCCGCTTCTTCGGCCGGTTCGTCGGCCGGGAGAACCGCGCCGAGTTCATCGGCCTCGGCCTGATCATCGTCGTCGGCTACTTCCTCGTGACCGACGGAGAATCCTCACTCGGCCAGGTTTCCGTCGCCGCGCTGTTGTTCCACAAGCTGTTCGTGCCGCTCGGCCTGATCATGGCGTTCTTCGACGAGGCGCAGAAGTCCGGTGCCGGACTGGCGCGGCTGGTCGGCGTGCTCACCGAGTCCGACGGCGACGAGCTCGTCCGCAGCGCGGTGGCGGTCGACCCGGACGCCGGGCCGCTGCCGGTGTCGGTGCGCGGGCTTTCCTTCCGCTATCCCGAATCCGGTCACGACGTGCTTCGGGACGTCGACCTGGAGATCCCCGCGGGGACGTCCCTGGCTCTGGTGGGCGCGACCGGCGCGGGCAAGACGACGCTGGCGGCACTGGTCGCGGGCACCGGCACGCCGCGGACCGGGTCCGTCCACATCGGACCGACCGATCTCGCGGACGTCGACGAGGCAGGCGCCCGCGCCCTGGTCAGCATCCTCACCCAGGAAGCACACGTGTTCGCCGGTCCCCTGGCAGAGGATCTGCGCTTGGCCGCACCGGATGCCACGGACGAGGAACTGATGGACGCGTTGCGGACCGTCGGCGCCGACACGTGGGTGCAGGCGCTTCCCCAAGGCCTGCACACAGAGGTGGGCGAAGGGGGCGAACGCCTCGACGTGACCAAGATCGCCCAGATCGCGCTGGCCCGCCTGGTGCTCGGCCGCTCCCCCGTCGTCGTGCTGGACGAATCGACGGCCGAGGCGGGCAGCCAGGGCGCCGCCGCGCTGGAACGGGCCGCGCTGGCCGCCTGCCGGGGCCGCACCACGCTCCTGGTCGCCCACCGGCTGACTCAGGCGATCGCGGCCGACCGCATCGCCGTGCTCGACGCCGGGCGCGTTTTGGAGCAGGGCACGCACGAGGAACTCGTCGCGCGTGACGGGCGTTACGCGGCACTTTGGGCAGCCTGGCGATTCGGATCGATCGTTAATTAGGTTAGGCTCACCTTCATGGAACAGGTGCTGCTTTCGACCGACCGGATCGCCTCTGTTCGGCGCCGTGCCGGTGAGTACCCGCAGCGGACGATCGCCGTCGCGAGTGCGGTGGCGCTGACGCACTGGGCGGACCCGTCGCTGACCGTCGACGGGCTTGAGCTCTCGCCTGCCACGCTTTTCGGCGATCTGCTGGTGTGGGCCGACAAGGGTCAGCAGTCCGGCGTCGTCGAAGCAGCCGACGGCTGGCGGATCCCGTTACCGCCGGGTGCCGACGCGATCGCTGCCCAGCGGGTGCTGGACGACCTCGCCGAGTTCCCCAACCGCGCCATCGGGACGCTGACCGCGCAGACGCTCGACGAGCGGCTGGCGGAGCTGGCCCGGTGGAACGACAACGAGTTCCCGCGCGAACGGCCGAGCATCGTCGACCTGTTCCGCACGCAGGCCGCGGCGCGCCCGGACGCCGTGGCGATCAACGACGGCGACCGCGCCTTCACCTACGGCGAGGTGCTCGCCCGTTCCAACCAGCTGGCGCGTTTCCTGCTCGCACAGGGCCTGAGGACCGAGCAGGTCGTCGGCATCTCGCTGCCCCGCTCGGCCGAGATGGTGATCAGCCTGCTCGCCGTGCTGCAGGCCGGGGCCGCGTTCGTGCCCCTGGACCCGCAGTGGCCGGCCTCCCGCCGCGAGTCCGTGATCACCGACGCGCAGGTCGCGTTCATTTTGGGCAGTGGCCAGGAGAACGAGCCCGGCGCCGTCGCGGTCGACCTGGACTCCTGGGATTTCGCGGAGTACTCGGACGTACCGACTGACGTGCGGATCGCGGGCGCGCAACTGGCGTACGTGATGTTCACGTCCGGCTCGACCGGCCGCCCCAAGGGTGCGATGATCCGGCACGAGGCGATCAGCGAACGCCTGCTGTGGCAGGTGCACCAGATCCTCCACTTCGGACCCGACGACGCGTCGCTGTTCAAGGCGCCGCTGTCGTTCGACATCTCCGTCAACGAGATCTTCCTGCCGCTGGTGTGCGGCGGCCGGACCGTCGTCGTGCGCTCCGGCGGCGAACGCGACCCGCAGCACCTGCTGGCGACCATCGCCCGGCACCGCGTCACCTTCGTCTACCTGGTGTCGTCGATGCTGGACGTGCTGCTGACCATCGCGGGCGACGGCGAGCTCGCCGGCCTGCGGCACGTGTGGTGCGGCGGCGAGGTGCTCACGCCCGAGCTGTACGAGCGGTTCCGCACGCAGCTCGACATCCCGATGTACCACGGTTACGGCCCGGCCGAGGCCACGATCGGCGTCTCGCACGTGATCTACCGCGGCGAGGCCGAGCGGCTGTCGACGTCGATCGGCAGGGCGAACCCGAACACCGACCTCTACGTGCTGGACGACCGGCTGCGGCCGTGCCCGATCGGGGTCGGCGGTGAGCTGTACATCGGCGGGTTCCTGCTGGGGCGCGGTTACGTGAACGCTCCGGGGCTGACGGCGTCGCGGTTCGTCGCGAACCCCTTCGCGGGAGACGGTTCGCGCCTCTACCGGACCGGCGACCTGGCGCGGTTCGCGCCGGACGGGTCGCTCGACTTCCTCGGCCGCGTCGACAACCAGGTCAAGATCCGCGGCATGCGGCTGGAGCTGGAGGACGTCGAGGTCGCGCTCGCCGAGCACCCCGGGGTCCGGCACACCTGTGTCGTGGCGCGCAAGAACTCCGCCGGAGGCAACCACCTCGTCGGGTACGTCGTGCCGTCGGACGGGAACCTGACCCCGGACGCCGTGAAGCAGTGGGCGACCGAGCACCTCGTCGAGTACATGGTGCCCGCGCACATCGTCGTGATGAGCGAGTTCCCCTTGACGCCCAACGGGAAGCTCGACCGCCGCGCCCTGCCGGAGCCGGTGGTGGAGACCGGTCCGGTGACCGCCGCGGCCACCGGCGACGAGGCGGTGATCTGCGCGGCCGCGGCGTCGGTGCTGCGGGTCGAGCAGGTCGGCGCGGACCAGGACTTCTTCGAACTGGGCGGCGACAGCATCCTCGCGATCTCGCTGCTGTCCGCGTTGCGGGCGCAAGGCGTGTTCGTCACCGCCACCCAGATCTTCGTGCACCGCACACCCCGTGCGCTCGCCGCCGTCGCGTCCCGTGACGGTGCCTCGGCGGTCGACCACGACGACGTGCCGACCGGTCCGGTGGCGGGGCTGCCGATCGTGCAGTGGCTCGGCGAGACCACGGACGCGATCGACGGGTTCGTGCAGTCGGTGGTGCTCAACACGCCCGCCGGCCTCACCGCGGAGGCGTTGACGCAGATCCTCGACGCGGTCGTCGCCCGGCACGACATGTTGCGCGCCAAGCTCGTCCGGGGCGAGCGCTGGTCGTTCGACATCCCGGCCGACGGGCACGCCCTTTGGGAGGAGAGCAACGCTCCGCTGGACGAGTGCGTCGAGGCAGCGACCGAGGGGCTGAACCCGGACGCGGGCATCATGTTGCGCGCGGTGTGGCGGCCTGAGGCCCGGCAGCTCGTGCTCGTGATCCATCACGTGGTGATCGACGGCGTGTCGTGGCGGATCCTGTTCGACGACCTCGCCCTGGCGTGGCAGCAGGTTTCGTCCGGTGCGGACGTGGAGCTGCGGCCGGTCGGCACGTCGTTCCGGCGCTGGACGCAGTTGCTGGAGCAGGCCTCCTTCAGCAACGACCGCGCGTACTACGAGCGCGCACTGCCGGGCGTGGACCAGCTGCTCGGCCGGCGTGAGCTGACTGACGACGATGTCGTTGCGCGCGAACAGGTCCGTACCGTGACGGTCGGTTCCCGGGCCACCGCCGCGCTGCTGGGCGACGTGCCCGCGTTGTTCCACGCCAAGGTCAACGACGTGCTGCTGACCGGTCTCGCGGTCGCGCTGGCCCGGTGGCGGCGCGACCACGGCCAGGACCAGACGTTCGCGCACGTCGAGCTGGAGGGTCACGGCCGCGAAGGCAGGTTCGTGCCGCGCGACCCCGACCTGTCGCGCACGGTCGGCTGGTTCACGACGTTGTTCCCGGTGACCGTGGACCCCGTCGACCTCGACGACCTGGGCGCGGCGTTGAAGCACGTCAAGGAGGACCTGGCGCGGGTGCCGAGCAACGGCGTCTCCTACGGCGCCCTGAAGTACCTGCGGCGCACCGAGTTCGGCGGGCCGCGGCCGCAGGTGCTGTTCAACTACCTCGGCCGGTTC
>Ga0070710_10000509_pt1 | contig 18274 bp, 14 predicted proteins | sample LARL52metaG_FD_65454 | JGI IMG/M metagenome (GOLD analysis project Ga0070710, IMG submission 65454) | Corn, switchgrass and miscanthus rhizosphere microbial communities from Kellogg Biological Station, Michigan, USA - LAR L5-2 metaG | ecosystem: Host-associated > Plants > Roots > Rhizosphere ... | reverse complement strand
CGTCCCTGGCGGCGTCGGTGAGGGTCTTGTCCTTGGTCAGCAGGGTGCCGTCGACGTCGGAGACGACGAGCGCGATGCGGGTCATGCGGGCTGTCCGGTTGGAGAGGTGGCGGGCGCAAGCTGCAATTGGCGCAGGACGTCGTCGACGATCACGTCGACCGGCGCATCGATTGACACGGCGATGACGCTTTCGTCGGCGGTCGGCGGCTGCAGCGTCTGAAACTGGCTGGTCAAAAGCCCGGGGGGCATGAAATGGCCTGTCCGCAGCGCCAGCCGGCGCGCGATCAGGGCCTCGTCGCCCCTGAGATAAACGATGCGGACGTCTTTTCGTCCGTGGACGAGGACGTCGCGATAGGCGCGTTTCAGCGCGGAGCAGGCGATGACAACAGGCGAGCCGGCCTCGCAGCTCCGATCGATCTCGTCGGCGATGGCTTTCAGCCACGGCCAGCGATCGTCGTCGGTCAGGGGAATGCCGGCGTGCATCTTGGCGACATTGCTTGGGGGATGAAATTTGTCACCGTCCTCGAAACGCCAGCCAAGGCGCTGCGCCAACGCTTCCCCGACCGTGCTCTTGCCTGAACCGGAGACCCCCATCACGATCAGTGCGCAGGGGGTCATGGGTCAAGCGTCCGCCACTTGCGGCCATCCCGTTTCATCAGTTCGAATGCCCCCTCAGGTCCCTGGCTGCCCGCCGCGTAGAATTCCAGGCCATCGGCGCCCGCCTTCTTCCAGGCATCGAGGAACGGCTGCACGGCCCGCCAGCCGGCTTCGACGCCGTCGGCGCGCTGAAACAAAATGTTGTCGCCGATCATGCAGTCATAGATCAGCGTCTCGTAGCCGGTCGAGGGCTCGGCCTTGAAATAATCCTTGTAACGGAACTTCATCTCGACCCCGCTGGCCATCACGGCCGGGCCGGGGACCTTCGTGTTGAACTGCAGCGTGATGCCCTCGTTGGGTGCGATGCCGACCACGAGATAGTTTTCCGCGAGCTTTTCCACCGGCGTGCAGGCGAACATCGAGAGCGGCGCCTGGCGGAATTTTATCGCGACCTCGGTACGCTTGTGCCCGAGCGCCTTGCCGGTGCGCAGATAGAACGGCACGCCGGCCCAGCGCCAGTTGTCGATGGTCAGTTTCAGCGCGACGAAAGTTTCGGTGACGCTGTCCGGCCCGACATCGTTGATGCGGCGATAGTCGATGATCTCTTCACCATTGACGCCGCCGGCGGTGTACTGGCCGCGCACCGAGTTCTTCAGCGCCTCGGCCTCGCTCGGGACCTGGATCGCCGCGAGCACTTCCGCCTTTTCCGTGCGCACGGTGTGAGCGTCGAACCGCGCCGGCGGCTCCATCGCGACCAGCGACAGCAGCTGAAACAGATGGTTCGGCACCATGTCGCGCAGCGCGCCGGTCTGGTCATAGAAGTTGCCGCGATGGCCGACGCCGAGATTCTCGTCCACCATGATCTGCACGTGATCGATGTGATGCCGGTTCCAGATCGGCTCGAACATGCCGTTGGCGAAGCGCAGCACCAGGATGTTCTGCACCGTCTCCTTGCCGAGGTAATGATCGATCCGGTAGATCTGATGCTCGTCGAGGATCTTGAGGAGCTGTGCGTTCAGCGCCTCGGCGGATGCAAGATCAGTCCCGAACGGTTTTTCGACCACCAGCCGCCGCCACGCGCCGCCGTCCTCCTTGACGAGGCCGGTGCGGCCGAGCTCGCGCGCGATCGGCGCAAATGCATTGGGTGGCGTGGCAAGATAGAACAGGCGGTTGCCGCCGGTATTGCGCGCGGCTTCGAGCTTTTCTAGCTGCTGTTTCAGTCCGTCGAACGACTCCGGTTCGGCGGGATCGGCGGCGACGGCGGTGACGCATGAGAACAGTTTTTCAGCGACGCGGTCATCGACGCGGCGGGTCGCGAATTCGCGCAGGCCCTTCATCAGGCTGTCGCGCAGTGCGCCATTCTGCATCGGCCTGCGGGCCACGCCGACAACGCAGAACGGGTCCGGCAGCAGGCCGGTTGCTGCGAGGTTATAAAGCGATGGGATGACGAGGCGGTGTGTCAGATCACCGGTGGCGCCGAAAATGACGAAGGCGCAAGGCTCGGGCTTGCGTGGTGCTGGCTGCTGGCCGTCCGGCATCGGTTTCAAGCCTTCTTGGCAGCCGCATCATGCGGCGGCTCCTTGTGGCCCCCAAAACCCTCGCGCATCGCCGACAGAATTTTTTCGGCGAAGGTGTGATCCTGGCGCGAGCGGAAGCGCGCGAACAGCGCGGCGGTCAACACTTCGGCCGGCACCGCCTCATCGATCGCGGCATTGACCGTCCAGCGGCCCTCGCCGGAATCCTCGACGAATCCCGAATAGCTCTGCAGCGTCGGATTTTTCGCCAGCGCCGAAGCGGTGAGGTCGAGCAGCCAGGACGGGATCACACTGCCGCGCCGCCACACTTCGGCGATGTCGGCAAGATCGAAGTCGAAGCGGTGCTCGGCCGGCAGCTTCTCGCTGGCCGCGTTCTTGAGGATGTCAAAACCCTCGGCATAAGCCTGCATCAGGCCATATTCGATGCCGTTGTGGATCATCTTGACGAAATGTCCCGCACCCACGGGACCCGCATGGATGTAGCCCTGCTCGACGCGGGGATCGCGGCCCTCCCGTGACGGCGTCGCCGGAATCTCGCCGCGGCCGGGCGCGAGCGCCGCAAAGATCGGATCAAGACGGTCGACCACCGCCTTCTCGCCGCCGATCATCATGCAATAACCGCGATCGAGCCCCCAGACGCCACCGGATGTGCCGACATCGAGATAGTGGATGCCGCGCGGCTGCAGCGCCTTGCCGCGCCGTACGTCGTCCTGCCAGAACGCGTTGCCACCGTCGATGATGACATCGTCCGCCTGCATCAGGGTCGACAGCGTTTCGATCGTTGCTTCCGTGATCTGTCCCGCCGGCAGCATCACCCAGGCAGTGCGGGGCTTTTCCAGCTTGGCGACGAATTCTTCCAGGGTGGTTGTGCCAACCGCACCTTCGGCGACGAGCGTCGCAACGGACTTCGGATCTTTGTCGTAGACGACGGCCGAATGCCCGCGCTTCAGGAGGCGGCGAACGATGTTGCCGCCCATCCGCCCCAGGCCGATCATGCCGAGCTGCATTTTCTTGTCCTTGTTCTCAGTTCAAAGCTTCGGAGATCGCATCGTCCAGCAGCTTCAGTCCGGATTTCAGATTGCCTTTCAGATGCACGCGCAGGGCGCGGCGGCCGCGTTCGGTCAAAACGTCGAAATCGCCGCGCGCCTGCGCCGCCTTGATGACGCCAAAACTCGCTTGCTGTCCGGGGATCGCAAGATCGCTTGCATCGTCGGCGGTGATCTGCAGGAAGACGCCTTCGTCGGGGCCGCCCTTGTAGGCCTGTCCGGTCGAATGCAGGAAGCGCGGGCCAAATTGTGCGCACGTAGCGAGACGGCGTTGATCGCGAACCGCGAGCCGCACCACCTGCAGGGTATCGATATGCGCAGCGTTGTGCTCGACATAGGCGAGCAGCGCGACATAGTCGCCGTCATGGGCGCGGGCGAGGTGCGCCTTCAGCCATGACGCCAGGCTGCCGTCGGCGCCCTTCTCGCGCAACGCCGCCACGTTGGCGTCGTCGGTATAGAGATCGGCCTCCGGCGTGGACAGCGCCGGCGTCTCGGCCGGCAGCGCGCCGGTCTTTTCGAACGCGGCGGTCAGTTCGCGCGTCTTGATTTTTGCCGATTCGACGTCGGGCTGGTCGAACGGGTTGATGCCGAGAACGCTGCCGGCCACGGCGGTCGCGATCTCGAAGCGGAAAAATTCCTGGCCGATGTGGTCGGCGGATTTCATGACGATCCGGACCACCGGATGGCCGGCCTGCTCCAGTGCGGCGAGCTTCTCGTCGTGCTCGGGATCGGACTCGTCCTCTGTCCTGATGTCGATGAAGAAGCGGTCGCTGCCGTAGACCGAGGTCTCGCCCAGCGGCTCGCCGTCGACCGGGATCAGGCCCTTGCCTTCCTTGCCGGTGGATTCGGCGATCAGCTGCTCGGCCCAGGCGCCGAAATCGGCGACGGCGGCCGACGAGACGATCGTCACCTTGTCGCGTCCTTCGAGCCCGGCGAGGCCGATGGCGAGGCCAAGCTTGACGCCCGGATTTTCCGCCGGCGGCACGTCCGGCCCGCAGGAGCGCGCCATGGCGCGTGCATGCTGGATCAGGCCCCGCACGCTGATGCCCGCGGTCGCCGCCGGCACCAGTCCGAACGGCGACAGCACCGAGTAGCGGCCGCCGATCGTCGGATCGCCATAGAACACGCGCGCATAACCGAGCTTCTTGGCGGCCTTCTCCAGCGAGGAGCCGGGATCGGTCACGGCAATGAAGCGGTGACCGGCCTGGTCGGCGCCGATCGCCTCTGCGACGCGGGCGAAGAAGTAGTCCTTCATCGCATTCGGTTCGGTGGTGCCGCCCGACTTCGAGGAGACGATGAACAGCGTGCGGGCGACGTCGATCTTCTGTTCGAGATGGCGCACCTGCGCCGGGTCCGTCGAGTCGAGCACGTGCAGTTTCGGGAAGCCGGATTTTTTGGCAAAGGTTCTGGCCAGCACCTCCGGCCCGAGGCTCGATCCGCCCATGCCGAGCACGACCGCGTCGGAAAATTTCTGGCCCTTCACCCGCTTGGCGAAATCCTCGTAGTCCGCGATATCGGCCACGGCCGGGCTGGTCAACCAGCCGAGCCACTTGTCCTCGTCCTGGCCGGTCCAGACCGAATTGTCGCGCTGCCACAGCCTGCGTACCTTGGCCGAGGCGCGCCATTCCTCGGCCGCCTTGTCGACGGCCTTGCCGATGCCATCGGCGAGCGACATCTGCTGGCGGTCGAGCCCCGTGCCCAGCACAACAGCGCGCTTGTGGGCGACCGCGCCATAGAGCTTGTCGGCGGCATCGGCAAATAGCTTGACGCCATCCTCGACCAGCTCGGCGGTGATCTCGTCGAGCGAGATGCCGGTCTGTTCGAGTTCGGCGAGCGTATGCTCGGCGTCGTGGACGTTCTCCTCGAGGCTGTTGTGCAGCCGGCCATGATCACGAAACGCCTCCAGCGTCGCCGGCGGCATGGTGTTGATGGTGTTCGGCCCGATCAGCTCCTCGACATAGAGCACGTCGCTATAGGCCTTGTTCTTGGTCCCGGTCGAGGCCCAGAGCAGCCGCTGCGGTTTCGCACCCTTGGCCGCGAGCTTCTCCCAGCGTGCGCCAGAAAACAGCCGCTTGTAGTGCTTGTAGGCGAGTTTGGCGTTGGCGATCGCCACCTTGCCGCGCAGCGCGGCAAGCCGGACCTTCTCCAGGGGATCATTGGCCTGCGCGATTTTTTCGTCGAGCTTCTTGTCGACCACGCTGTCGATGCGGCTGACGAAGAACGAGGCAACGCTCGCGACATGCGAGGGATCGCCGCCCTTGGCGACATATTTTTCGAGGCCCGCCAGATAGGCTTCCACGACCTTCAAATAGACCTTCTGCGAGAACAGCAGCGTGATGTTGATGTTGATGCCTTCGCCGATCAGGTGCTCGATCGCGGGCAGGCCCTCATCGGTCGCCGGCACCTTGACCATCAGGTTCTTGCGCTTGACGTCCTTCCACAGCCGCTCCGCCTCGGCGATGGTGCCTTTGGTGTCATTGGCGAGATAGGGAGAGACCTCGAGGCTGACAAAGCCGTCGGCGCCGTCGAATTGGTCGTAGACCGGCCGCAGCACGTCCGCGGCGCTCTGGATGTCCTCGACCGCGACACGCTCGAACAGTTCGGCGACCGGCAGGTCGCGCTTGGCCAGCGCCTTGCCGACGGCCGCGTCATATTCGTCGGAACTTGCAATCGCCTTTTCGAAGATCGACGGGTTCGAGGTGACGCCCTTGAGGCCGTCATTGTCGATCAGCGCCTTCAGGTCGCCCCTGGCGATGAAGCCGCGGGCCAGAAAATCCAGCCAGACAGCCTGGCCGTGCGTCTCAAGTGCTTTGACGGGGTTCATGATGACCTGCTCTGCCCGATCTACGCCAAATTTGTAAGGTTCCGGGTCACCTTTCTGGCGCGCGGGCCCGGATTGTCAACACACGAAACCGGCGGACTTCCACTCAATAGGAACAACGCCGCCGGTATCGTTTTGATCCATTCTGAAGAGGGAGGGCCGCCGGGCCTGGACCGCCAAAAAAGCGAAAGCCGGTGCCGCTCAGGGCCGCAGATAGAGATAACCCTGCGCCTGCAGTTCGGCGATGCGGACTACGCCGCCTTTGTCGGCGGCCACAAAACCCGGCACCAGGTCGGCAAGCGTGACCTTTTGGGCGCGCATGGTATTGCCGCATGCGGCCAGTTCCGCGCCGTCCCTCGTGAACTGCCTGATCCTGGATGCAATCTCGGGGTTCGCCGAGGCCGCGTAAAACGCCCGCAAGGCTGGACCATGGACCACCAGCGCGATGGTGACGTGATCGGGGCCGCCGACGCCGTCAAAATGGTTCTCGATGTTGCCGAGCACAAAGGCGACCTGGTCGAGGTCGCTCAGGTGGTAGACCACTTTCAGCCTGTCGGGGCTTGCGGTCGCGGCGTGTGCTCGCGACGCGGCGAAGACAGCACCAATGACCGGCAACGCGCTCCGGATCATGTTGCGTCTGTTCATGGCATCCTCCCATGCGTGCGCTTGACTGAGTCAAGGGTTCTATCGCCGTCGGGCTCAGCTGTAACCGCGTCACTTGTGCCGGATCGCGGCGAGTTCCTTGCGGTCGGTGACGAGCGAAGCGCAGTCGCGCGCGTCCGTGCGATCGAGCCGAAAGATCTTGTCGTCGGCGCCTGCGGTGAGCGCTTCGCGGGCCTCTTCATCAGGCCTGTTGTTCTGCCACACCGTGATCGCCTACAATCTGACGATCGCCGATTTGTCGTCCTTCGACAGCGCGACATTGATGCCGCCGCCCTCGCAATCGACCGCGCAGTCGAACCGGATCTCGGCGCCGTGGTCCTCGGCCAAAGCATGATTGCAAAAGCCCGAGGAATCGAAATCCCCTGGCCGATGGCGATAGTTGACTCCCAGGCGAAACGAATAATTCATCTCTTCGCCGGGCGGATGTTCCGCGCTCATCAGGAGCTTCATGGCGGTAACCTTCTGCTTCGGGTGCCGCGCCAGATGATCGGCATCATAGGCGCGCACGAAACAGGCATAGGCCATCCTGCCGGGACCGCCTGCAAAGACGCGGGCATCGAAAGCGCCGGCTTTGGCCTTGTCGATCGCGTCCTGCGCATGGCCGAACCCGGTCCAGGCGGCCAGGATCGCTGCCGCCGTCAGGGTTCTGAATAGATGCCGCATCGCCACCACCGTTCAGCCCATTGGTCGCGTTTCGCATGATTTGCGTTCAATTGGCATGATGGTCGTGGTGCCGTTATAATGCCTGGCCGGGCGCAAGCGGGTGGTTGGTGTGACAGTGTCGGCGGTAGCTTTGTGAGTGAAGCTTCGAACGAGAGCGCCGCGCCGGAGCCGCGGGAAAAATTCATTCCGCTGCGAAAGTCCGACATCGTCGCCGCTCTGGTTGCGCATGCCGGCCTGCAGGCTGATCAGGAGTCGAATTTTCGCCGGCTGGCGCGCATGCTGGGCGCGATCTTTCATCTCAGGTATTTTGACGAGCTCGACCGGCTGCGCGAGGCCTATTTCTACTTCGATCCGGAGGTCGGCGCGCCGGCCTCGCGTCCCGCCGGAGACGTCGAGGCGGCCTATCGAAGCCTGAGCGATGAGTTCGTCCGTGTCGTCACCGAGGCGAATTTCGTCGAAATCCCGCACGAGGTGATCGTCCGTGCCTTCGGCGAGCATGCGCTGGTGCGGGTGAGGATCGAGGCGCCGGTTGAGGAGTTTCGCGACGTCCGCATGTTCCGCCGCGGCGACCACAAGGAGACCATTCAGATCCCGTTTCTGTTCGGGCTGCGCCGCCGCAAGCTCGAGGTCGAAATCTACGACGACGTCGTGCTGATGGTGGCGACGAAGCCCGATGGCGAGCACCCCAAGCCGCGCCGGACGTTCGCCAGCGCGTGGCGAAGCAAACAGCGCAAGGATAAGAAGATTCGCGGCGGCGCGGTCCTGTTCAAATATTTTCGCCACATCGCGCGCGGCGATCTCGAAGCGCTGTTCCCGGACGTGCGCGTCGTGATGAGCGTGTTCGACCAGTTTGCGCTGGGCGTGCCGGCGCTGGTCGGCGGCGTGCCGATCCTGATCAAGCTCGCCTCGACGCTCACGATCTTGTTCGCCGTGGCCGGCTTCTATCTCGGTCTATCCGGCACGCTGCACGACGACGATACCAAGCAGGCGCTGGCGGCGATCAGCGGGCTGTTCGCGCTCGGCGCCTTCGTGCTGCGGCAATGGGGCAATTTCCACCGCCAGTCGCTGATCCACCAGAAGCAGGTCACCGACAACATCTATTTCCGCAACGTCAACAACAACACCGGGATCTTCAACTACCTGATCGGCGAGGCGGAGGAGCAGGACTGGAAGGAGGCGCTGCTGGCCTATCACGGTCTCCTGACCGCCGCGGCGCCGCTGCCGCGCGAGGCGCTCGGCGCCCGCGTCGAGGCGCTGCTCATCGAGGTCTTTGGCGTTCGCGTCGCATTCGGTCGCGACGATGCGCTGAAGAAACTGGGAGAGCTCGGACTTTTGTGCGAGGCCGATGGCCGCTTCTCGGCGCCCCCGCTGGCCGAGGCGCTCGCAGGACTGGAAAAGCAATGGGAGCGGCTGTTGCGTGGCAGGGACCCGCCCTGACGTCGGGCATAGCCCGATGACTTGCTATCCTTGCGGGGCGACGGGGGGAATGGGCAATGATTCGGATCAACCATGCCTGTGTGATCGTGGCCGTCATGGTGCTGCAGGCATTGCTGCCTGCGCCGCTGCGGGCCGAGGGCATCCGTACCGACGAGTTGCAGATTCCGGCGTTGATTTCCGGCGCGACGTTCAAGCTCGAGGCTATCGTGGTGCGGCCGGATGATGGAGGACCCCATCCGCTCGCGTTGATCAATCACGGCTCGCCGCGCGATGGGAATGACCGCGCAAAAATGTCGCCTTACCGCATGTGGTTCCAGGCGGCTGCGCTGGCGCGGCGCGGCTGGACCGCGGTCGCCTTCCTGCGCCGCGGCTATGGCCGCTCGCAAGGCGGCTGGGCGGAAGCCTGGGGCGGCTGCGCGCATCCCGACTACACGCGCGCCGGTCGCGTCGCTGCAGGCGACATCGCTGCCGCGGCCCGCTTCATGACGGGCCAGCCCTATGTCAGCAAGGACAAGTGGATCAGCGTCGGCGTCTCCGCGGGAGGATTTGCGACCGTCGCCCTGACCGCGGATCCGCCGCCCAGGCTTGCCGCCGCGATCGTCTTCGCGCCGGGCCGGGGATCGCCCGCGCCGGACCAGGTCTGCGGCGAGCCAGAACTCGTTGCAGCATTCGCCACATACGGCAAGGTGTCGCGCACGCCGCTGCTATGGGTCTCGGCGCCCAACGATCACTTCTTCGGGCCGCGACTGGTCAAGAACATGACCGGCGCATTTTCGAGTGGCGGCAGCCACCTCAGTTTTGTCGCGGCACCGGCCTTCGGCGATGACGGCCATGACCTGTTCCGCGCCAACGGCATTGCGATCTGGGCGCCGATCATCGACCGCTTTCTGGCCGACAATCATCTGAAGTTGCGCGAGCACGAGATCGTGGTTGCCGTGCCCGACCTGCCGGCGCCGGCGGGTTTGAGCGACAAGGGGAGGGAGGCGTTCAAGACCTATCTCGAAAGCGGCCCCAACAAGGCCTTCGTCGTGAGCGGCACGCATTTCGGCTGGTCCGCGGGGCGCCGCAGCCCCGACGATGCCGTCAAGGAAGCGCTCGGCGTCTGCGCGCCCGGCACCGGCCTTACATGCACGGTCGTGAATATCAACGACAAGCCGGCGAAGTAGATCCGAATGCGAGCGAAGCGATCCAGAATTTGCTGCAACAGCCTGGATTGCTTCGGCGCATTGCACCTCGCAATGACGGCGGATAGATCACCCTTTACCGCAGACTCGCGTTGATTTTGTCCAGCGCCGCCGAGCCCGGGCACAGATCACCGGCCTCGAGCTGGTTGAGCGGCCGCTCCACCGTGTTGAGGTGGCTGTGCAGGTCTTCCGACTCCGGATCGACATAGAGCAGACCGGTCACGATCTGGCCCTTGGCGGCGTGCTTCTGCAGGAACGTCTGCGCGCCGAGGCGGTCATGCGGATCGTAGTCGGCGTCGATCTTGCGCAGCGCAAGGCGCGTGCCGTCATGCTGCTCGACGAGCTGCACGGTGCCCGGGGCATAATCGACCGTTATCGGGTCGCGGCCGGTCAAGACATCGAGCCGGTTCACCGCGTCATTGTGCTCGCGAACATAGTCAAAACTCTTGGTCGAGCCGGCATGATTGTTGAAGGCGATGCAGGGGCTGATCACGTCGATGAAGGCGGCGCCCTTGTGCTGGATCGCGCCCTCGATCAGCGGCACCAGCTGGCTCTTGTCACCCGAAAAACTGCGCGCCACGTAGGTCGCGCCAAGCTGCAGCGCGATGGCGACGAGGTCGATCGCGTTGTCGGTGTTGGTGACGCCCTTCTTCGATTTCGAGCCGCGATCGGCGGTCGCCGAAAACTGGCCCTTGGTCAGGCCGTACACGCCGTTGTTCTCGACGATATAGGTCATGTTGACGCCGCGCCGGATCGAATGCGCGAACTGGCCGAAGCCGATCGAGGCGGAATCGCCGTCGCCGGAGACGCCGAGATAGATCAGTTCGCGGTTGGCGAGGTTGGCGCCCGTCAGCACCGACGGCATGCGGCCATGCACCGAGTTGAAGCCGTGCGAATTGCCGAGGAAATAGTCAGGTGTTTTCGAGGAGCAGCCGATGCCGGAAATCTTTGCGACCCGATGCGGTTCGATCGAGAGCTCGAAACAGGCCTCGATGATCGAGGCGGTGATCGAGTCGTGGCCGCAGCCGGCGCACAGCGTCGAGATCTTGCCTTCGTAGTCGCGATGGGTGAAGCCGAGCCCGTTCTTCGGCAGGCTCGGATGGTGGAATTTCGGCTTGGCGATGTAGGTCATGGGCGCTTGGGGATTGGCCTTCGGGTGGCGGGCGAAATCTGTGAGTTGTCTTACACGATGCCTGGCTAGAATGATATAGATTCAGGCGAATTTCGATGCGGCGCCGCGGCTTTCACGCACATTAAGCATGTTCATTTTGCGACGCAAAAGGGCGGGGCTTTGCAACGGGGGGTGAGCGTCATGGCGGTCGATCTGCAGTCATTTACTGGACTTTATGAGAGGTTTTTTGCGATCGATCTCACCGGCGTGGTCGACGGCGTTCATCCACCGCTGAAGACGGTGAACAACGTGCGCGCTGCGACTGCGAAGGGCGCCCCGCTTCTGCCGCTGATCTACCGCCAGGATTTTCATCAGCCGCTGGATGCCGCGCTGCCGTCGGAGATGAGCAAGCTGCAGCATCAGGTGAAGAGCGGCGAGCAGCCTGCCGAATACATGCAGACTGCGCTGGAGATGCTCTATGGCGCGGTCTACCAGCATGGGCCCAAGGTGAGCCGGGTCGACACCAGCGCGCAGCTCAAGCGCTTCCTTGCGATCGTCTCCAATCTCTACCGCTCCTTTCTCGACAGCGGCAAGCGCAGCGCCGCCGGTGTCAAACTCGTCACCAGCACGCCGCCGCTCGCCGTGTTTCTCTCCGGCTCGCTGCAGGGTCCGTACACCGTCGAATCCGACGAGATGCTGAAGCGATTTGGCTCGCCGATCGGGGTCGTCAGCCTGCCCGCGAGCTATCGCGACCACCCGATCGTGTGGGCCTCGTTGAGCCATGAGGTCTGCGGCCACGATGTGGTGCACGCGGACGAAGGGCTGCTGTCCGAGCTCGCCGAGACGGTTCGGAGCGCGCTCGCGCCGCATTTTTCGCTGCGCAAGCCGCTCGATACGGCTTCGCTGAACGCGCTGCTGTGGTCGTACTGGATGGACGAGGCGGTGGCGGACGTCTACGGCATCCTGAACATGGGGCCGCTGTTCCCGCTGAATCTGGGGGCTTTTCTGGCCGCGTTTCGCGCCCACCTGCAGCGCCGGCCGCATCCCGGATCGCCGTTGCTCTCGACCGACGCGCAGAAACGGCCCGACGGGGCCATGGACGATCATCCGATCGATCTGCTTCGCCTGCATCTTGCGATCGGCGCGATCGAAACATTGCACGACCTGAGCCCGGTCTACCGCGACGCCCATGTGAAAAGCATCGAGGACGTAGCTGCCGCGGTCGCCGGCAATGCTGCTCATATCGGGCTTGATGGGCAGGTCGCGACAGCATCCGGCAATCCGGTTGCGGTCAAGACCGAGATGCCGCTGTCGGATGCGACTGCCGCGGCGCGGCGGGTCGGCCAGATCATCGCAACCAGCAAGCTCCGGGCGCTGCAGGGTCGCTCGATCCAGGAGATCGAGACCTGGGACGACCACGACGAAGAGATCGCACTGGCGATCGCCGAGGCCATTGCGGCGAAGCAGAGCATCGTCGGGCACGGCGACGACGCCCAGCTCCTCGCCGGCACGACATTGGCCGTGCTGCGCGAGGCCGCTCGCTACGATGCCGCGCAGGAGGCGTTGAACGCGGCGCTCGACGACAGCTATCGCAAGGACCCGATCTGGGGCGCGCTCATTCCACATCATGCCTTTCACCCGCATGTGCTCGAGGGAACGCAAGACAGGCCAAAAATGGCCGCGGCGCGCGCGAAAAAGCCGGCGCGCAAGACCGCCGCGCGGGGCAAGGGAAAGCGGTGAAAACGAGGTAGGGTGGGCAAAGCGAAGCGTGCCCACCGGCCCGGGAAAAATTGTCCGTGAGATGGTGGGCACGGCGCGCAAGAGGCGCGCCTTTGCCCAGTCTACGCGTGCCGTTTTCGGCTACGACACCGCCTTGCGCAGCGGGGTGACGTTGAGGTGATCCTGGTGGTCGCCGATCGCCTTGGCGATGAAGCGCGCGGTGATCGGTGAGCCGTCGTAATGCACGATCGGGATCAGGCGCACGGGATCAAAGCCGTTTTCGTTGACGATGAGCTGGCGCAACTGGCTGTCGCGGTTCTGCTCGATCACATAGACGAAGTCGTGATCGGCGATGAAGCTCGCCACGCTCGAATGGAACGGGAAGGCGCGGATGCGGAGGCGATCGAGCAGATGCCCGCGTGCCTCCAACAATCCGATCGCCTCGTCCATCGCCGGCGAGGTCGAGCCGAAATAGATCACGCCATATTTGGTCGGCTTGGCCGCGTTGGCCTGCAGCGGGCGCGGCACCAGATCCTGCGCGGTCTCGAACTTGCGCACCAGCCGCTGCATGTTGTCGGCATAGACGGGACCTTCCTCGGAATAGCGCGCGTAGCGGTCGCGCGAGGTGCCGCGGGTAAAATAGCTGCCGCGGGTCTCGTGCGTGCCGGGATAGGTACGGTAGGGGATGCCGTCGCCGTCGACGTCAAGATAGCGGCCGAAATCGCGGCCTTCATCGAGCATTTCGGCGGTCATGATCTTGCCGCGGTCATACTGACGCGCGTCATCCCAGCGCAGCGGGCGGCACAGCCGATGATTCATCCCGATGTCGAGATCGAGCATCAGGAAGATCACGGTCTGCAGTCGCTCGGCCAGATCGAACGCGGTGGCCGCGAACTCGAACGCCTCCGCCGGATCTTCCGGGAACAGCAGCACATGCTTGGTGTCGCCATGCGAGGCATAGGCGCAGGCGATGATGTCGCATTGCTGGGTGCGCGTCGGCATGCCGGTCGACGGGCCGGCGCGCTGCACGTTCATGATGACGGCCGGGATCTCGGCGAAGTAGGAGAGGCCGATGAACTCGGTCATCAGGGAGATGCCCGGCCCCGACGTCGCCGTGAAGGCGCGTGCGCCGTTCCAGGAGGCGCCGATCACGATGCCGATCGAGGCGAGCTCATCCTCGCCCTGTACGATGGCGTATTTGGCCTTGCCGGTCTTGGGATCATGGCGCAGCCGCTTGCAATGGCTGCCGAAAGCATCCGCCAGCGAGGACGACGGCGTGATCGGATACCAGGCGCACACGGTCGCGCCGCCATAGACCGCGCCGAGCGCCGCCGCGCTGTTGCCCTCGATGAAGATGCGGTCGCCGACCTTGTCGGCCTTTTGGACGCGGAGCCCGATCGGGCATTTAAGGTTCTGCAGCGCCCAGTCCCGCCCGAGATGCAGCGCGTGGACGTTGGAGGACAAGAGCTTTTCCTTGCCCTTGTACTGCTCGCTGATCAGCTGCTCGATCAGCTTCGGATCCATGTCGAACAGCGCCGACAGCGCACCGAGATAGATGATGTTCTTGAACAGCTGGCGCTGCCGCGGATCGGTATAGGTCGAGTTGGTGATCGCGGTCAGCGGCACGCCGATCACCGTGATGTCGCCGCGGAATTTCGACGTCGGCATCGGCTTTGTCGAGTCGTAGAACAGATAGCCGCCGGGCTCGATCATGGCGACGTCCTTGTCCCAGGTCTGCGGGTTCATCGCCACCATCATGTCGACGCCGCCGCGCGCGCCGAGATGACCCGCTTCCGTCACCCGCACCTCGTACCAGGTCGGCAGGCCCTGGATGTTGGAGGGGAAGATGTTGCGGGGTGAGACCGGTACGCCATGACGCAGGATCGAACGCGCAAACAGCTCGTTGGCGGAGGCCGAGCCCGAACCGTTGACGTTGGCGAAGCGGACGACGAAGTCGTTTACGCTGCTGATCGGTTTTTGCTCGGGCATGCCGTTCCTGCGTGAGTCATGTCGATGAGATATTTCTGCATGTCCCATGCGCCGGTGGGACAACGTTCGGCGCACAGCCCGCAATGCAGGCAGACGTCCTCGTCCTTGACCATCACCCGTCCCGTCTTCAGGTCGGACGACACATAGAGGCTCTGCTCGAGATGCGGACTCGGCGCCTTCAGCCGTTGCCGCAAGTCAGCTTCGTCGCCGTTCTCGGTGAAGGTGATGCAGTCCATCGGGCAGATGTCGACGCAGGCGTCGCATTCGATGCAGAGCGATGTCGAAAACACCGTCTGCACGTCGCAGTTCAGGCAGCGATGCGCCTCGCCGAGCGCGAGCTTGACGTCATAGCCGAGCTCGACCTCGGTGCGGATGTCCTTCAGCGCCACCACCTTGTCGCGATGCGGCACCTTGTAGCGCTTCTCGGGCGAGATGTCGTTGTCGTAGCTCCACTCGTGAATGCCCATCTTCTGCGAGCTGATGTGGACCTCGGGCAGCGGACGCTCGGCAACGTCCTCGCCGGAGAGCAGCCTGTGGATCGACAGCGCGGCATCATGGCCATGCGCGACCGCCCAGATGATATTCTTCGGCCCGAACGCGGCATCGCCGCCGAAGAAAACCTTCGGGTTGGTCGAGCCCATCGTCTTCGGGTCGACTTTTGGCATGTTCCACTTGTCGAACTCGACGCCGCTGTCGCGCTCGATCCAGGGGAATGCATTCTCCTGGCCGACCGCGACCAGCACGTCGTCGCAATTGACGGTCTCGTCGGCTTCGCCTGACGGCACCAGGTTGCGCCGGCCCTTGGCGTCATACTCCGCCTTCACCCGCTGGAAAGTCACGCCGGTGAGTTTTCCGTTGTCGTGAACGAAGGCCACCGGCACCATGAAATTGAGGATCGGGATGTCCTCATGCATGGCGTCTTCCTTCTCCCAGGGAGAGGCCTTCATCTCCTCGAAGCCGGAGCGCACGACAACCTTGACGTCCTCGCCGCCGAGCCGCCTGGCGGTGCGGCAGCAGTCCATCGCGGTGTTGCCGCCGCCGAGCACGATCACGCGCTTGCCGATCTTGTCGGTGTGCCCGAACGAGACGCTGGAAAGCCAGTCGATGCCGATATGGATGTTGGCCGCGGCCTCTTTGCGGCCGGGGATGTCGAGTTCGCGGCCGCGCGGCGCGCCGCTGCCGACGAACACCGCGTCAAAATTGTCGGCGAGCAGCTGTTTCATGCTCTCGACGCGCACCCCGCCCTTGAACTCGATGCCGAGAGAGAGGACGTAGTCGGTCTCTTCGTCGATCACGGAGTCGGGCAGGCGGAATTTCGGGATCTGCGAGCGCATCATGCCGCCCGCCTTCGGATCGGCATCGAACACCGTGCATTGATAGCCGAGCGGCGCGAGGTCGCGCGCCACGGTGAGCGATGCGGGGCCGCCGCCGATCAGCGCGACGCGTTTGCCGTTCTTCGCTGCCGGCCTCGGCAGGCGGGACTTGACGTCGTCCTTGAAGTCGGCGGCGACGCGCTTGAGGCGGCAGATCGCGACCGGATTTTCTTCCACCCGGCCGCGCCGGCAAGCCGGCTCGCACGGACGGTCGCAAGTGCGTCCCAGAATTCCGGGAAACACGTTCGACTTCCAGTTGATCATGTAGGCGTCGCTGTAGCGGCCTGCGGCGATCAAGCGGATATATTCGGGGACGGGGGTGTGGGCGGGGCAGGCCCACTGGCAATCAACCACTTTGTGGAAGTAGTCGGGGGCCGCGATATCGGTTGGTTTCATTCCTGCCTTGTCCGCGCGGATTCCAAAACGAGCCGCGCGGCCTTTGTGCTGTCCTCGAGAGCTTTGCCGGGATCAAATGTCCGGTTGACGCTCTTTCTGGTTTCTGAATGGGATCATAGACTTATCTTATTAGAGCTATTCAAGATGATGCACAAAGGCATTTTTTTCGAAGCCTGCCATTTTCGTCGATGCAGCGCCGCATTCTTGATCGCATTACGCCCTGATGCGGCGCTGCAGCATTCACCGTGCGCATGAGATTCCGCGCATCAATTCAGGGCGATGTCGCTTTTCGCGAGATGCCACAGCAAAATATAGATGCTGCGCGAGACCGGCGTTGCCTGCATGGGTGCCGTGAAGCTTTCAAAGTGCGCGTCCATCAACGACGACACTGCGCCGACGCTGGTGCCGTCGATCAGCACGAACCAATCGGTTGCACCGGCCGCTGCCGGCAATTCTGGCGTCGGTCCCGAGAGCCGCATCGCCCTCCTCGTACGTCGGGAGGCGGGACGAGATCGTCACATTGTGATGCGCGAGGCGAGATCCGCGATGGCCTTCATCACGGCATCGCGGACGCCGGGATCGTAGAGCGTGTGGCCGGCGCCCTCGACGATGCGGATCTCGGCGCGCGGCCAGCGCGCGGCGAGCGCCAGCGAGGTCGCAGGCGGGCAGAGCAGGTCGTAGCGGCCCTGCACGATGATTCCGGGGATATCGGCGAGCCGGCCGGCATCATTCAGAAGCTGGTCCGGCCGCATGAAACAGTCATTGATGAAATAATGCGCTTCCATGAAGGGCGTGGCGGGAAGCGACGACGACGCATTGAGCTGTGCCCGTTCGAGCCGCGGGCGTGCCGGTGCGATCTCCGACAGCGCGCGCTCGGTGTCGTGCCAAGCCCGCGCGGCGGGGATGTACACCGCCGGATCGGGATCGAGAATGCGCCGGAAATAGGCCAGCACCGGCTGTGCCCGCTCCTGCGCCGGCAGCACCTGCAGGAAATCGCTGTGCAGTTCAGGATAGAACCGCGCCAGCACCGACGTGAACGCGGTGTCGACCTCCGCTGTCGTGCCGAGAAAGGCCGCGCGCAGCACGAGGCCGGACACGCGCAGCGGATGCGCCTCTGCATAAGCTAGCGCCAGCGTCGCGCCCCAGGAGCCGCCGACCACCATCCATTTTTCAAAACCGAATTTTTGCCGGATCAGCTCCATGTCGGCGATCAGATGCGGCAGCGTGTTGTGCTCGCGCGATCCTTTTGGCCGGCTGCGGCCGCAGCCGCGCTGATCGAACAGGATGGCCTGAAAACGCTCGCCATCGAACAGCCGGCGATGATCCGGCTGGCAGCCGGAGCCCGGGCCGCCATGCAGATAGACGGCGGGAATGCCGCCCGCATGGCCCACGCTTTCGACATAGAGCTCGTGGCCGTCGCCGACGGCCAGCAAGTCGGAGGACAAGGGTGCGATGGAATCTCGCGAAGGCCTCGCTGCGTCGGCTTCCGGTCCCATCTCAGCCTTCCAGCGTGCCGCCGGCGAAATTGCGGTAGAGGAAGCGATCCCGGTGCTCGGCCGCTTCGGCCTCGGCGCGCTTGAAGATCTCCTCGTGCAGCGGCGACAGCGCGCAGGCGGGATCGGTGTTGCCGGCGTCGCCGGTCAGCGCAAAGGCCTGGCAGCGGCAGCCGCCGAAATCGACCTCCCTGAACTCGCAGCTCTTGCACGGCTCCGGCATCCAGCCGGTGCCGCGATAGCGGTT
>Ga0070710_10000505_pt1 | contig 18330 bp, 18 predicted proteins | sample LARL52metaG_FD_65454 | JGI IMG/M metagenome (GOLD analysis project Ga0070710, IMG submission 65454) | Corn, switchgrass and miscanthus rhizosphere microbial communities from Kellogg Biological Station, Michigan, USA - LAR L5-2 metaG | ecosystem: Host-associated > Plants > Roots > Rhizosphere ... | reverse complement strand
CCGAACGGTTCCGCGCTGCCGCGGTACCCGAGCGCCAGCACCGGTCCGCTGATCTCGATCACGTCGTCGGTGCGCACCGAGACGTCCCGCAGCGGCTCGCCGTCGTACACACACCCACCGGCCGTCTCACTCATGCCGTACGTCGTGACGACCTGCACGCCGAGCGCGCGCGCCTGCTCCAACAGCTTCGGCGGAGTGGCGGCCCCGCCGATCAGCACGCCGTCGAACTGCCGCAGCGCCGCGAGCCCCGGCCCCTCGCCGACGACGAGCCGGGACAGCTGCGTCGGCACCAGCGCGGTGTAGTGGCGTCCCGGCTGGTCCAGCACCGGCCGGGCGGCCTGGGCGAACCCCATGGCCCGGAAGCCCTTCGACAGGTCGAGCTCACCGGGCGTGGTGCCGGCGACGATCGACCGCACGAGCACCTGGATGCCAGCGATGTGGCTGGTGGGCAGCGCCAGCAGCCACGTGCCGGGACCGCCGAGCCGTTCGTGGGTGGCCTCCGCCGACGTCGTCAGCGCGGCGGCGTCGAGCAGCACCGTCTTCGGCTCGCCCGTCGACCCGGAGGTGGGCACGCCGAGCACGGCCCGCTTCTCCCAGCCGTCGAGCGGGCCGTCGACCAGCGGGTCCGAGCCGTTGAGCGCCGAGCGCAGCTCGTCGAGCATGATCATTCCGGCAATCAGAAGTAGTACGGGTAGTTCGACCAGTCGGGGTCGCGCTTCTCCAGGAACGCGTCACGGCCCTCGACGGCCTCGTCGGTCATGTACGCGAGCCGGGTCGTCTCACCGGCGAACAGCTGCTGTCCCACCAGACCGTCATCGATCAGGTTGAACGCGTACTTGAGCATCCGCTGGGCGGTCGGCGACTTGCCGTTGATCTCGCGTGCCCACTGCAGCGCCGTGATCTCCAGCTCGGCGTGCGGCACGACGGCGTTGACCGCGCCCATCTTGTGCATCTCCTCGGCGGAGTACGTGCGGCCGAGGAAGAAGATCTCGCGCGCGAACTTCTGGCCCACCTGCCGCGCCAGGTACGCCGAGCCGTAGCCGCCGTCGAACGAACCGACGTCCGCGTCGGTCTGCTTGAACTTGGCGTGCTCCTCGCTCGCGATGGTGAGATCGCACACCACGTGCAGGCTGTGGCCACCTCCGGCCGCCCAGCCGTTCACGACCGCGATGACGACCTTCGGCATGAACCTGATCAGGCGCTGGCACTCCAGGATGTGCAACCGGCCCGCGCGTGCCGGGTCGACCGTGTCCGCCGTCTCACCGGAGGCGTACTGGTAGCCGCTCCGGCCGCGAATCCGCTGGTCACCGCCACTGCAGAAGGCCCAGCCACCGTCCTTGGGGCTGGGGCCGTTGCCGGTCAGCAGCACGCAACCGACGTCGGACGACATCCGCGCGTGGTCGAGCGCCCGGTACAGCTCGTCCACGGTGTGCGGCCGGAACGCGTTGCGCACCTCGGGCCGGTTGAACGCGATGCGGACCGTGCCCTGGTCGAGCGCCCGGTGGTAGGTGATGTCGGTGAAGTCGAAGCCTTCAATCGGCTTCCACAGCGACGGGTCGAAGAGCTCCTGATCTGCCACGGTCTGAGACTCTAGGCGCATGAATCCGTCCACGGCGCAGGCGAGGGTGATCGTCGACGAACTGGTCCGCAACGGCGTCCGCCACGTCGTGCTGTGCCCCGGTTCGCGCAACGCCCCGCTGTCGTTCGCACTGCATCAGGCCGAGCAGAAAGGCCTGCTCACGCTGCACGTGCGGATCGACGAGCGCAGCGCGGGGTTCCTCGCGCTCGGCCTGGCCAAGACCGGCACGCCCGCCGTCGTCACCTGCACGAGCGGCACGGCCGTGGCGAACCTGCACCCCGCGGTGATCGAGGCGCAGCTGACCGGCGTGCCGCTGATCGCGCTGACCGCCGACCGCCCGGTCGACCTCTACCGCACCGGTGCCAGCCAGACGATCAACCAGTACGACGTCCTCGGCCTCCCCACCCTGCACCTGCCGGAGGCCGCCGACGAGCCGACGACGCGCTCGTTGATCTGCCGCGCGATCGCCACGCACGGCCCGACGCACGTCAACGTGCCGTTCCGGCCGCCGCTCACCCCGGACGACCCCACGTGGCCCGACTCCGGCCGCACCCCGTGGACCGCCACAGACCGCACGTTCACCGTCGAGACCCGGCCGTCGGAGCTCCCGCCCCGCACGCTCGTGCTGCTCGGCGACGACCGTCCGGAGCGGCTGCGGAAGGCCGCCCTGCTCGGCTGGCCGGTGATCGCCGAACCGACCGCTCCCGGTGGCCTGCGGCACGGATCGTTGCTGCTCAACGCCGGTCTGCCCGCGCACCTGCAGCCGGACGCGGTGCTCGTGGCCGGCCGGGTGACGCTGTCGCGCGGCCAGCAGGCGTTGCTGAAAAGCGCGCAGATCGTGCACGCCGTCGGCGAGCAGGCGCAGTGGCCGGACGTGCCGTTCACCGCGACACGGGCGTCGACCTGGCTGCCCGAACCCGCCGAGCACGACGGGGAGTGGCTGCAGGCGTGGCAGAGCGCGGTGAAGAACGTCAGCGTGGCCGTCGACGATCTGCTGGACGCCGCCGCCTGGCCGACCGGGCTGCACGTGGCGCGTGACCTCACCCAGGTGATCCCGTCCGGCGCGATGCTGTTCGTCGGCTCGTCCAACCCGATCCGCGACGTGGACTTCGCGGGCGAACGCCGTTCGGACATCACGATCCACGCGAACCGCGGCGCCGCGGGCATCGACGGCAGCGTGTCCACGGCCATCGGCCTCGCCGTGGACCACAGGGGACCGGCATACGCGCTGATGGGCGACCTGACGTTCCTGCACGACAGCAACGGCCTGCTCGCCGACCACCGCCCGGACCTCACGATCGTCGTCCTCAACGACGACGGCGGCGGGATCTTTTCGTTGCTGGAACAAGGCGCACCGGAGTACGGCGGCAGTTTCGAAAGGATTTTCGGCACCCCGCACGGGACGGATCTGACCGCTTTGTGCGCGGGCTACCGAATTCCGCACTCCACAGTGGACGGCCAGGACGAGTTCCGTAGCGCACTTGCGCGACCTGAAGGCCTCCGAGTGGTGGAAGTGCAGGCAAAACGAGGCGAACTGCGCGGATTGCACCAACGTCTCAAGTCGACTGTGTCAAACGTTTTCAGCAGATAGGAAACATACGTAAGTCGGTGGTTCGGTCCGCAAAAGTGTGGATAGCGTCGCGCGCATGTCGATCAGATCCAAGGCGACGGCCGCGGTCGCGTCCGTGGCCGCGATGACCCTCTTCGCGGGGACGGCGTTCGCGGCGTCCCCTGGTGCACCGGGCGCCGGTGACCCGTACTTCCCGAAGTACGGCAACGGCGGCTACGACGTCTCCCACTACGACATCAGGCTCAACTACAACCCGGACGGCGACCAGCTGTCGGGCACCACGACGATCCTGGCCAAGGCCACCGAGGACCTCACGCAGTTCGACCTGGACTTCCTGCTCAAGGTGAAGTCGGTCCGGGTGAACAACGTGCCGACCACGTTCGTCTCCGACGACGGCGAGCTGATCCTCACCCCCCGCGGCGGCGTGCGGAAGGGACAGGACCTCACCATCGTCGTCACCTACGCGGACTCGCCCTCGACCGTGAAGGACCGCAACGGTCTCACGGCGTGGACGAAGACCCCCGACGGCGCGCTGGCCGTCGGTGAGCCGGAGATCGCCTCCTGGTGGTTCCCGTCCAACGACCACCCGACCGACAAGGCCACCTTCGACGTCAACGTCGCCGTCCCGAACGGCGTCCAGGCGATCTCGAACGGCACCCTCGTCGGCCAGACCCACCAGATCAACGGCTGGACGCGCTGGAACTGGCGCAGCACCAAGCCGCAGGCGACCTACCTGACGTTCCTCACGATCGGCAAGTTCGAGATCCGTCAGGGCACCACGCCCTCCGGCCAGCCGTACGTCAACGCGTACTCCGAGCGCCTCGGCGAGAACGCCGACGCCGCCAAGGCGAGCATCGAGCGCACGCCGGAGGTCATCGAGTTCCTGTCGCAGAACGTGGGCCCGTACCCGTTCGAAGCGCAGGGCGGCATCGCCACGCCGGGCCTCGGCTTCGCGCTGGAGAACCAGACGCGCCCGAACTACGACACGGCGTTCTTCCGCCGCGGCGCCAACACCTACGTCATCGCCCACGAGCTCGGCCACCAGTGGTTCGGCGACTCGGTTTCGGTGCACCACTGGCGCGACATCTGGCTGAACGAGGGCTTCGCGTCCTACCTGGAGTGGCTCTGGTCCGAGCACGTCGGTGAGGGCACGGCCCAGCAGAACGCCGACTACACCTACGACCTGTACGCGGCCGACAACCCGTTCTGGCAGGTCCTGCCCGGCGACCCGGGCTCGGACAAGGTCTTCGACAGCGCCGTCTACGACCGCGGCGCCCTGGCCGTGCACGCCCTGCGCGTGGCCGTCGGTGACGACAAGTTCTTCGAGATCCTCCGCACGTGGACCGCGGAGAAGAAGTACTCCGACGCCACGATCGAGGAGTTCATCGCGCTGTCGGAGCGCGTGTCGGGGCAGCAGCTCGACCAGCTGTTCCAGACGTGGCTGTTCACCAAGGGCAAGCCGGCGCAGGCTCCCGGCCGCACCGCGGACGCGGCGGCCAAGTCGCTGTCCGTGGCGTCGGCTCCGGCCGAGCCGAAGTCGCGCGCCAAGATCCAGCTGACGCACGAGCTGCTGGGCGCGCACAAGTAGAGCCGGACTTCCGGATCGGCTGGGCTCTGCTGGTTCGCTGACCTGCTCATGACCGAGGGCGGACGCGTCGAACGCGTCCGCCCTCGGTTGTTGTCAAAGACCTTCCAGAGCCTCACGCATGGGCCGCATCTTGGCGTGCGCCTCCTGCACCTCGATGTCCGGATCCGAGTCCGCCACCAGCCCGCACCCGGCGAACAACCGTGCCGCGGACCCGGAGATCTGCGCGCACCGCAACGCGATCCCGAGCTCCCCGTCGCCGTTCCCGTCGATCCACCCGACCGGCCCGGCGTAGCGCCCGCGGTCCATGCCCTCCAGCTGCGAGATCAACGTCGTCGCGTCCAGCCGAGGCGTGCCACCCACCGCCGCCGTCGGGTGCACGGCCTCGCCGAGGTGCAGCAACGACACCGAGGACTCGAGCGTCCCGATCACATCGCTGGACAGGTGCGACACGTTGGGCAGCCGCAGAACCGAGGGGCCCTCCACCGACATCGTGGTGCAAAAGGGCCGAAGGGTGTCCGCGAGAGAAGTGATCGCGTAGTCGTGCTCTTCGAGGTTCTTCTCCGACGCCATCAACGCCGAAGCGAGCTCTTCGTCGGAAACCCCGTCGTGCGGCCAGGTCGTGCCGGCCAGCACGCGCGAGTCCACGACCGAGCCGGTCCGCCGCAGCAGCAGTTCGGGTGTCGCGCCGACCAGACCGTCCACCGCGTACGCCCAGCACTCCGGGTAGCGCCGCGCCAGGCCCTGCAGCACGAAGCGCTGGTCGAGCCGCCGGTCGGTGGAGGCCACGAGGTCGTGGGCGAGCACCACCTTGTCCAGTTCGCCGGAACGCATGCGCGCCACGGCCGAGCGCACGGCCTCGCGGTACTGCGTGACCGGCAGCTGACCGTTCGAGTAGCGGACGGTCGACGGGCGGGACAGCGGTGCCACGTCCGGGGTGGTGTCGGCGGCGCCGATGGTGGTGATCCACTGCCGGCCGTTGCGCCTGCCGACCACGACCTCGGGGACGATCAGCACCGAGTCGCCCGGTGAGTCCGCGAAGGCCATCGAGACGAACGCCACCGGGCCGCTGCCCGGTACGCCCAGTTCGTCGTCCACTTCGAGGCCCGCGACGAACTCCTGCCACCACTTGTCGGCCTGCGCGAACCGGTCCGGGCCGCTGACCTCCAGCCGTGCCGCCTCGCCCCAGCCGACCAGGCCGGACCCGTCGCGCACCCAGGCGAGTGCGTGCTCCGGGTCTGGCAGCAGTCCGAGCAGGTCACCGGCGGTGTCCCGCCTCGAACGGACGCGGATCCGCTGCCCTGCTCGCGATGTCGGTGCTGAGGTCACGCTCCGACTGTATGGACCTGAACCTGAAAGCGCGGCACCCGCCCGGCTCTAGACTTCTCAGTTGTGGTGGACGACGCAGTGACCAAGCCGGCGCTCGGGGTGCGTGTCCGCCGTGCGGTGAGTCGCGTTTTGCTCGTGGTCGGCGGGGTGGTCACGCTCGTTTGCGTGCTGTTGCCGATCGCGTGCTGGCGGGACGACGTGGCCATCGAGAAGCACTTGGGGCAGGCGGTCGCGCAGGTCGACTCCGTGGCTTTCAACAGGACGGTTGTGCGGTACGCCACACCGGACGGTCGCGTGATCATCCCGTCGCAGGGCGTCCTGTACCCGGCGGGCCTCAACGTCGGCGACAACGTGCGGGTCGAGTACGACCAGACCAACCCGGAGCTGACGCGCGTGGCCGGGCGCACCGCGGTGCTCAGCCTGCTGCCCGTCGGCACCTTCCTCGTGGCCGTCTGGATCGTCATCGCCGCGGTTGTGACAGTTCTACGCAGATTCGGCACCCAGGTGTAACATCGGTGCATGGCGGATGACCTGGAGCTGCGCTTCGAGCGCACCGTGCAGGCCGACGCGCGCATCGAGCCGCGCGACTGGATGCCCGACGGCTACCGCAAGACCCTGATCAGGCAGATCGCCCAGCACGCGCACTCCGAGATCATCGGCATGCAGCCGGAGGGCAACTGGATCTCCCGCGCGCCCTCGCTGCGGCGCAAGGCGATCCTGCTGGCGAAGGTCCAGGACGAGGCCGGGCACGGTCTCTACCTGTACTCGGCGACCGAGACGCTCGGCGCCGACCGCGAGGACCTGACGACCAAGCTCATCGAGGGCCGCCAGAAGTACTCCTCGATCTTCAACTACCCGACGCTGACGTTCGCCGACGTCGGCGTGATCGGCTGGCTCGTCGACGGCGCCGCGATCTGCAACCAGGTGCCGCTGTGCCGCACGTCCTACGGTCCGTACGCGCGCGCCATGATCCGCATCTGCAAGGAAGAGTCGTTCCACCAGCGTCAGGGCTACGAGCTGCTCATGACGATGATGCGCGGCACGCAGCAGCAGCGCGACATGGTGCAGGACTCGGTGAACCGCTGGTGGTGGCCGGCGCTGATGATGTTCGGCCCGCCGGACTCGGAGTCCGCGAACACCGAGCAGTCCATGGCGTGGCGGATCAAGCGCGACACCAACGACGAGCTGCGGCAGAAGTTCGTGAACATGAGCGTGCCGCAGGCCGAGGCGCTCGGCGTGACGTTCCCGGACCCCGAGCTCAGGTGGAACCCCGAGCGCGGGCAGTACGACTTCGGTTCGCCGGACTGGGACGAGTTCTGGCAGGTCGTCAAGGGTGGCGGTGTCTGCAACGGGCAGCGCATCGCGCACCGCCGCAAGGCCCACGAGGACGGCGCCTGGGTCCGCGAGGCCGCCGCCGCGCACGCTCGGAAGCGCGCCGTTGCGAAGGAAGGTGCCGCGTGAGCACGTCTTGGCCGCTGTGGGAAGTGTTCGTGCGGGGCAAGCGCGGCCTGAACCACGTGCACGTCGGTTCGCTGCACGCGCCGGACGCGGAGATGGCGCTGCGCAACGCCCGTGACGTCTACACGCGCCGCAACGAGGGCGTGTCGATCTGGGTGGTCCCCGCGGCCGCGATCACGGCGTCCTCACCGGACGAGAAGGACCCGTTCTTCGCGCCGTCCGGCGACAAGGTCTACCGGCACCCGACGTTCTACGCGATCCCCGAGGACGTGCCGCACCTATGAGCTTCGATAACGCGTACGAGTCGTTGCTGGGTCACGAGGACTCGCACTGGGCGTTCGGAACGGGTTTCTCGGAGGCCCTCGCCGGCGTGAACCGCGAGTTTCCGGCGGGCGTCGACGAAGCCGATCTGGCGGCGTACTGCCTGATGCTCGGCGACGACGCGTTGATCTTCTCGCAGCGGCTGTCGGAGTGGTGCTCGCGCGCGCCGGAGCTCGAAGAGGACATCGCGCTCGCCAACATCGCGCTGGACCTGCTCGGCCAGGCCCGCCTGCTGCTCACGCGCGCCGGTGAGGTGCTGGGGAAGTCGGAGGACGACCTGGCCTACCTGCGCGACGAACGCGAGTTCCGCAACGTGCACCTGGCCGAGATCGACTGCGGTCCAGGCCCCGGCGGCGACTTCGGCACGACGATCGCGCGCCTGCTGGTGTTCTCGTCGTGGCGCCTGGCTCTCTTCTCCCGGTTGAGGGGCTCCGCCGACCCGGTACTGGCCGCCGTGGCCGAGAAGGGCCTGAAGGAGCTGGCGTACCACCGCGACCACGCCGCGCAGTGGACCGTCCGGCTCGGTGACGGCACCGACGAGTCGCACCGCCGCATGCAGGCCGGGCTGGAGCGCGTGTGGCCGTTCGCGGACGAGCTGTTCGCCACGCACGCCGTCGAAGCGCGCCTGACCGGCGTCGCCGTCGACGCCGCGGCTGTCCGCTCCGAAGTGGACGGTGTGCTGGACGCGGTGCTGTCCGCCGCCGGACTGTCCCGTCCGGCCGACACGCGCGCGGCTCGGGTCGCGGGCATGGCGGGCCGCGACGGCGTGCACACCGAGGCCATGGGCTACCTGCTCGCCGAGATGCAGCACCTGCACCGCTCGCTGCCGGGAGCGGTGTGGTGACGACGGCACTGGAGGTCGCGTCGGCCGTGCGGGACCCGGAGCTCCCGGTCCTCACGCTGGCCGACCTCGGCGTGCTCCGCGACGTGTCCGAAGAGGACGGTCGCGTCGTCGTCACCATCACCCCGACCTACTCGGGCTGCCCCGCGATCGACGAGATGGGTGCCGACCTGCGCCGTTCGCTGCGCGCCGCGGGCTTCTCCGAGGTCGAGGTGCGGCTGTCGCTGTCGCCGGCCTGGACCACGGACTGGATCAGCGCCGAAGGCCGCTCGAAGCTGGCGGCCGCGGGCATCGCGCCTCCCGCGCGGATCGGCCCGGTCGCGGCAGGCCCGGTGCCGCTGAACCTGGTGCCGCCGTCGCGCCAGGTGGCGTGCCCGCAGTGCGGTTCGCCCAACACCTCGGAGATCTCGCGGTTCGGTTCGACCGCCTGCAAGGCCCTGCGCCGCTGCCACGCCTGCGCCGAACCCTTCGAGCACGTCAAGGAGATCTGAAGTGGCCCGCCGCGCTGCCTTCCACAAGCTGACGGTCGCTCGCGTCGACCGCCTCTGCGACGACGCCGTGGCCGTCACGTTCGACGTGCCCGCCGACCTGGCCGGCGAGTTCGCCTTCGCGGCCGGCCAGTACCTGACCCTGCGCCAGGGCGACGAACGCCGCTCGTACTCGATCTGCGCCCCGGCCGGTGCCGCACCGCGCATCGGCGTGCGCCGCGTCGACGGCGGTCAGTTCTCCACCTGGCTCGTCGACCGCGTCTCGCCGGGTGACGTGATCGAAGTGCTGCCGCCGCTGGGCAAGTTCACGCCGTCCGGGGCAGGCGCTCACCACGGCCTGGTGGTCGCGGGTTCCGGCATCACCCCGGCCCTGTCGATCGCCGCGACCGTCCTCGCCACCGGCGCGCGTGTGACGCTGCTGTACGGCAACCGCCGCACCGACACGGTGATGTTCGCCGACGAGCTGGCCGACCTGAAGGACCGCTACCCGGCCACGTTCCAGCTGATCCACGTCCTGTCCCGCGAACCGCGCGACGTGGAGCTCTTCTCCGGCCGTCTCGACGCCGACAAGCTCACGGCCCTGTTCGCGACCGTCGTGCCGTTCGACGGCATCGACGAGTGGTGGCTCTGCGGCCCGTACGAGATGGTCCAGGACGCCACCGCCGTGCTGCGCGAACGCGGCGTTCCCGCCGACCGCGTGCACCACGAGCTCTTCTACGTCGACGAGCCCCCGCCTCCGCCCCGCCGTGCCGAGGCGGTGGTGGACTCCGCCGCCTCCGTGACGGTGATCCTGGACGGCAGGTCGACGACACTGCCGCTGCCGGCCGACGAGCCGATCCTGGACGCCGCTCAGCGCGTGCGCGCGGATTTGCCGTTCGCGTGCAAGGGTGGCGTGTGCGGGACTTGCCGTGCGTTGGTCACGGAGGGGTCGGTGGAGATGCGTCGCAACTACGCGCTCGACGAGTCCGAGGTGGCGGCCGGGTTCGTGCTGACGTGTCAGGCGTTGCCGACCAGCGAGTGTGTGACGGTCGACTTCGACGCCTGATCGGAGTAGCTCGTTACTCCTTTGAGACCATATGGTTCATGTGGCATGCATTTCTCGATGAGTCGCGCCGAGGTACGACCTACCTGATCGCGGTGACGTTGGTGCGATCGCGGGACCTCGACGCGATGCGATCGGTGATGCGCGGGTTGGTGAAGCACGGACAGCGACGAGTGCACTTCAACGACGAAAGTGACCGCAGGCGGAAGGACGTGCTGGCCCGGATCAGCGCCCTCGGTGTACGCGCTCACGTCTGGACCTGCAAGCACAACAACGATGCGGTTGCTCGCTCCGCCTGCCTGGTCGGCATGATTCCCCGCCTGGTTGATCTTGGCGTCGCGCGGTTGGTGCTCGAAAGCTGCCAGCACCAGGACGCCGCAGATCGCCGCGTGCTGGCGGCTGGTGTCCGCAAGGCCGGTGGCTCGTTCATGTACGAGCACCTGAGGCCCGCGGAAGATCCGCTGCTGTGGGTCAGCGACGCCATCGCGTGGTCATACGGTGCGGGTGGCGAATGGCGCCGGCGGAGCATTGACCTGATCGACGAAGTCGCGGCGGTGGAAGTCCCCTAGAAAGCGCGAAACCCGGCAACCCGTCGTCCGGCGGGTGAACCGGGTTCACTTTCGGCTCCTACTGGAACCGACAACAAAAACTATAGCAGAGATGATGCACAGCCCGTGATGTCAGATGATCCGACGAACCCGCGGTGGAAGTGGCACGATCACCAGTCATGGGTGTCGTCGCTCGTTCAGTGCTTTGGGGATCGGCCGTCGGGTTCGTGCTCATGGGTGCCCTCATGACGATCGGCGTGACCGCCACCGCGAAGAGCACCGATTCGGTCGGCATGAGCGTCGCCGTGGTCATCATCTCCGGCCTGATCATGGGCGGAATCCCCGGTTCCCTGATCGGCCTGGTCATCGGCCTGATCCGTCGCTCGATCAACCGGGCGCGCCGGCCGGTGCCGTACTTCCCGCTGGCTCCCCAGCAGCCCTACGACATGTGGTCCGAGCAGGTCGAACGGTGCGCGGAGTCGGCGCGCCGGGTCAACGCGGCCGTGCAGACCGTTCCCGCGTCGGCGGCCAAGGACTGGCTGCAGCGGATCAGCGAGCAGCTCACGAAAGAGCTCGACGACGTCCGGGGCATCGCGCAGCTGGGCAGGGCGCTCGGTGCGGTCGACTCGCAGCACCCCGTCTACCAGCGGCTGCTCAAAGCCGCGCACGACTTCAAGCAGTTCGAGAACCAGGTCGGCCGGGTCGCGCTGCAGATGTTCGACCACCCCGAGCTGGACGAGGCGCGCACGCACCTCGAGGTGCTGGAGAAGCAGCTGCCTCAGCTGTCGGCCTGAAGCGCGGACTGCCACCAGCCCAGCACCTCGTCGGCCGCGTCGGGAGCGGCCACCAGAAGTCCGTCCACGGGCAGTTGGGCACCGGCGCCGCGTCGGTCCAGCACGACCGCGCCGGACTCCACGGCCAGTGAGACCGCACCGGCGACGTCCCACTCGTGGTAGCCGTGCAGCACGGCGGCGGCGACGTGACCAAGCGCCACCTGCGCGACCGCCAGGCACTTCGAACCCAGGACGCGCACGCCCGTGCCGGCGATGGCGGCGGTCGAGATGAACTCACCCATTCCCGGCCACGGCCCGGTCCGGGTCATCTCGGTGCACACGACCAGCGAGTCGCCCTGGCGTTCGGTCAGGCGGATCGGGGTGCCGTTCGCGCGCATGCCGCGGCCACGGGCGGCGGCGTAGATCTGGGAGCGGTACGGGTCGGCGACCACGCCCACGACCGGGCCCCAGCGGTCCACCAGGGCGAGGCTGTAGGCGCACCACGGCATACCCGCGGTGTAGTTGGCGGTCCCGTCGACCGGGTCGACCACCCAGCGGAACTCCGAGCCGCCGGGCACGTCCGCGTCGGAGTTCTCGCAGAAGACCGGAATCGACGGGAACTCCGCGGTCAGGACGCGCCTGGTGTGGCGTTCGAGGGTGCGGTCGGTGTCGGTGACCCAGTCGAACGGCGACTCGCCGGAGTCGGGACGCACGCCGCGGCCGGCGGTGGCCATGATGACGTCCGAGGCGTCGTTCGCCAGGCGACCGGCCACTTCCAGCGCTATCGACACCAGTCCCGGGTCGACCGGGTGCGCGGGGCGGGACGACAAGACGGTCATGCTGGCCTAGTTTCACCGCGTCCGGTGACCGGCAACCGACGCGAAGATGACGAAACGACGATCACCTGGCCACGACGCGAGGTGTTCTGACCGCGTCAAATTTGGTGTCACGCGGACTTCACGCGGGCACTACAGGGTGACCCCTGTGCGCGTAGCGATCGTGACCGAGAGCTTCCTGCCCCAGGTGAACGGGGTGACCAACTCCGTTCTCCGCGTGCTGGAACACCTGAGGCGGGGCGGCCACCAGGCGATGGTGGTCGCGCCGGGTGCCGGCGCCGACGAACACCACGGCACGCCCGTCGTCAGAGTCTCCGCCGTCGACGTGCCCATGGTGACCAGCCTGCCGATCGGGGTCCCGAGCCCCAGGGTGCTGCACGAGCTGGCCGGCTTCCGGCCCGACGTCGTGCACCTGGCGTCGCCGTTCGTGCTGGGCGCGTACGGCCTCAGAGCCGCGCGCAAGATCGACGTGCCGACCGTCGCGGTGTACCAGACCGACGTCGCCGGGTTCGCCGGCAACTACGGCCTCGGGCTCACCAAGCGGGCGGCCTGGCGGTGGACCAAGCGGCTGCACACGCTGGCCGACCGCACGCTCGCGCCGTCGAGCTCGGCGGTCGAGGCGCTGGAGCAGCACGGGGTGCCGCGCGTGCACCGGTGGGGCCGCGGCGTCGACATCGACCTCTTCCACCCGCGCCACAAGCACAACGACGAGCTCACCGTGGGCTATGTCGGCCGTCTCGCGCCGGAGAAGCAGGTGCACCGCCTGAAGGAGATCCACGACCTGCCGGGCGTGAAGCTGCGGATCGTCGGTGACGGCCCGGACCGCGAGCAGCTCGAACGGGACCTGCCACGGGCCGAGTTCCTGGGTTTCCGCACCGGTGAGGCGCTCGCCGAGGCCTACGCGTCGTTGGACGTCTTCATCCACACTGGACCGCACGAGACGTTCTGCCAGGCCGTGCAGGAGGCGCTCGCGACCGGCCTGCCGGTGCTCGCGCCGAACGCCGGCGGCCCGCGTGACCTGGTCGCGCACGGCCGGACCGGATACCTCTTCGAGGACGACATCGCGCAGTACGTCGAACTTCTGCGCGACCCGCTGCGGCGCAGGCGGTTCGGGCTGGCGGCCCGCAAGTCGGTGCTCACCCGCACCTGGTCTGCGATCTGCGACGAGCTGATGGGTCACTACGCCGCGGTGATGGGACTCACCCACCAGGCGGCCGCTTGAGGATCGTCCAGCTGGCCAACTTCTACGGACCGAAGTCGGGCGGCCTCCGCACGGCACTGCACCACCTCGGCACCGGCTACGCGCAGGCAGGCCACGAGGTGGTGCTCGTCGTGCCCGGTGACCGCCGTGCCGACGAGGTCCTGCCCGGCGGTGTCCGACGCATCACCCTGCCCGCCGTGAAGATCCCGTGCACCGGCGGCTACCGCGTCGTGGACCCGTGGCGGGTCAAGTCCCTGATGGACCACCTCAGGCCCGACCGGCTGGAGGTGTCGGACCGGCTGACGTTGCGCGGTATGGGCGCCTGGGCGAGCGAACGCGACATCCCGAACGTCGTGATCTCCCACGAACGCCTCGACCGCCTGCTGCGGTTCGTGCTGCCTTCCGGCCCGGCCGAGCGCGGCGCCGACTGGGCGAACCGCCGCATGGCCGCGTCGTACGACACGGTGGTGTGCACGACGGCGTTCGCGCGCGAGGAGTTCGACCGCATCGGCGCCCGCAACGTCACCCAGGTGCCGCTCGGCGTCGACCTCGCCACGTTCACCCCGCACCGCCACTCGGCCGACCTGCGCCGGGATCTGTTGCAGGGCGAGGAGAACCTGCTCATCCACTGTGGACGGCTCTCGCCCGAGAAGTACGTGGAACGCTCCGTCGACACGCTGGCCGAGCTGCACGAGCAGGGCCACTCCGCGCGCCTGGTGATCGCCGGCGACGGCCCGCGCCGCTCGTTCCTGGAGAAGCGCGCGACCGGCCTGCCGGTGACGTTCCTCGGTTTCGTGAAGTCGCGTTTGGACGTCGCCGCACTGCTGGCGTCGGCCGACCTGTCGCTCGCGCCGGGCCCGCACGAGACGTTCGGACTGGCCGCCCTGGAGGCGCTGGCGAGCGGCACGCCGGTCGTCGTCAGCCGGAGCAGCGCCCTGAAGGAGATCGTCCAGCCGTCGTGCGGCGCGGCGGTCGACGACCACGCCGCGGCCTTCGCCGCGGCCGCCCGGCACCTGCTCGCGTCGGGCTCCCGCGAGGCCGCGCGGGCGAGGGCGGAGGAGTACCCCTGGCACGCTGCCGTCGACGGCATGCTGACCGCGCTGAAGGTGCCCTGAAGACGATCCCTGAAGATGATCTCAGCGTCGCTGACCTAGTCTCATGGCATGTCGCGAGCCGGTTTGGACAAGAACCCCCGCGAGGTCGCCGAGATGTTCGACGGCGTGGCCAAGGGCTACGACCGCACGAACTCGGTCATGACGCTGGGCTTCGACCGCCGCTGGCGGGAGTGGAGCAGGCGCGTCCTCGACGCCCGCCCCGGTGAGAAGGTCCTCGACCTCGCCGCGGGCACCGCCGTCTCCACCGTCGAGTACGCCGCGTCCGGCGCCTGGTGCGTGGCGGCCGACTTCTCCGTGGGCATGCTGGCCTCCGGCGCCCACCGCCGGGTCCCGAAGGTGGCCGCCGACGCGCTGCGCCTGCCGTTCAGGGACGACTCCTTCGACGCCGTGACGGTGTCCTTCGGCATCCGCAACTTCAACGACACGGTCCTCGCCCTGCGGGAGATGGCCCGCGTCACCAAGCCGGGTGGCCGCATGGTGATCTGCGAGGTCTCCACGCCGGTCTGGAAGCCGTTCCGCTTCGTCTACCTGCGGTACCTGCTCAAGCTGCTGCCGTTCATCGCGAAGTTCGTGTCGTCGAACCCGGTCGCCTACTCCTACCTGGCCGAATCCATGGCCACCTGGCCCGACCAGCGCGCGCTCGGCGAGCTCGTCGCCAAGGCCGGCTGGGAGGACGTAGCCTGGTTCAACCTGACCGGCGGCATGGTGGCCCTGCACCGCGCGACCAAGCCCAAGCCCGCGCCCGAGGCAGAAGAGGCCGACGACCCGAAGCCCTGACCCTCAGCGCGCTTTGCTGTAACCCACGCGGGGCCCCAACGTCCGCTCCTGTCGTACGAAAGCTCCCCGCGTGGACTCAGATCGGCCGCCACAGAGCCGCCGACACAGATGGCCGTGGCCGCTGCGCCGCTGCCTGATAGGCGCCACGCAGCTCGTTGATCACGCCAGCCGGATCGCTTTTGAGCCGCGACGGAACGGTGTGCACGGTCATCACGCCGTTTGCCAGGAGTGCTGAGTGCTGTGCCATCGTCCGCGCGTAGTCATCAGGGGCCAGGTGAAACTCGAGTGAGTCGATCTGCCAAGCGAGGCCGACGTCCTCCCACCAGCCGTCCACAATCGCGAGCTGCGTGCCTGCGGACGTCCTGATCTGCACGTTCCACTGCGGTTCAGGTAGCGAAGTACGTCGGATCAACGAGCGTGACCACGCCTCAGCAGCGGAGCGGACGCCGTCGCTGACCTCGTCCAGGACTCGTCGAGGCAGGTGAGTTCCTCCCAGACGGAGGTCTTTCAGCTCTTCTGCGAGTGCTCGAGGCGAACAGAGTTGTCTTTGGACGGCGTCGGCGATGAACGCTCGCACCACATCGAGTCGGCTTTCTTTGCGAGCCGCGTCAATGAGCGCACGTGCAAGCGTCACCACGGGGAACCCGTCGATCAGCCTTCCGTTCCACGGCCGGTCGGTCCGTTCGACGAGCATCGAGCCTTGGCTCGCAATGCGGCGGCCATGTGGCACGAGAACATGGACGCGTTGGTCAATGGGTAGCCGACGCACTCCATGCCTGTGCGCGGCTTCGAGGCCGGTCAGGAAGGTCAACGGGCCGGCTCGGAGCAGTGCACCGCGGACAACTTGCCTTCGGCTGGGTGTGCCTCCAGTCAGCAGATAGACACCCAGGAACAACCTGGTCCAACCGCCTCCCGGTCGGCACTTCCTGGCCAGCGTGTCACTGCTGAACCCCAGTTTGAGCAGGTCGCGACGAGCAGCCACGCCGTCCTCGAAGACGTCCGAGAGGAGTCCGTAGTCGATCGATCGTTTGTCAGGCACTCGGTCAATCATCGGCATATCACGGTGACGCACAACCAGCCCTTGATCCACATGTGGACAACTCGCGATCTTCGAGCGCACGCGGGGAGCTTTCGTACGTTCCTGGCGGCCGAAAGGGCCCCGCGTGTCGGCTGGTAAGCGGTGGCGGCGGCTGGGCGGGTTGGTCTCAGGAGTGGGCGGTTAGAGTCGCGGAGAGGCTGACGGGTACATGCGTAGGGAGTCTGGATGAGCAGGCGCGGGATCAACGAGGACGCCGACGTCATCGTGGTGGGGGCGGGACCGGCGGGCTCGACCGCGGCGACCTACCTCGCCAGGGCGGGCCTCGACGTGCTGCTGCTGGAGAAGAGCTCCTTCCCGAGGGAGAAGGTCTGCGGCGACGGGCTCACGCCGCGCGGCGTCAAGCAGCTGATCGACCTGGGCATCGACACCCGCGAGGAGAACGGCTGGCTGCACAACAAGGGGCTGCGGGTCGTCGGCGGCGGTGTCACGCTGGAGCTCGACTGGCCCGAGCTGGCCACGTTCCCCAACTACGGCGTGGTGCGGCCGCGCATGGACTTCGACGAGATGCTCGCGAACACGGCGAAGGCGGCCGGTGCGCGCATGCACGAGAACACCACGGTCACGAAGGCCATCATCGAGAACGGCCGGGTCGTCGGCGTCGAGGCCAAGCAGGGGCCGGAGAAGAACCCCGTTACCTACCGTGCGCCGATCACGGTGGCGTGCGACGGCGTGTCAGCGCGACTCGCACTCTCAGCGGGGCTGCAGAAGGACGACGACAAGCCGATGGGCGTCGCGGTCCGCCGCTACTACGCGAGCCCGCGCACCAAGGACGACTACCTGGAGTCGCACCTGGAGCTGTGGGCGCCGGACGGTCAGCTGCTGCCCGGTTACGGCTGGATCTTCGGCATGGGCGACGGCAGCGTGAACGTCGGCCTCGGCATCCTCAGCACCTCGAAGGCCTACGGCACCACGGACTACCGGGCACTTCTGCGCAGCTGGCTCGACGGCACGCCGGAGGAGTGGGGCTTCCGGGAGGAGAACGCGACCAGCCGCATCGGCGGTGCCGCGCTGCCGATGGGCCTCAACCGCAAGCCGCACTACAAGAGCGGTCTCGTGCTCGTCGGCGACGCGGGCGGCATGGTCAACCCGTTCAACGGCGAGGGCATCGGCTACGCCATGGAGTCGGCCAGGATCGCGTCCGAAAGTGTCGTCCAAGCGCTTGCGCGCACTGGCGTCAACCGTGAACACGCGCTGCACGGTTACCCCGTTCGGATCGAACAGGCGCTCGGCAGTTACTACCGGCTCGGGAACGTCTTCTCGAAGCTCATCGGGAACCCGGCGGTCATGCGGGCCGCAACGAAGTACGGAATGCCGCGAAAGCGTCTGATGAAACTCGTGCTCAAGCTGCTTGCGGGCCTCTACGACCCCAAGGACGGCGACGCAATGGACCGCCTGATCGTGGCCGCTACGAAGCTCGCCCCAACGGCGTAAATTACTCCGAATAGGTGACGGCACCGGCTCAATACGAGCCGGTGCCGTTTCGTTTGTGTCCGCCGGGTTAAAGCCCCAGGTCAGACCCTGTGACCTAGGTCATTTACAGGCGGTTTACACTGGCGATCGACCTTGTGAATCACTTCACAACAGTCTGAAGAAGCTTGTGAACTGTTTCACAAGCGTTTGTTAGGCCCGCCTAACAAACGGGCAGTGCAAGAACACCCATAGGGTGCGCCTCGACCGCGAGGAAAGGACGACGGAGCGTGCTTGACCCTTACCTCCCCCTCGTATTGATGTTCGCGCTCGCCGGGGCGTTCGCGCTGTTCTCGGTGAC
>Ga0070710_10000502_pt1 | contig 18375 bp, 13 predicted proteins | sample LARL52metaG_FD_65454 | JGI IMG/M metagenome (GOLD analysis project Ga0070710, IMG submission 65454) | Corn, switchgrass and miscanthus rhizosphere microbial communities from Kellogg Biological Station, Michigan, USA - LAR L5-2 metaG | ecosystem: Host-associated > Plants > Roots > Rhizosphere ... | reverse complement strand
GGCCACGACCTGGTCCGCGGACCTGGGCAGGCAGACCCCGACCACCGGCTCCCGGTCGGCGGTCGCGAGCTGGATCCGCCCGGCGAGCCGCCGCGCCCGGCGGAGGAGTTCGGCGTAGGAGAGCGTGACCTCACCGCATCGGACCGCGAGTGCGTCCGGCGTGCTTTCTGCCTGTGCCGCAACGATTTCGCCCACCTGGCGGTCCGGAATCGCGGTCACCGCACCGGTCATCGTGCGGCGGGCGGCGTCCAGTCCGGCGGTCGTCAGCAGTTCGAGCTCGCTCGTCCGCGCCTCCACCGCGTCCGGCATCGTCCGCAGCACCAGCACCAGCGCGTCGGTCATCGCCGCCGCGACCTCGCGATCGAGCACGGCGGCACGGTAGGCGACCATCAGGTCGAGAGCTTCCGGGGAACCGTCCGGCGCGGGGGTGAACTGGACGGTCAGGTCGAAGCGCGCCCTGGCCGGCTGGGGCAGCTCGACCGGCGCCGCACTCAGGCCGAGAAGGTCCACTGTGGCCGGTGCGTTGTTCTGAAGTACCAGCATCACCTGGACGAGGGGATGCACACCGGGCAGACGCTCGGGGTTGACGGCGTCGACGAGCTGGGCGAACGGGACGTCCCTGTCGTACGCCGACAGGTCGACCTCCCGGATCCGCTCCAGCACGGTGGCGACGGTCGGGTCGCCGGACAGGTCGGCGCGCAGCACGAGCGTGTTGACGAAGCAACCCACCAGGTCGTCGAGCTGTTCCTCACCGCGCCCGGCGACCACGGTGCCGACGGGGATGTCGGTGCCCGCACCGAACCGGTTGAGGACGATGGACAACGCCGCCTGCAACACCATGAACAACGTGCACCGGTGATCCCTGGCGAGGGCGAGCAACCGCCCGTGCTCCTCCGGGGTGAGACGACGCTCCTCGACGCCCGCGCGGTCGTCGTCCGCGGGCGGGTCCGGGCGGGCGGGCAGCGGTATCCGAACCGGGAGATCGCGCAGCACCTGCCGCCAGTGTTCGCAGCGCCGGGCCAGCAGACCGCTCGGCCGGCCGGGTGCGCCCAGCACGCCGCGCTGCCAAAGCGTGAAGTCCGCGTACTGCAGGGGCAGTGGCCGCCAACCCGGTTCCCGCCGGCGCAGCCGTGCGGCATAGGCGTGGCCGAGGTCGCCCAGCAGCGGACGCAGCGACCACCCGTCGATGGCGATGTGGTGCACCACCAGCAGCAGCACGTGCCGGGCCGGCGATTCGGCGACGGTGCACAGCATCGCCCGCAGGGGAAGGTCGGCGCGCAGGTCGAAGGCGCGTTCGACGAATTCGGAGACCAGGGCGTCGAGCGCTTCGGATCGCACGGTGACGCTCTCGAAGTCGAGTCGTGACGCGTGCTCGGACAGCACCTGCTGCACCCGCTCTCCGCCGACGACGGGGAAGACGGTGCGCAGTGCCTCGTGGCGTTCCACCACGTCCGACAACGCTTCGACCAACGCCGTGTGGTCGACGACTCCGGTCAGTCGCAACAGCACCGGTGTGTGGTAGGCCGACCCGGCCCCCGCGGAGTCGAGGAACGTGAAACCGCTCTGGGCGAACGACAGCGGCATCCGGTCCGGCCTCTCGACGGGCACCGGCCCGGGAGACAGTTCCTCCCACCCGTCACCGGCGGCGACGAGCGCGGCCAGGGCCGCGACGGTGGGCGCCTCGAACACCGCCCGTGCCGTCAGGTTCACCCCGAAGCACCGGTTGAGCCGGCTGACCAACTTCGCCAGCAGGAGTGAATGCCCGCCCAGCGCGAAGAAATCGTCGTCCACGCCTACCTCGGGCAACCCCAGGACGGTAGCGAAGAGCTCGCACAGCAACGTTTCGTGCTCCGTGCGAGGCAACCGGCTCCCGACCACCGGCCCTTCCGGGGCGGGAAGTGCCGATCGGTCGAGCTTGCCGTTGGGGGTCAACGGAAAGGCGTCGAGCACGACGAAAGCCGACGGCACCGCGAAGTCCGGCAGGCGGGTCTGCGTCTGTTCGCGCAACAGCTCGACGGCGGTACTCCGGCCCGGTTCATCCACATCGGACACGACGTAGGCGACCAGCCTCCGGTCACCCGGCCGGTCCTCGCGCACCACCACGGTCGCCCGGACGACCTGGGGCAGGTCCAGCAGAACACCCTCGATCTCGGCGGGATCCACCCGGAACCCGCGGATCTTCACCTGGTGATCGGCCCTGCCGACGAACTCGAGCCTGCCGTCCGGATGACGCCGAGCCAGGTCACCGACCCGGTACATGCGCTCACCCCCGGCACCGAACGGATCGGCCACGAAGCGCTCCGCGGTGTACCCCGGTCGTCCGAGGTAACCGTCCGCCAGTCCTTCGCCCGCCGCGTACACCTCCCCGACCTCACCGTCCGGGGTGGGACGGAGTTCCTCGTCGAGCAGGTAGAGCCGCTTGGCGGTGAGAGGCTGCCCGAGGGACACGAATCGTCCCGTGGTGTCCTGCGCCGCCACCTCGTGCTGGGTGACGAAGACGGTGGCCTCGACGGGGCCATAACCGTTGTACAGCGCGAGATCCGGCTTCCTGTGCAACGCCTTCCCGGCGTGGACGGGTGACATGGCCTCTCCGCCGACGGTCAGCCTGCGCAGTCCGTCGAACATCTCCGGGTACTCGTCCACCACGAGGTGGAACAGGCTCGCGGACAGGTAGAGGTTGGTCACCCCGTGCTGCCGCACGAGACCGGCGAGCACCGCGGGATCGGGCCGATTCCCCTGGTACAGCACGCACTTTCCACCGAACAGCAGCGCACCCCACAGTTCCAGGGCGAAGGCGTCCCAGGACACCGGTGACCACTGCAACCAGACGGCCGACGACGTGAGCGCGAGGTCCTGCCCGACGAGGGTGGCGAGGAGCGCGCGGTGGGACGTGACGACCGCCTTGGGGCGCCCGGAGGAACCCGACGTGAACATCACGCAGGCCGGCGCACCAGCCGGTCCGCCCTGCACTCGCGGGGGAAGCACCGGACCGTCGACGGGCAGATCTGCCAGGGCGACACAGCGGATCGCCGACTCGTGCCGGACGGCTTCGGCGGCGGTGCGCGTCACCAGCACGCCGAGGCGGCTCTCCTCGATCAGCTCGTTCAGGCGGGCGACCGGGTACTCCGGGTCGAGCATCGCGTAGGCAGCTGATGCCTTGAGGATCGCCAGGATCGCCACGACCATCTCCGGGCCGCGGTCGACCACGACACCGACGATGTCGCCCGGCCGGACCCCGTTCTCCTCCAGGTGCGCGGCCAGCCGGTCCGCCCGCTCGTCCAGCTCGCGGTAGGTGGTGGACGTGTCGCCGCAGACCAGCGCCACCGCGTCGGGGGTCCGCGCGGCCTGCCGGGCGAAGAGGTGGTGCACCAGGCCGTGATCACTCGCCATGGGAGACGCTCAACGGGCGCATGTCGGTCCAGTTCTCGGTGACGTAGGTGAGGCACTCCTCGCGAGCAGAGGGGCCTGCGGCGGTTCGCCAGCCGTCCGGCACCGGCAGGTCGGCGGGCCAGAGGGAGTGCTGGTTCTCGGAGTTGACCAGCACGAGGTAGCTCGCGGACTCATCCTCGAACGGGTTCGTGTTCATGATCGCCTTCTTTCTTGTCGGCTTCGAGATCAGGAAGGAGAACGTCGATGTCGCGCACCGCGCGGGTGCCCATGCCGACCACCGCGGCCAGCACGCTGCACACTCCGGCGATCAGCAGCATGGCCGCCATGCCGCTGCCGGGACCGGACCCGGTCAACGGCGCGAGCAGGGCCGCCACGACACCGTCACCAGAGCGCATCCACGGCTCGAAGAAGTGGTCGGCCAGCGGACCGGAGGAGACCATCGCCAGCGGAGCTGCCAACTGCCCGACGAAGATCACCGCGCCGAACACCTTGCCCTGGCTGCTGATCGGCACCTTGGTCTGGATGACCGACTGCAGGGAACCGTTGATGAGCGGGATGAGCGCGGCTCCGGCGAAAGCCGCGGCTGCCCAGGCCCACGTCCCGGTGACGACGGCCACGACGATCTGGGCCATGACACTCGTGACGACCATGCCGGTTCTCATGGCGCGCACGCGGTCTCGCGGACCGCCCCACAGCGTGAGCAGGACACCACCGGCGATTCCGCCGAGCCCGAGCGAGACGTTGACCAGTGACAGCGCGGCCGCGTCCGCCGAGGTTCTCGCCAGGATCATGGTCGGCAGCACCGCGAAGCCGAACACCGAGGCGAGGTTGACGACGAAGAAGACGACGGTCAGGTTCCGCAGGCTCGGTCGCGACAGGAGGTACCGCAGTCCTTCTGAGGACTCCGCGAGCAGGTTGCGCTTGCCGCCCACACCGGCCACGGGCACGACGTCCAGGCCGCGGACCAACCAGACCGTGCCGACGGCGACCACGAAACTGGCCAGGTCCAACGAGATGACGGCACCGAGGCCGAACGCCGCCAGCACGACGCCGCCGAGTGCGGCGCCGAGGACGTCGCCGAGGTTCTTGGCCGTCGCCAGCAGGCCGTTCGCCCGCTGGATCTGGTGCTTGTCCACCAGGAGCGGGACCGCGGCCGAGAAAGCGGGGTACTGGAACGCCTCCGCGGCTCCCGCGACCGCGAAAGCGAGGTAGACCTGCCACGGTTGCAGCCCGCCCGCCAGGTGCAACACGAGCAGGGCCCCCACCGCGACGAACCCCCCGACGTCCGCGAGCTGGAGCGTGAGGCGGCGGTTCCACCGATCGACCAGCACGCCCGCCAGCGGGCTCAGCACGAGTTTGGGCAGCAGAGCGGCGAGTGTGAGCAGGACGACGTCGGTCGCCCGCTGCCGTGCCACGAAGATCTCGACGATGAAAGCGAACCGCAGTGCGGCGTTGCCGATCAGCGTCGACGACTGGCCGGCCCAGACGAGCCAGAACCCGCCCATGCCGTGGAAGTTCCGGTTCCACCCGGTCGACTGCACGGTTGTTCCGCCTTTCCTCATCCCGATGCGCGCGAAGACGTCCTGACGTCGCGCCCGCAGTACGCGGCGAACAGGGTGAACACCAGGGCCACGAAAACCGACGCGTACAGCACGGACGGTGCCGACGCTCTGACGACGAGCGCCCCGATCAACGCGTACCCGACCGGTTGCAGGCCGTAGGAGACCAGACCGTCGACCGAGTACACGCTGGTCAGCTGCTCAAGAGGAACGAACCGCTGAAGGGTCGTCGTGTAGAGCGTCTGTGCGACGCCCAGCACCGTCCCGTACAACGCGAAGAGCACGACCAGCGCGGTCAGGGACGTCGTCCGGGCGAGCGCGATCATCGCGGGCGCGAACCCCACGGCGACCAGGTAGGCCGCCAGCACCGGCCGGGCGGGTTCCCACAGCGTGCTGATCAGCCCGCCCGCCAGCCTCCCGAACGAGATCGCCGACAGCACCGACGCCCAGCCCCAGGAGCCGTGGACGGCCGTGGTCAGCACCGGCCCTGCCACACCGACCGCCGCCAGCACGCACACCTGGAAGACCGCCGCGTGCCCGAGGGCCGCGGCGAGCCACCGGGTGCGCAGCACCAGGCCGATCGCCTGGGCCGTCTCCCTTGTCCAGGACCGGCGATTCCCGGCTGCCGAGGCGTTCGGCGCCCCGTGTCCTGTTCGGACTGTCCAGAGGAGAACCGCACTCGCCAGGTAGCACAGACCGTCCAGGCCGATCGCCAGGGCGGGCGAGAACTGCGAGACCAGCACCCCGGCCGCGGCCGGGGTGACGACGGCCGCGGTGCTGTACGCCGTGGACACGATCGCGTTGCCGCGGTGCAGGAAGCGGTCTTCCAGCACCGCGGGCAGGAACGACATGGACACGGGGAAGTACAGGCCGGAGGCCGCGCCGCACAACATCGACAACAGCGCGAGCACCCACGTCCCACCGGTTCCGGTCAACAGCACTCCGGCGATCGCCGACTGTCCGACGTACCGGACGATGTTCGCCCAGACCATGACACCGCGGGTGGACACCCTGTTCGCCACCACACCCGCGGGCACCATCGCGACCACCGCGGCCGCGGCCTTGGCCGCCAGCACCGTCCCCACCGCCTCGGCGTCGCCGCCGCCGGCGAGAATCGCCAGCGGCAGCGCGACGAGGGTGAAGCCCTCGCCCACCGCGGACAGCGTCACCGCCGCCAGATAACGGCGGAACGGGTGGGAGCGCCACACACCGGTGTGCTGTTCCCGCAGTGCCATCAGGGAACGATGTCGAAGCCGTTGCGGCGCGGCAGCAGCTGGAAGTCCCTGATGTCCCCGTGGTCGAGCAGCCACATCAGGTAGCGCTCGACACCGAGGCCGAATCCGGACGTCCGCAGCGGCTTCAGGTCACGCATGTCCATGTACCACTCGTAGGGCTTCTCATCCACCTCGTGGTACTTCAGCGCTTCGAGCACCTCCTCGCGGGTGACGTGCCGCTCTCCCGCGCCCACGGTCTCACCGACACCGAACAGCAGATCCGCGTTCAACGCGGTCTTGCGGTCCTCGTCCGCGAAGGCCTGGTAGAAGGGAACGGAGAGGTGATCCCAGTGGGAGACCCAGACGAAACCGCCGAGCTTGCGCATCAGGTCGCGCTCACCCTCGCGAGTGAGGGTGCGGCCGCCGCCCTCCACCGTCTTGAACCCGGTGTCGCCGAGGTGACCGACCGCCTCCTCGAAGGTGATGTGCTCGAACTTGCCGCCCTGCGCCAGCTCCTCGACTCGCCGGAGATCACCTCCGCACCCGGCGATGGCGTCCGCGTGCCGCTCGAGGACCTTGCCCGTGAGGTACACCAGGTAGTCCTGCACCGTCGACATGACGTCGTCGAGCCCGCCCGCGATCTCGGCCTCGCTGTGGAAGAACTGACAGAGGTGCGTGCTGTCGGCGTCCTCGCCCCGGAACGAGGGCATGACGTAGTAGGAATCGCCATCGGCCAGCCGGCACCCGAGTTCGAGCATGAACTGCATCGAGTCGGCCAGGTACGTGGACGAGCCCATCAGGTCGATGTGCACCGGCGACGAGTCGCTGCCGCGGCCCATGGGGCTGGAGATGGAACCGGTGGTGATGGGCAGGTGCAACGTGGTGCCACCGCGGCCACGCCAGAAGTCCACGGTGGCCTCGGTGATCGCGCTCTGCAGCTTCGCGACCACCTGGTACCACGGGTTCTTCATCAGCTCCAGGTGGTAGGCGGTGGTGTCGCGCCAGAGTTCGGACGGCTGGTATCGGGTCATGGTGGTACACCGTCTTTCTGGGTGGGTTCTTTCCGGGAGGGTTGTTGTTCCCGGCCCGTTGCTGATCAGGCCGGCCGTTGGTTTCAGGGCAGGGGTTCCGTCTCGATGCGGAAGGTGTCGCACACCTCGGTGACGAGCCGCTCGTAGTCCTCGGCGTCCGGTGTGGACAGAACAACCAGGTAGAGCCATTCCGCCTGGTGCGTGAGCGTGACGCGGTCGCCGATGGACACGAGCCGCTGCCAGGCGAGCACACCGGGGTGCTCGGCGAGCTTCCGCTCGTCCGGCAGGCTGGACACGACTCCCGGCCTCTTCGGCCGGAGGTTCACCGCTCCCACCTTGTGCGCGACGGGTGTCGGTTTGTCCACCGACGCGCCGTCGACGGCGATGTCGGCGTGCAGCTGCCACACGTTCCGGCCGAGATAGGCGCTGATCATCATCGGCCCGTGTCCGCCACCGGCGCGCGTGGCGATCTCCGAGAACACGATGTGGCCGTCCTCCTGGACGAACACCTCCATGTGCGTCGGACCGTCCGTGATGGCGAGGGCTCGGTTCACGTCGTGGTGCAGCGCCCGCAGACGCCGGTACAGATCGGGATCGTCGCTCTCACGGACGATGTGCGAACCGTCGATCCCATGCCCGCCGATCGCGTCGAGCCTGCCCTCGTAGTAGGGGTGGACCACGAAGGCGATCTCCGTGCCGCCGGCCCACAGCCCGTCGACGCAGATCTCCTTGCCCGGCACGAATTCCTCGACGGTGAGCTGGTGGGTGCGCAGGATCGGTTCGAACGACATCGTGCTCAGCGCGGAACGCAACTGGGCGGGCTCGTCCACCACGATGGTGCTCATGGCCCCGAACCCGGCCGCGGGCTTGATCACCACGGGGAACGTCAGCTCCCGCTCGACCGCGGCGATGCCGTCCTCGTCCTCGACCGAGGTCAGCGAGCAGTAGCGGGCGGCTGGTATCCCGGCGGCCCTCACCCGCTGTTTCATGAGCCGCTTGTCCCGGTAGGCGAGGTGCCGCAACGGGTCGCCGTCGCGTCGCAGGAGCTGATCCAGATAGCCGGCGCCGTACTGGCTGAGCTCGGTGAAACTCAGGACCCGGTCGACCGTCACCCCGCGCAGGATCAGGTCGGTCGCGACGGCACCGAGATCCTCCAGCGCGTCGAACGAGCTGACCCGGTAGACGTGGGCCGCCCTCTTCAGCACCGTCCAGTCCGGTTCGACGTGTTCGACGTCGTAGTCGTCGAGCACCACGTAGACGTCGCCCGCCCGCTCCAGCACCGCCCTGGTGAACTCCGGATGCCATTTACACAGGACAAAGCACGGTCCTATTGCAGAATCAGACATCGGTACTCCAAGTCACTCTGACAGAAACGGCAGAACGGCAGAAATTCCGCCTGGCCGTCCCTTCCGCCGGTAGCCCTGGCGGCTGCTTTTCAACAACTATCACAGGCTCCGCGACCGGAAGAAGCGCACAGCCATGCCCAACGTGGACCACCCCGCGCCATCCGGCCCGAGATCATGACCAACCTGTATCCAGTTCTTGTCCAGCTGCGGATTCCCCGGGGTGTTCGCGGCTAGTGTTCGCAATTGACCCAAGATCACGTCAGCACCCCGTGGAGCACCGGGAGAAAGCCATGCTGCTACTGACACCGGCGGCGAACGCGGTTCGAAGCGAGCTGCACCTGCTCGGCTTCGAGCAGCTGCAGGCGTTGGGCGCGGTCCCGGTCAACAACCCGATGGGCATCAGATATCCGCTGATCACGACCGCCCGCAAGGACGGGTCACAGTGGTACCTGAGGTCACTCGGCACCGACTTCGACCTGGTGAACCCGGAAGACCGGCGTTTTCACGGCCGCTGGTTCTCCACCGGCTGGGGGATCGTGGCGGGAAAGTCGGTCGAAAGCCTTCTGCTCATTCACGTCAGCGGATGCACGAGAAAGGAGTCCGAGATGCTCGTGCACGAAATCCGGCGAATAATGGAGCGCATCCCCGGCGCGCACGCGTCCCCAATTTCCATCGCGGTGGGCACAGGGTTCGCACGAATGTGCGCCGTCCTGGATCCGCCAGCCTGCTAGGCGCACCCCGAATGGCTGACGCACCCTACGTGAAGGCGCTGAGCGAAGCGGAGTTCCTCATCACCGCCCCTCTCATCAAGGGCATTCCCGTGTGGCGGGGACAAGGGCTGGTGGCGGTGGACCTCCTGGTCCGGTCGTTCGCGTCCCTGGTCGCCCGGCACCGTGCGGCGCCGGTGGTGCAGCACGGGTTCCTCGCGTCGGCGCACCAGAACCGGCAGGTGTTCGGGGAGTACGACAACGTCTACGAGCTCGAGGACGTGGCGGGCGAGACCGGTCTGCAGATGCGGTCGGACAACATCGTGCCGAACCTCGGCCTGCTGACGAAGGAGTCCTCGGCCGGCCCGATCATCGCCGTCGGCGCGGTCGTGCGCGACGCCCCGGGGAAAACGCCCCCTCTGTTCCGGGACAAGCACATCTGGCCGGTCGTGGAGCTGAACGAGCTGGCCCCGGCGGAAGAGGCGGACGCAACGCTCGACTTCTACCGCGAGGTCATGTCGGATCTGCTGCGGCTGCTGGGAATCCCCTCGATCACCGTCGAGACTCCCGCCCTCGCCGAGTACGGCAAGAAGACGTACTTGACGGTCGCCGCGTTGCCGAACCGGCGTCCGACCGTGCTCGCGACGCTCTACCAGCTGGCCGACCGGCTTCGCCTGGCACTCCATGAGACCAGGCAGATCATCGACGTGGGTTTCACCGGCAAGGTGTTCGCCACGGCGGCGATCATCCACCGCGACCACCGGGGACTCGTGCTCGCCAGCGCGGTGGCACCCGTGCAGCTCGGCGTGATCGTCTCCGGTTCCCGGCCGAGTCCCGAGACAAGAGGGTGGCTGACGAGATTGTCGGCGGCGGGCATCAGAACGGAGGTGAAGGCGGTTGCCGAGAAGAACTTCAGCGGCCGGGCCCGGGCCGAGCGGCGGTGGCTCCGTCGTGGTGTCCCACTGATCCTCGGCCTCGACCGCACCCCCGGCCGGATTGTCCTGTGCTCGCGAACACCGTTGCACAGGAAGGATCTGCGCGGCTTGCCGGGACCGGCCGCGGTTTCGGCTCTGTTGGCGGCCCACGACGCCCGCATGTACGAGGCCGCCAAGCGCGTCTTCGACGACACCATGAGCGTCAACGCACATCTGAAACCACTGTGTGAAAACTGCGTCGAAGGCTTTCCCTCGTTCGGAGTGATCGTGCCGAAGGCCTCCGTGCCGTGCGACGTCTGTGGTGCGGACGGCCTCCAGCACTTCATCAGCGAGGAAGGAAGGTTCTACTGATGCGACGAGCTCCCGCGACCTCCGGCCGCGCGCTGCTCAGGCCCGCGCCGCGTGTCCGGCGAGGCGCGACCCTCGGCCTGTGGACGCCTTCCTCGCCGGCTCCGGCGCTGTTCCCGAGGCGATACGGGCGTGCCCTTTCCTCGATGCGGGCCCACGGCTACGACGTGGTCGTGGCGGAACACGCCACCGGCAACGACGGGATCGCCGCGGCCGCACCCGCGTCGGTCGCCGCGGACCTGCACGCCCTGCTGTCGGACGACAGGGTGGACGCCGTGGTCTGCGCGGCGGGTGGTCACACGTCCTCTTTGGTCCTGCCCTTCGTCGACTGGGATCTGGTCCGGGAGGCGGCAAAGCCGATCATCGGCTACAGCGATGCCACCGCGGTCCTCTGGGCGACACTCGTCCACGCCGGACTGATCACCTACCACGGTCCGATGGCGGTGTCGGAATGGGGGGAACACGGCGGAGTCATGCCGTACACGGCCGAGCAGTTCAGCACTGTCGTGTTCGGCACCCCCGCCGGAGGCGTGCACGAGATCGAGCCTCCTGGCCGGTGGACCGACGAGGTCCTCTGGTGGGACACCGAGGACGACCGCCCTCGAATCACCCACGCCGGGGACTGGCGTTGTCTGGTGCCGGGAGTGGCGGAGGGATGGCTGCTGCCGGGCTGCGCCAACACGGCGGGCCTGCTGTTCGGCACCGGCCACCTGCCCGACACCGAGGGAGCCATCCTCTGCCTCGACTTCTTCGGGTCGAGCCCGGAGAAGGTCTGGGTCCAGTTGGGACAGTGGGCCGAGGCCGGCCTGCTGAAGGGCCTCGCGGGCGCCGTGATCGCCCGGCACGGTTGTCCGCGGGCGGCGGCCGCGGGCTCGACGGACTTCGACGGGGTTCTGCTGAACGTGTTCGGGCCGCTCGGGATTCCCGTCCTGGTGGACGTCGACTTCGGGCACACCGAGCCCCGCCTGACGCTTCCGGTCGGAGGGCCTGCCCTCCTGGACGCGGGTCACCGCTCGCTCGTCCTCTGGTAAGCGCTTTCCCATCACGAGGAGTTGATGACATGAACAGACTTGTGGAAATAAGCACCGTGGACGACCAGGTGGTGGTCGACTACTCAGGTCAGCAGATCTGCGTGTCGTGCGTGCTGCCGGAGAGCTTTCCTGACCTGACCTTCGACGCGTCGGGCAGGTGCAGCTACTGCCGGGACGAGACGGAACGGGTGACGAACTCGGCGGCCACCCTCGACGAGGCTGTCGCCGCGGCGAGGTCGGCCACCGAGGGGCTCGCGTCGGACTACGACTGCATCCTGCTCTACAGCGGAGGGAAGGACAGCTCACTCGCTCTGGTGGAGCTGGTCCGCAAGCGGCGGATGCGAGTCCTGGCGGTCACCCTCGACAACGGCTTCCTGGCCGCCGCGACCGCGCACAACATGCGCACGATGCTGGACGCGGTGGGCGCGGACCACATCGTGGTACGACCGCAGAAGCAACTGATGGGCGGGATCTACCGGAGTGCTCTGACCAAGGACTTCGGCACCGAGACGATCAAGTACTCCACGGCCGCGTGCGGGTCCTGCATCGGTGTCGTGTTCGCCGTCGGCATGCGCATGGCGCAGGCGTTCACGGTGCCCCTGCTCGCGGGCGGGTGGACACCGGGGCAGATGACGACCTCGGCCTTCGTCCCCACTGAGTTCCTGCACCGGGTCGTCGACAGCAACCTCGATCCCGTCGAGTTCACCGACGAGGTGCTCGCGGCCGGCCTGCGCAACCTGCGGGCCGCATCGGGCAAGTTCCCCATCGGCCTGATCAATCCGTTGTACGCCAGCGACTACCGCGAGGACGAGATCGTCGACACGCTGGCCGGGTTCGGCTGGCGACCACCCAAAGGCACGGACTCGTGCTCGACGAACTGCAGGCTCAACGGCCTGCTCATCGTCGAGCACCTCAAACGCCACGGCTACCACCCGTACGCCTACGAGCTCTCCCACCACGTCCGGCTGGGAGCCCTGAGCCGCGAGCAGGCGCTGGAGAAACTCCGCCACCTGAGGCTCACCCCGGCGTCCGTGGGCGCGGTCGCCGTCGAACTCGGCATCCCCTCTCCCCTTTGGCCGCGTTGATCACCAATCGAAACGAGGAACACCATGACTGTCACCCATGAGACCGACGCGCTGCGCGCCGAGCTGGAGAACCTGTCGGTGGCGGAGATCCGCCGCACGGACTTCTCCCGGATCGTCGCGTTGACCAACGAGCCGAACATGCCCTCCGGCGGTGGTGCCACGGTGCGTCGAGTGCTCCAGCTGGCGGGCCCGTTGCGCGGCCGGCCCCTGCTCGAGGTGGGCAGCAACACCGGGTACACCAGCATCGAGTTGGCGAGCTGGACCGACGAGCACGTGTACGGCATCGACGTGAACCCCGTCTCCAACGAGTTCGCCAGGGCGAAGGCCTCGCGGATGGGCATCGAGAACGTGACCTTCACGCTGGGCAACGGAATGGGCGGCCTGCCCTTCGACGACGGAACGTTCGGCCTGGTCTTCGCCTCCAACGTCACCTCGTTCATGGACGACCACGTCTCCGCCCGTGACGAGTACTACCGCGTGCTCGCCCCGCTGGGGATCCTGGCCGCGGTGCCGATCTACTACCGGACGACGCCCCCGGCGGCGCTGGTCGACGAGGTGGCCGAGGCGATCGGCGCGCCGTTGCCGGTGACGACGCCGGAGTACTGGCGGGATCTGTTCAGCCACCCGGACGCGACGCTGATCGCCGACGAACCGTACGAGTACGTGCGCCAGACCGAGGAGCGGATCGCCGAGTACCTCGCGAACGTCATGGCGCAGCCGCACCTCGCCGGGTTGCCCGCGGAGCTGGTCACCGCGCTGAGCGACAGGCTCGGGCACTTCTACCGGCTGTTCGACGAGAACCTGTCCTACGCCGGCTACTCGATCATGCTCTACCGGTTGGGCCACCCCAACCCCGAGCCGATCCTGCACACCACTCGGGCGTGCCCGGCTGGCCAGAGCCGATGACGCGGACAACCCCCAGCCCGCTGCGGGACTTCGTCACCGACGACGTACGACCCAACCGGCTGGTCGAGGTCTCCTGGCTGACCGACTACCTGGCGGCGGGCGCGCCGCACGGCGAACCGATCATGCTGAGCCTCGGCGAGTCGTGGGCGCGCACACCACCAGCCTTGCTGGAGGCGCTGCGCCGCGTCCCCGACACCATGCACGGCTACCTGATCTCCATGTACGGGCTGCCGAGGTTGCGCCGGGTGCTGCGGGACTACGTGCGCACCACCCAGCGCCTGCCACCGGACGGACACTGGGAGACCGCGGTCTCCTGGGGCGGCACGCGCAGCGTGATGCGGGACTTCACCGACTACGTGCGGGGATCCCGGCAGGCGGGGGCGACCGCGCTGTGCGTGGCGCCGTCCTGGGACTACGCCGGGTTCCTGGAGCCGCAGGGATTCGAGGTGTCGTACGTCCCGGCTGTCGCGTCGGAGGGCTTCCGCCCGGCACCGGAGGCCATCGCGCGGCACGCCGCGGGCCTCCGGCAGCTGGACCTGGTCGTCATCAACGCCCAGCACAACCCGACCGGTGTGGTCTGGGACCGGCCGACGGTCGAGTCACTGCTCGGCGTCGCCCTGGAACGCAGGGCGGCCGTTCTCATCGACGACGCCTACTTCGGCTTCTGCGATCCCGAGGACGAGCCCACGTCCGCCGTGCGGATCCTGCTGGACCTGCTCGACGGCAGACCGTCGCCGGTGCCGTGGCTCGCGACCAGGTCACTGGGCAAGCAGTTCCGCTGCAACGGCTGGGGCCTGGGGGCGATCACCGCCGAACCCGAACTGCTGGAGGTCATCGTCAACGAGTTCCGGCCGCGGCACTCGTTCAACTACGGCGCGGCTCATCAGTGGGCGATGGCGGAGTGGCTGGAGGACCGGGACGCGGTGGCGAGTTATCTCGCCGAGCAGCGTCACGAGCTGAGACGCAAGCAGCGGGCGTTGCTGGACGTCGTGCGGTCGGCCGACCCGCTTCGGCCGGTGGTCTGCGGCCCGGCTGCGCCCTACCTCCTCTATCCGGTCTCGGAGGTCTCCGACGTGTCGCGGGTCGACGACTACCTCCATCGCGCGGTCAGCGAAGCCGGGGTGATGCTGTCGAACGCCTGGACGCTCGCGCGTGCAGCGGATGCTCCGGACATCGGGTACGTGCGCATGTACCTGGGACCTGATCTGCCAGTGCTCCAGGAAGCGTGCGACAGGCTCGTGAAAGCAGGGCTGCTGGACGGCCCGTCACCCATCTGAGCAGGTCGCTCGGCTGATGCGAGGCCGGGGTGCCGTGCTGGCCGCATTGCGGCGAGCCGTGCCCCGGCCATCCCTGTTTCCACGCATTCGGGCAAAGGCACCAGATCTTCTCCAACACGTGCAACAAAGAGTAAACAGTCCGTCATCATACGGAAACATCGACACGATCAGACCGTCTTCGATAATGGCGAAAGTCCGGCAAACGGGAGGAATTCAGACATACCGAGGAGTGTCGCATTCGGAATGCACCAGGCACTCGGCGTGGGGATCGCAATTGATGAGGCAACCTCACTTGTCAGCCAAGTTCCCCATTGTCTCGGCTGATTACCCAATCCCGCCCATCACGACCGATTGATACGCAGTGGGTACGCAATAGAACGACGATGGGCGGCGTTCCTAGCTTCGTTCCCAAGGCACCTGACAGGTGTCTGAAGGAAAAACCGAGGTTCGCTCAAACACGAGAGGCCGGCATGACCCGCAAAACGACCGCTGTCGCTTTGGTTCTCTCCGCCGTCCCCGCGACGGTCCTGGCTCTTGCCCTCTTCTCCGGCACCGCTCAGGCCGACACCCCGTGGCGTCCCGGCGCCACCGTCACCGGGGACACCTCGTGGGGCAACGCCGCCCTCAAGACCGATGACACACCCTGGGGCCACGGCACGACCACGTCCGGCGACGACACCCCCTGGGGCTGATCTCCCCCCTCCGTCCGGATAACCACACTCAGCATCTGGTTCCTGTGAAAAACGCGTTGTCATCCCGTGCGGATGGCGAAAGTCTCGCAGAAATGAGTAGTCATGAACGTCATGACGGTTGTCGCCACCACAAGTCCGTCGCCGCACGCGGATGAGGGACCCGGCAACGACCTGTCCTTGGCCGAACACCTCGAGAACTGGCGGCGGGAATCATTCATCGGTCGCATCGGAGAACTGGCGGTGTTCGACGAGATGCGGCAACGGAACGTGCCAGGTGTGCTGCTGCTGCACGGCGACGGAGGGATTGGCAAGACCGCCCTGATGAACGAGTGCGCCCGGCGCGCTCGCCAGGAAGGCCACCACACGGTCGAGTTCCGCCGCACGCCCGCCCAGGACGCCGAAGAGTTCTTGCGAGAGGTCATCTCGGCTGTCAGCACCACCGCCGGATCATTCGCGTCCCGGCACGACGCGTCGGAGCGGTCCGGCAGGCGAGCTCCGATAGTGTTCATCGACGGCATCGACGGCCTCGAACTCCAGTTCCGCGAACAGTTGCTCCCGGAATTGCCCGCCTCGACGATGGCAGTGCTGTCCCTGCGATCCGCACCGCAGCTGGAATGGGTCACCGACCCCGGCTGGCGACTCGCGGCCAGGACGGTGCTCGTCTCCGCGTTGCAAGCGCCGGAAAGCGCGCGTCTGCTCGATCACCTGGGTGTTGCGCCTGGTTTTCACGCTGCTCTGCAGAATCAGAGCCAAGGACATCCGCTGGCTCTGATTCTGCTGGGCAACCAGCATGTCGAAAACGCGACTCCCACCACTTTGGCCGATGCCCCCGAGTCGGTGGCGCTGCTGTTCGAGCGACTCGTGGGAACCAACCTGTCCCAAGTGCAGAGCGACGCGTTGTTCATCGCAGCCCATATGACCACCATCTGCCAGCACGTGCTGCATCGTCTCCTACCCCACAGCGACGTCGACGGCATCTGGGACTGGCTCCACTCGTTGAGCTTCGTGCGCCGGCACGTGGATGGCCTCCAGATCGGCGGATTGGCCAGAAACGTCATCGAACTGCACCAAGCGCACGAAGGCCTGCCCCGGCATGAACGGTTGCGTCGCCAGATCCGGCAGGACGGATTCGCCCTGTTCCGCGTCGGGGGAACGGAAAACTCCGGCGGCGCCCGCCACCTCGTGCGCCCACACCACGCCGGCAGGCTCTACTCCAGCTTGAACCCTCTGCTGACGGCAGACGTCACCGTGCGCCGCGGTGGCCCCGGCGACCGTTCCGCCGCCATCACCCTGATCCACGACCTCCTCGGCGAAGCGGAAGCCCGTCGAGCGGAGCAATGGCTCGGCACGCAGCCGCACGACCTGTGGATCGCCAGCGCCGGCGGTACGACCGCGGTGTCCATCAGCGTCGACATCGATGACAGGACCGACCGCGACATCGACGACCCGATCGCCCACCGGTTCGCGAACCACCCTCACCACGCCGGCACCTTCGCCCCCAACGAGACACCACACCTGCTGCGGTTCGTCGCGGGCGAGCGCGATGACGTCTCCGTCGCCGCCTGCCTGACCGCCCTTCTCGACGGGTGGATGACCTCGGATCCGGCGTGCGGTCTCGCTCTGGTCCCCGCCACGCAGACATTCGCCGATCTGCTCTCCATGCTCGCGATGACTCCGCTGCACCTCGCCTGCCACGATCTCGCCGGTCGTTCCGGCTACGCCATCGACTTCCGGCGACTGGCCGTCGACGCCTGGATAGACCTGATGATCACTCGGGAATCGTCGGGAGGCGAGGGCCCTCCACCCGCCCACCTCCTGCGGCCCGCCCCGTTGACCAAGAGGCAGTTCGACTCCGCCGTTGCCAGTGCCCTGCGCGAGTTCCATCGGGACGAGCGGCTTTTCGTCAACCCGTTGCACGACAGGTTGCGAACGGCTGATCACCCGGGCACCCTCGTCGAGGCACTTCGCGAGCGGATCACAGCAGCGGTGTCGGAGCTTCGCCGCGCACCCCGAACACGCATCCTGGCCCACATCCTCGACCTCACCTACCTGATGCCGGAGTACGGCCAACGTGACGTCGCCAAACACCTGAACATTCCCTTCACCACCTATCGGCGGTACCTCGCCCAGGCCGAGACCCGGGTGGCGGATCTGCTGTGGTTCGACCCCAGCCGGCTCCGCCCGCAGCAGCCCGCGATGGCACCGGACTCCGCGATGAAACTGGTGGGCCGTGCGTGAATCGAACGGACCGGTGGGTCACATCCGCGAACTGCGAAAGACCTGTCCGCGCGGCGCGGGAGCACTCGCCGGCATCGACCCCGGTACCTCGATGAAGCCGACCGGCTCGCCGGCCGCGTCACCGTCGTCGAGTGCCCGTGTGGCGCTACCGCAGGAGGACCAACAGATGACCACCCTGGTGTGCCTGCCCTACGCCGGTGCGGGCGCCTCGTTCTTCCGTCCGTGGCAGGCGATCGCGGGCGACGCGCTGCGCGTGGTGCCGGTGCAGCTGCCCGGCCGTGAGCGCCTGATCGACCTCGACCCGCACCGCGACGTGCACCTCGCCGTCGACGACCTGCACGCGCGGTTGCCCGAACTCCTCGGTGAGCAGCGCAGGATCGCACTGTTCGGGCACAGCCTGGGCGCCGTGCTGGCCTACGAGTTCGCCCACCGGCTGGCCCAGGACCCGGAGATCAAGCTGGTGCGCCTGTTCGTCAGCGGGTCACCTCAACCGGGAGCCGGCCGGGAGCAGCGCGCCACCGGCCTGACCGACGACGCGTTCCTGGCGAGGGTCTCCGAGTTCGCCGGCTACACCCACGAGGCGCTGGAGGATCCCGAGATGCGGGAGATGATCCTG
>Ga0070710_10000501_pt1 | contig 18393 bp, 19 predicted proteins | sample LARL52metaG_FD_65454 | JGI IMG/M metagenome (GOLD analysis project Ga0070710, IMG submission 65454) | Corn, switchgrass and miscanthus rhizosphere microbial communities from Kellogg Biological Station, Michigan, USA - LAR L5-2 metaG | ecosystem: Host-associated > Plants > Roots > Rhizosphere ... | reverse complement strand
TGGCGCCGCCGGCTTCCTCGCCAAGCCGTTTGCCATGCCGAAGCTGATCGCATGCCTTGATGCTGCGCTCGCAGGGCGGTAGTGGCGACTGATCGTTCGGTCAACCGGGCCGCCACTCCGAGTCAATATGCAGCACGATCCGCGAGACCTCGCGCAAGTCGGCGCCGTCCGCATTGGCATCGAGCATGCGGAGCTTAGGTGACGAGATGCTCCTCGTCGTATGGCGTGAGCGCTGGATCGGAGGGATCGACGACATCGGGATCGAGGGGTTCGCTTGTATACAAGCCGAAGTAGCAAAATCGAGGGAGCACCAACCTAAGTATGATTTTACTTTCCCGTGTGGCGCTCCACCCTTTTGGATGGGATGCATGCTTTGGCTGGCGGCTTCCCGGCCAGGAGGGACATCTTTGGTCACACCTTCGATCATATCGGTCGTCGAAGACGACGCGTCGGTCCGCGCGTCGATGAACAACCTCCTGCGCTCGCTCGGCTACATCGTACATACCTTCGCATCGGGTGAGGAGTTTCTGGCATCGCACCATTTGACTAACACGTCGTGCGTGATCGCGGATGTGCAGATGTCGGCGATGAGCGGCCTTGAGCTGCTGGCGACCATGCGCATGCAGGGCCACGCCGCGCCGTTCATTGTTATCACGGCATTCCCGGACGAAAATGTGCGCGCCCGCGCGATGGACGCCGGCGCGATCGGCTTCTTTGCCAAGCCGTTTGCAACGTCGATACTGATCGCCTGCCTTGATGCGGCGCTCCGGTCCAGCGACCAATCTCTTGAGCTGACATCCACCGCAATTCACAACGTGTAGCGGCTTGTCGGCGGCACCTGCCGGGCGCATTCTTCCCAACATGGGCACCAAATCACGCGATCGTCTGTTCGGCAGCGGCGTCCGCGCCGCAGACCAACGTGCTGCGGCGGCGCGGAAGGAAGCTGACCGTCTCGCATGTGACGCTTGGAATAAGCGCATGCTCGGCCTGCGTGGCCCAGCACAACCATCACCGATGCTCGGTGACGCGCTGAATGCGGGCTACGGCTATCTCGAAGTTCGCTGCCTAGGCTGTGATACGCATTCGACTGTCGCGCTCGACATCGTGCGGCGGCCGAAGACGACACCGATCCACGAGCTGGAGCGCTACATGCGGTGCCGTGACTGCTCGCAACTGCGCGGGTATCCCTACAAGCGCAGCCATCTGGTGGCGCTGCGCACGACCAAGATATCGGCGAGCGATCCGCCATCGACGTGGTGGCCGGGAGAGCGATAATCGTGCCTAGAATTCCATCGCAGGATTTGAACTGTGCGTTTTATCTCTACCCAGATGAGGCATCGGCAAAAGCTGGTCGCAAGATCGGCGGATCGGGGTTCTGGGTCGCGGTTATGTCCTTCAAAATCCCAGAGTTCTTTTGGATATACGGCGTTTCAAATCAGCATGTCGTTCACCGTCAAGGCGCATCGGTGATACGGGCAAATGCAAAGGAGGGCGGCGTCAAAATCATATCCGCCGAGCCGACCGACTGGATTGAACATCCCGAACACCACGACATCGCAATCTATCCCATGCTGGGAAATAACGAACAGCTAGGTATTGAGGCGACCACGGTTTCTCCGGGCATGTTCGTCACAAAGGATGATCTATCCTCCAACCGGGTCGGGGTTGGGGACGAAGTGTACCTAATCGGACGGTTCATCAACCATGAGGGGAAAGCGCGCAATACGCCGTCAGCCCGCTTTGGCAACATCAGCATGTTGCCGGGTGAACCAATCTACGTCGATAGCAACACGCCGCCGCAGGAGAGTTTTGCGGTCGAGCTGCGGTCCATGTGCGGATATTCAGGGTCTCCAGTGTTCGTAACCGGAGTGGAAATACACAGGAACTTTGCTCGATCTGCACCCCGGCCCCGACGCGCTCTTAGGAGTTCATTGGGGACATATAGTTGAGCCGTGGACCATCGAGACAAAGATAGTCAGAAGATCGGTTCAGGCGGGTCTTGCTCATGACGAACAAGAGATTGAGCAAGTAAGCGCCAATACCGGAATGAACGGCGTGGTGCCTGCGTGGAGATTGATGGGGTTGTTGGATATGCCCAAACTAAAATCCATCAGGGACGCAAATAAGAAGCCGAGTTGGACAGGCTTAAACGGGAGAGCCCGGAAGCCCTGAAACGCTGATGTGCAATCTCTACTCGATCACCACCAACCAAGCCGCGATCATCGCGCTGTTCCGCGTGGTCAACCGCTACGTCGGCAACCTGCCGCCGATGCCGGGCGTGCTTCCGTAGGCGCAGCACCGGCGCCGGCCGCATTTGTGTCCGACCCCTATGGACTAGCCCATACTAGGTATGGCGGGCGGCTCTGTGGCTGCTAGTACATTCGACTTCTTAGTGTATAAGCGCCTATTATTGCAACTTGTATTTGTGTGCTTGAAATTTCATGGAAAAGCCGTGGATCAGAGCGCTGCGTCAGGCTGAGCTCTACGGACACCTCGTTGCCCGAACTGGTCGCCTCTACTACCCCGGCGGCAGTCATCCCGTTTGCAGCGTGCAGACCGCGCTGGAGTTGGTTAGAGCCGGGTGGCTGATACGCCGAGGCGATAGATACGAGATCACACCTGAAGGGCTGCGCGCGCTGAAGACTGAGCCCACACCGGCCAGATGAGCGCGATCAGCGCACTCGCCCCGCCGCGCCATCGTCATCGACAGCGTCAAAACTGACGGCGTCCGTGTTCGAAGATGAGATGCACGGAGACATTATCCCAAGTTAAAGCGCTTATCAACTTTAGGCTTATACCTTGTGCTCGTACTACTGAGCAACAGGCTGTAAATGATTGCTAGGCCAGCGCGGATGATCGATGATGTCGCCTTTGAGCACGGCGTCCGTTTTCATATTGCGCCGCGCGGCAAGCTCTCGAAAGGCATGGTCATAGTCCTCTGGCATGCACCCGGCGGCGAGCCGATCGGCATCACGCTATGCACTGACGAGCCCTGGCCGGCGCTCATTGCGATTGACGAGATCACCGCCGCTTTCGTCGGTTCAGCGGGCGATGTCGCCGACGCGATTGCTTTTATCGGTGCCAACAAAACGGGCATCCTTCACTGAAAATTCCTGGTGTAGGTGTCGTATGCGTCTCAGTCGCCCCATTATGCGATTAGCTTAACGCACGGCATTTGTTGCGAAGCAGCGCAAATCAATTATCGATTGTGAACCGGGCAATTCTAGTTCGGACCCAAAACGGCGAAGGCGTCAGGCGATATAGTCCGCTTGGCGCCTTTGTCCGGGATCACAAAGCTCGTTTGTCTCATGGCCCGAAAACCAAGTTGGTCGCTTGCGGAACAGCGCTTCTTGATCGAACTGGCGCGCGAGTCCAAATCGTTAGAAGAGGCGGCAAGGGCAACCGGCCCGAAGCCCGAGTCGATCAAGAAAGTGGCGACGCGGCTCGGCATCTCGTTCAAGCCAAATGCCAAGAAGGAGTAAGGCTCCGGCTCGCGGCTGGGATCGCGCCTTTGACGACCCGATCCCGCCTCCAGATGGCCGCGAGCTGGATTTTCAACTTCGACAGGATATCGAGATTACGCCACAAGGCGCTGTTCGGTTTCTTCAGCCGTGCTGACAATCCGCCGCAGCTCGGCAGCCCATGCATCGAGCACGGCGCGCTTCCTCGCGACCCTTGCCTCAAAGGCGAGGCTATAGACCTCATGGGTAACCACCGGCCAGTCGTTGCCGTTCTCATCCTTGCTCGACTGGTGGTCGAGACAGAGCGCGGTGTCGCCGCCCGGCAGCCGCAGATGACCAACGCGAACTTGATGGCGTACCGTATCGAGCGGTCGTAGGGCAAATCCTCGCGGTAGAGCCCGTGCCCCAAAATCCTGATCTCGTCCTTGGTCAGCACGCGCGTTTCGAAAGCTCCCTAACGATCGCCGACGGGGCTGCGGATTTCGGTTAGGCACTCGGCATCAAACCTTAAGCGGCTCAGTGCGACCATTTTGGCGGTTAGTCACAAATCCATCCATGAAATCAATGCGGTTTTAGTCCTGCCGGGCCCATCGGTGTTTTCAATGGCTTCCAACGCCTTTACGCGCTTCGTCTTTTCATCAACCAATGAAACAACCAATCCTACGTTCTTGATTGGTGCAGGACGCGTGCCGATCGCGTTCGCGGCAACGCGCAAGTGGTCGGGATGATGGTGGCCATAGGTTTCTCGAAGCGTCTTTTCGCTCATGCCAAGGAATCCAGCAGCTTCCCACATGGGCGCCGCGCGCTGCATCCGTAAGCTCGACCTTGAAGCGCTGCACACGGTTAACTCGCGCCTTTCGCATCTTAGCCCGCACCTCAAACACTACCCCGCGTGCCGCCAGCGCTTCGCCGTCAGCAACGGCCTTGTCGGCAGCTTGTCTGTCGATACGACCGCAACAAGCCTGCGCTTTGGCGCTTAGTGACGCGCGCCGTGAGACGTTGCCGCGCCGTCTAGATGGCATGCGCCTTACCTCCGGTTAGCCGGCAATGCCGGAGGGCGCGACTCTGGTTCAGCAAGGTCTAATCCGATTTCACGGATCATTCGCGCAAACGCGATGCGGGAGTCTTTCTCAATTGCGATTTCTGGAGAGGGTTTTCTGGAACCGTGGCGGTCAACGAATGTCAAACCGTGCGTTTCAAGTCCGCTGGCCGCTCCTTCAAGCCGGTCCAACCGGGGGATCGCTCGCCTTTGACCGAGCGATGCTGAAGCCGCCAGGCGACGACACCGCGGGGCCCGCGGTGGAGTCGGAGCCTTTAGAAAACGCGATCGGCAACGTTGCTCCGTGCAACGAGTTGGACGTATCACGGCTACCGCGTGCAATTGCGTCCTGGATGGTCGCCCGGTTTCTCCAGGGCTGTGCGACCGATGCCGTCGCGATGTGTGGGATCCCCTTGGAGTGGGACGGACCGTCGGCTCACCACGGTTACGCGAAAAGGCCAAGCCCCGAGCGTGCTGACCCGAGCAGCGTCCGGAGCTAGCACTGCATCATTGTCTGACGTAAACGCGATTCGGCGCGGTTGCCAGGACAAGCGTCGCTCGCGGTGTGCGCTCTCTGGCGCATTGAGCAACTCGTCGGCAGCCATGGCGTATTGATATGCCGGGCGCCGCTAAACGGTCCCGCTCGGCCCCTCCCGTCTGAGTAGCCCGCGGCATTTCTTCCATTTCGCGCGAACGGCGTGCCCCATCCACTGCGGTTGTACCTCGTTTGGCCGCTCTCGAAATCGCCGTAGGTCCGCCGTGTCTTCAGCGATCGCCTTCTTTATCGCTGTTTCGACGGCCACCGACCTCTGGCGGAGCCTTCGCTGAGCCGGCGCGTGGCTCGCTGGTGACTGAGGCAAGAGCGACCAGCACCAGGGCGAAGACGGCCAACGCAAAAACCAGGAAATACGCGTCGAGCGCCTGGAAGAACAGGGAAAGCGATGGGATCCAACGCCCGTCGTCGAACTCATTCATGCGGAACCTCCTCGCATTGACGCGAGTGCCATGGACCGATGCTCTGTCTCTATTTCAGCTCGCAAACGGTCGAGGACGAAATTTTGCCGACGGCGGCATACGCCATCATTTCGAATCCAGGAATTCGGGCTACGACCGTAGCGAAATGCCCCGATAATGGGGCCGCAACATCGCCGCCGGGTGCACGCGCGTCGCAGCAGATGTTCGTGGTTGAGTGGCCATTGAGGCGCGCCACCGGCAGCGGTCTCCAACGCTTGTTTATGAGTTCCTAAGACCGACGAACGCTCGGCCGGGTGCTATCTGGGGCCGTGCAGATCCGCGCGGGGCCGCGAAGAGTGATGAACCGAGCGAAGACGTGTCATGTTTCCCCCGCGGTGGCGCTCGTACCGATGACACTGCGCCATGCCGCGCATATCGCGTCGGCTGCGCGGTCGATCTGGGTCCTGTTCATGGGAGCAGAGATCAGCGATAAACGCATCACCCATCGGTCGCGCCAGCGCGCGCCTCCGACGAAGCACTCGCCATTGGACTGAATTCGGGCAATCGTCGCTTCGGTCAGTCGGTCAGCGTCGCAATCGACCGCCGAGGTGCCGAACCGCACAAGTACCTGATTCAGCGTGACGTCATTGAGAACATGCGCGCCCGGCTCTGCCGCCAGACGCGCGGCCATCTGAGCGGCGAGATCGCAGTGCTCTTCGATCATCTCGGAAATTCCGGCGCGGCCGAGATGGCGGATCATGGCCCAGGTGGCGAAGCCGCGCGCGCGGCGCGACAACTCGGGCACGAACTGCGACGGGTCCCGTTCGCCGTCGATGGCTGGAGGCAGGTAGCTTGCGGCAATTGCCATTGCGCGCCGGTGCGCGATCGGGTCTCGGACAATTGCATATCCGCAATCGTAGGGTACCTGGAGCCATTTGTGCCCGTCCACTGCCCAGGAGTCGGCGGCTTCCGCTCCGTCGGCCAAAGCAGCCCGGGTCGCGGACGCGCGAACCCATAGGCCGAATGCTCCATCGACATGCAGCCACGCGCCATGCGCGTGAGCTATCGCCGCGAGTTCTCGGATAGGATCGAACGCTCCCGTATTGATCTGGCCGGCCTGGGCGATCGCAATTGTCGGTCCGGAACAGGAAGCGATGGCTGACGTGAATGATGTCGGAATCATTCGGCCCGCGTCGTCGGTTGCAACGCGAATCACACGGGCGCGACCGAGGCCTAGAAACTGGAGCGCGGAGAAGACGGTGGTGTGGGCGTCGAGCCCGAGCACCACGTTGATCGGCGGAGCGCCGAAGAGACCGTTGTTCTCGGCGTCCCATCCCGACCGGCGCAGCATTTCCGATCTGGCGGCAGCCAGGCAAACAAAGTTGGCCGCAGTCGCGCCGGTGACGAAGCCGACCGACGCTTCGGCAGGAAGATGCATGAGATCGAGCAGCCAGCGCGCCGCGATGGCTTCGACTGCGGCCGCTGCCGGCGCCGCGACATGGTTGGCGGCGTTCTGGCCCCAGGCCGCTGTCAGCCAATCGGCGGCGACGCCGACCGGGTGCGAGGCGCCAATCACCCAGCCGAAGAACCGCGGCCCCGTTACCGGCTGCAATCCCGGCTCGCTGCGCGAGATCAATTCGTCGATGACGGCCAGTGGATCAGTGCTCAATTCAGGCGCAGGCCCGTCGAGACTGGCCAAGATCTCGCGATAAGAACCTTTCCGGGGCTGTACTGGATTTGCCGCCGCGCGGCGGTGCGCAATTGCCTGAGCGGCCGCATGCTCGAGCGTCCGAACGATGTCGTCCTGCACGTCATTCATCCTCTTCATTAGCTGTGTCCCGTACGATAGGGTGTGCCCGGTCTGATGAATTGCGGAGATGCAATGCCGGCTCTCCGAGCTCTCAGCTTGACTTGCGCCTCGGCAAGGTCAGGCACATGCGCGGCCGTCGCGGCGTGAGGTTCCGGCTTGTGGGGCTCGACCGGTAAGGCGAACAGGTAGCCGATGCCGTGCTCGGTCGTGATGACCTGCGGTGTCGTCGGATTGATCTCCAGCTTGCGCCGCAACCTCAGGACCTGGACGTCGATGCTTCGGTCAAAGATATCCTCATGGATGCGCGTCGCCTGCAGCAGATGCTCGCGGGTCAATGGACGCAGAGGCGCGTCGAGAAAGGCCATCAGAAGAGCGTATTCGCCCTTTGTCAGGGCTACGGGTTTCCCGTCGGGGCCGGTCAAGCGCCTCATGCGGCGATCGAGATGCCAGCCACCGAACCGGCAGCGGCCTTGCTCGGGACCTGGCTCGGGAGCTCTGCTGCCAGGGCGCCGCCGCAGCAGCATTGCCCGGATGCGCGCCAGAAGCTCCCGAAAGCCAAACGGCTTAATGACGTAGTCATCGGCGCCGAGTTCCAGTGCGATCACTCGATCGACCTCGTCGCGGCGATGACCAGTCGTGACGATCACCGGAATATCGGAATATGTCCTGATCTTGCGCAGCAGCTCCAATCCTTGATCCTGACCAGACCACGGATCGACAATCACAAGGCTGGGCTGGCGGCTGGCGATCCGGCGCAGGATGTCTTCGTCCGCCGAAACCGCGACGGCGCTCATGTCGTGATCGCCAAGATAGCTGACGAGCATCTCTCGCGTCATCCGATCGTCGTCGGCTATGAGGATCTGGACCACGCTGCTGCTCATCAGGTTAATCCTCTGGCGATTGGACGAACATTGCCGTGGTGGGGTCGTTCACCAGGGCGCAACAAGTGCACTCGATTTCGCGAATTTCGATTTCGAGTCGCTCCGCGAGCAGAGGCGCACATGGTGCGGGACCGCGCACGGCTCTTTTCCGATGATCTGAAGAGCAGTCGCGCATTGGCGCGATCGCTCGACGACCAGGCACCTTGCTGACCGGTCTTCATCGCCGTAAGGTCGATCGTCTGAGGGACGACTGCCTTCAGGCCTGATTGGGCCGGTTGCTCAATTGGGCCGATCGTATTGGCGGGGGCATTCATGGGCCACGTTCCGTTTCGGGCGGTTGGTTCTGGCAGGGATCGATCGTGGCGTATCGGTGCATGCCTGGGCGTGGTCACCGTTGGTGCAGACCCTAGCGGCCGCTCATGGGGGCGAGCGTGGCAGGTGGAGTGGAAATGACCGTGGAAACGGACCGTGCTGAACCGGACCGCCGGGGCTCCCTGTACCTTCAATTGCTCGGCCCCTTGACGATCCGGCGGGACGGCGTCGCAGTGACCTTGCCGGCTTCTCGCAAGGTCCGAGCTCTGATCGCCTATCTTTCGCTCGCTCCGCAGGCGGTTTCACGCAGCCAACTCTGCGAACTGCTGTGGGACGTGCCGGACGACCCACGCGGAGAACTGCGCTGGTGTCTCAGCAAGCTGAGAAACGTCATCGATGCGTCCGAACGTCGACGGGTCGAGACGCCTGGCGATGCCGTTAGGCTCGACATGGCGGAGTGCTTTGTCGATGCCGTTGAGGTTGCGCAAGCGGTCCAGCGGGGGATCGCGTTGCTATCGCCCGACCGGTTGCGAGCGCTGTCCGCGCTGTTCAAAGGCGAGTTTCTCGACCGCCTCGAGATCGATCGCAACCCTGGGTTCAATAGCTGGCTCACGACCCAACGTCGCCGCTTTCGCGGTTACCACACCGCGCTGCTCGAGCACCTCGCGCGACGCGCAAGTGACGACGAGGTGTTTGAATATCTCGAAACGTGGCTCGCACTCGCCCCTTTTGACCGGAACGTCCATGAGGTTCTATTGCGCGCACTTGCTCGGCGCGGACGTATCCGGGAGGGCGAGGAGCATCTGGCGGCAACCGGCCGCCTGTTTGAAAGCGAGGGTCTCGATTGCTCGCCTATCGCGGACATGTGGCGGTCTTCTCCGCGCGCGACAGCGGTTCTCCTCCCGCCTTCGGCTGATTCGACTGGCGGCCGCCTCGACGGCGCTGTCATCGGTTCGCGTCGCGCTTCCGTTGCCGTGATGCCGTTCGTCGACCGGATCGCCGCAAAGGCGGCGCCCGGCGGTCCGGCGGACGCCTTCGCGCACGACGTGATCACCAGACTCGCCAAGCTTCGCAGCCTGTTCGTCATTGCCCAGGGAACCGTATTCGCCCTGAGCGAGCGGCAAGTCGGCCCGGAGGAAGCCGGGCGGATGCTGAACGTGGATTATGTGGTCAGCGGCTGGATGCTGCGCGGACCCTATCGCCTCACCGTGGCGGTCGAAGTCACCGAGACGCGCGCCGCCCGGATCATCTGGGCGGAGGTCTTCGAACGGAAGGTGGATGACGTCTTCGCTGTTCTCAACGAGATCGGCGATCGGATCGTAGCCTCCGTCACGAGCGAGATCGAGGCAGCCGAACGAAACCGGGCGATCCTGAAACCGCCGAGTTCACTCGACGCCTGGGACGCGCATCACCGCGGCCTGTGGCACATGTACCGGTTCAACAACGCCGACAACGAGCGGGCCCAACATTTCTTCGAGATGGCCGTGCGCCTCGATCCGACCTTCGCACGCGCCTATGCGGGCCTGTCCTTCACGCACTTCCAGAATGCCTTCCAGGGCTGGGCAGAGCGCAAGTCGGAAATCGATCGGGCTTTCGACGCCGCCGGACAAGGTCTCATGGTCGATGATCGCGATCCGGCGGCGCATTGGGCGATGGGCCGGGCTCTCTGGCTGCGCGGCCGCCTGGACCAGTCGTTCGTCGAACTGGAGCAGGCGATCGATCTGAGCCCAAACTTCGCGCTGGGTCATTACACACTTGCCTTCGTCCATTCGCAGGCTGGCGACCCTCGGTCGGCCATCAGTTCCTCCGACCATTCGCGTCATCTGAGCCCGTTCGACCCAATGCTGTTCGGCATGCTCGGCGCGCGTGCGATGGCACTGGTGCGGCTCGGACGATTCGGCGAGGCTGCCGACTGGGGCGTCAAGGCCGCCGCCCGTCCCAATGCCCATGTGCACATCCTGGCTATTGCGGCCTATTGTTTGGCTCTGGATGGCAGGATCGACGAGGCGGATGCCCACCTGGCCATCATTCGTCAGCGGCTTCCCGACTACCGTATCGACGATTTTCTGACTGCGATGCAGTTTGAACCTAACGGCGCGTCACTTTTCCGAGAAGCCGCAAAGCAAATCGAGTTCAGGTGATCGTCGCCGCCTGTTAATCGGAATTGGAATGGGACAGCCGGAAAAACCCGCCCCGTTTGGCTGACTGACCCAACACCATCGCAGTGACGCAGAATTGGGCTTTCATCACCGTCTAACTTGGGGATACGTAATGCCTTCTGAACCCCGCTCGCCTCGTCTCGCTGTTCTGATTGATGCGGACAATGCGTCCGCAAAGATCGTGGATGGACTATTCGAGGAGATTGCGAAGATAGGGGAGGCAAGCGTTCGCCGTATTTATGGCGACTTCTCCAATCCTCGATCCAAGGGCTGGGCCGATACGCTATCGAAACACGCCATCATACCTCAACAACAATTCGCCTACACCACCGGAAAGAATGCATCGGACATCACCTTGGTCATCGATGCAATGGACCTGCTTCATAGCGGTCGGTTCGATGGATTTTGTCTCGTTTCCTCGGACAGTGATTTTACCCGGCTTGCCGCCCGCATCCGTGAGCAAGGCGTCGATGTTTTCGGGTTCGGTGAGCAGAAAACGCCGGAGAGCTTCCGGCAGGCCTGTCGAAGGTTCGTTTACACCGAGAACCTGCTTACGGGCGCTGCCAACAGTCAAGATGCCGCCTCAACTTCAAAGCCCCTTCAACCCCCCAGTGCAGCCACGCCCATCATTATGAAGGTCATCACGCAGATGGAAAGCGAAGACGGGTGGGTGCCTTTGGGAGAAGTTGGAAAACAACTGGCTAACCTCGCGTCCGACTTCGATCCCAGAACATTTGGCTTTCGCAAGCTGAGCGATCTGGTGCGAAAGACAAATTCGTTCGAAATCGATCATCCAAAAGGGGCCTCCATGCGCATTCGCGCGAAGTCCGCTGCCGGATCCCCTCCAAAATCGAAGGCCGTTACCAAAACTGCGACATGAGAAAAAATTCGCGCCGGAGTTCACAGTGCACCGCCGCCCAGTCCAGTTCGGCGAAGACGGACCGCGCCGGTTTCGCACCAGAAACAAACCCATCAAACCGCAACGAAGGCGATCGGCCTCGAACGAAAACTCAGCAGAATCAACGAAATACATCTTTATCCCGCCGCTCATAACAGTCTGGTTGCAGGTTCTTGCATCTGAACGAGCAGCAAGTTGTTGAATTGATCGGCGGCGGAACAAGACTCCCGCGCCCGATATCATCGTCTGAAAGTCCGTCGTTTCGTCTTCTATTATTTCCAATTTTACGATCAAGCGAAAACGCCCTGCCCTTTCCCAAATGACCGCTGCGTCCTGCCGGGATGAAGCGCGCGAGAATGAGGGGAGCGGCGATCTCGAGGTGTTTCAGCCGGCTGACTCGCCTGCTTTTCTTTTCGCTTGAACCTCAAGCGACTTGAGCATGTAGGGTCGTGCCATGCTTCCCACGATCAAACATTCCACGATCAAACATTGGAGACTGCCATGCGACCACCGAAGCATTACCCATCGCTCGCGCGCTCGGTCCCGGAGCGTTCGAGGATCGGCTTGCCTTTATTGCTGCGCCGAACAGAGCGGCGCCGCTCGATCACGAGCGTCGCGATCTGGTCCTGACGCGCCGTTGCGCAGCGGAGGCATGCGCCCGTTGTTTCGCAGACAGCCGCAAGACCCCAGCCCCATTCAAGAACAGAGAGAAGAGAATGAATCTGAATCGACGCACCCTCGTCACTGGTATGGTTTTGAGCTTCTTCATGGTTTCCGCTGCTCTCGCTGCCAACAAGGCGCCGTTCGACGCCGCCGCATTCGAGGCAGCCAGGGATTCGGGCAGACCTGTCGTACTCCAGGTCGCCGCAACCTGGTGCGGGCCCTGTCAGCAAATGAAGCGGACCGTGTCAGAGCTTCTTGAAAAGCCGGAATTCAAGGGCGTGACGGTCTTCGAAGCCGATTACGACGCGAATAAGGCGGATCTCAAAAAGGTCAACGCCTATCACGTTACGACGCTCGTTCTTTACCGCGACAAGCATGAAGTGCAGCGGATGGTCGGTGAGACCCGGCCCGAGGCGATCGAGCCGCTGCTGCGAAAGGCCATGTGAGAACGCCGATGGGACTGGCAGCTCTGCCGCTGGCATTTCTGGCCGGATTGCTTTCGATCCTGTCACCATGCGTGTTGCCCCTGACGCCGGTCGCGTTGGGGGCCGCCATTGCCGAGCACAGGCTTGGGCCCCTGGCATTGGCGGCGGGGCTCGCCACATCCTTCACGGCGATCGGGCTTTTCGTTGCGACCATCGGCTATTCAATCGGGCTCGACGGCGATGTCTTTCGGATGCTGGGCGCTGCGATGCTCGGCGGCGTTGGCGTCATCCTGATGCTGCCGAATTTGGAGACCCGACTTGCCGCAGCGGCGGGGCCACTTGGCAACTGGAGCCAGCAAAGATTTGGCGGTCGACCGGCAACAGGCCTAACCGGACAATTCGGGGTCGGCCTGCTGCTCGGCGCTGTCTGGGGTCCGTGCGTCGGGCCGACGCTCGGCGCAGCAACGATGCTCGCCGCGCAGGGGCGCGACCTCGGTTGGGTCACGCTGACGATGCTGGTGTTTGGCCTGGGAAGCGCGCTGCCATTCCTCCTGCTGGGGACGCTGACGCGGGAAGCGCTGATGCGCTGGCGCCATCGGCTGATGTCCGCGGGCAAGGGAGGGAAAATGGTGCTGGGCGGCGTCCTGACCACTGCGGGTCTTTTTGTCCTTCTCGGCTTCGACAAGACATTCGAGACTTTGCTGATGCAGCTCATGCCGCCGTTTCTCGTCGACCTCGGCAGCAGGTATTAGCATCGCCGGCGCGGTCGCAGAGGCAGGGCTGCGAGCCGTTCACCCTGGCAAAGCGCGTTCCATCTTTTCGTTGCGTCCGGCTACAACCCGGAGACCAGGTGACCGCCATCGACCGTGACGACGCTGCCCGTCATGAACGACCCGGCATCGGAGATGAGCAGCAGCAGCGGCCCGTCCAGTTCGCTGAGCTGCCCGAGGCGGCGCTGCGGCACGCGCTTGATCAGCGCCTGGCCGCTTTCGCTCGCGAAGAAGTCGTCATTCAGTTCGGTTGCGAAGTAGCCGGGCGCCAGCGCATTGACGCGGATGCCATGGCGCGCCCATTCGAGCGCCAGTGCCTTTGTCATCTGAATGACACCGGCCTTCGAGATCGCATAGGGTGCGACCGCACCCGCCACGCGCAGGCCCAGGATAGAGGCAATATTGACGATCGAACCCTTTGTCTTGTTGTCGATCATTCGTCGCGCGGCCGCCTGCGCGATCAGCCAGACGCCCTTCAGGTTGGTGTCGATGACGCTGTCCCAGGCCCGTTCATCCTGATCGAGCGCGGGCCTCGTCGCGGTGACGCCCGCGTTATTGACCACCGCGCGGATCGGGCCAAACCTTGCCTCGGCCTGTTTCATGACGTCGTCGATCTGGTCGGCACGCGTGACGTCGAGCACGACGCTTTGCGCTTTGCCCCCGCTGGCGGCGATCTCCGCGACGGCCGAGGCCAGCGCCTCTGCGCGCCGTGCCGCCAGCGTAACCCTGGCCCCCCTGCTCGCAAGGACGCGCGCAAAGTGTCGGCCGAAGCCGCTGGATCCCCCGGTCACCAGAACATGCTGATCATCGACTTCAAACATCGTCACCTCCCGGACCCCCTCGCGATCGGTCGCGGTTCAGCCGTGATAGGCGAACAGCTCGATGGGGTCGCTAAAACCGCGCACCGGATATTCGCCGACGCGTTCGAGATCGAAATCGCGTTCGACGAAGTCGGCGAAGGCGCGCGACAGCAGCACCTTTCTCCCCAATTGCTTGGTGAACGCTTCGAGACGCGAAGCCATATTGACCGCGGGACCGATGACGGTGAAGTCGAGCCGGCTGCGCGACCCGATATTGCCGTACATGACGTCTCCGACGTGGACGCCGACACCGTAGTTCAGCGGCTCCCGGCCGAGGTTGCCGTTCCTTTCATTCAGGGCCGCCATGGCCTGACGGGCCTCGGTCACGGCATGCAGCAGTTTCGCGCAGGCCGAGGGCTCGGTGAGCGGGAAGATGGCGAGCAAACCGTCGCCCATGAATTTCAGGATTTCCCCGCCATGTCGCGCAACCGGTTCCGATATCGCATCGAAATAGTCGTTCAGAAGCTCGATCACGTCATCGCGCGGCCAGTTGTCCGAGATCCGGGTGAAATCGCGCAGATCGCAGATCATGATCGCGGCGCGCACCGTGGTGCCGCTGCCGCGCCTGGTGGCGCCGGCCAGAATGAGCTCGCCGGCGTGGGAGCCGACATAGGTCTCGAGCAGCGTTCGCGCCAGGCGGTTCTTCATGCGGATTTCGCTCACCAGCGCGAAGGTCGGCAGCAGTTCCTTGAGCGCGGCGATGTGCGCGTCCTCGAAACCTCCCACCCGGTCGGTTGCGAAGGTCACGATGTGCCGCTTGCCGAGGGTATGGTACATCGGCCATGCTACATAGTCGGTCAGCCCTTGCGCCCGCAACTCATCATAGAGGGCGTGCTTGCGGCCCGATGCGGGATCATTTTCGAGCTTCTCGCGCACCTCTGCGGCACCGTCGTAGATCTCGTTGGCGGCACTGCCGACGAACTCGGACCGCTCCCTGACGTCGTAATCGACCCTCGCGATCTCCGCCTCGCGCATCCCGTCGGCCCACATGATCCGGGCACCGAGCCATTGCGGATGGTGGATCAGGAGGTGAAGCGTCGCCCGCTTGACGGGAATGCCGGCGCGCTGCAGCCGCACGCACAGCTCGGCGAAAATATTGTCGACGAAGCGCTGATCGCGCGTACCGTTCGTCAGCCAGTCCACGACGTTGATGTCGACATGTGCGGTGACTGGTTCGGTGTTTGGTGGCGCGTCCATATCCTGCTCCGGGCCGGTGACCATGGATCCGATGACATGGATATGTCGTGTTCCAACCCGGCGGCGTCAATGCAGTCCGCCGCAATTGTGCCGTCGTGGCCGTAACGGCACTCCCGATCCCCTTCAAGGGAAGCTTCTGAAGCGCAAGGCCATGGTGAGGCGGATCGGGACGCCGGACGACCTCTGGCCTGCTCCTTGCCCAAATTACGCTGGCGAACGGCCCTGTCGAGGCTTGCGAAGCAGACCGCCGCGAAGGATGCTCACAGTCTCCCCTGACCCAAGGACCTCGTCATGCCCGTCGACACCAAAACCGCCACCGATCGCCTCATGCGCTTTCTCGCCGTCGAGGGCGTGACCGGGAAGGAGGCGGCGATCGGCCGCGAGCTGTCGGCGGCGCTGCAGGACAGCGGCGTGCCGGCCACCGCGATCCGGCTCGACGACGCCAACACGCGCATTCCCGTCCCGACCGAGACCGGCAACCTCATCGTCGACCTGCCCGGGCGTGGCGCGATGCACAACCAGCCGCGGATCATGTTCATGACCCACATGGACACGGTGCCGCTGTGCGCGGGTGCAAAACCAAAATTGGCCGGCCGCAAGATCGTCAACGAGGCGAAGACCGCGCTCGGCGGCGACAACCGCGCCGGCTGCGGCGTCCTCGTCACGCTGGCGGCCGAACTCGCCAAGCAGCAGCCCGATCATCCGCCGATCACGCTGTTGTTCTGCGTGCGGGAGGAGAGCGGGCTCTACGGTGCGCGCCACGTCAAGACCGAGGATCTCGGCGCGCCGGTCATGGCCTTCAACTATGACGGCGGTGCTGCGTCCAACGTCACCATCGGCGCCGTCGGCGCAGATCGCTGGCAGGTCGAGATCTTTGGCCGCGCCTCGCATGCCGGCGTCGCACCGGAGCGGGGGATCAGCTCGACCATGATCCTTGCGCTCGCACTCGCCGATGTGAAGGCGGGCGGCTGGTTCGGCAAGGTGGTGAAGGGCAAGCGGCAGGGCACCAGCAATGTCGGCCCCGTCACCGGCGGCGAGGGCCGGCCGGCCGGAGACGCCACCAATGTCGTCACCGATTATGTGCATGTGCGCGGCGAAAGCCGCAGCCACGACAGCAAATTCTTCAAGGAGATCACCAAAGCTTACAAGGCGGCGTTCGAGAAGGCCGCAAAGCGCGTCACAAACAGCGACGGCAAGGCGGGCCGCGTCAAGTTCAAGGCTGAAACCGACTACTATCCGTTCCGCATGAAGGAGACCCTGCCGGTGGTCAAACGCGCGGTCGCGGCGGTCAGCAGCATCGGCGGGGCGCCGACCATCCGCGCCGCCAATGGCGGGCTCGACGCCAACTGGATGGTCCGTCACGGCGTTCCGACCGTCACCTTCGGAGCTGGACAGAACGAGCCGCACACCATCGACGAATGGATCAATCTCGACGAGTACGACCGCGCCTGCGCGCTGGCGCTGCAGCTCGCCACGATGCGGTGAGCCTCAGCGACGCGCGGCCCGCAATAGCCGCGCGCGCAATGCCTTCAGCGCCCGCAAAGGCAGCAGCGACTGCGCGGCTTCCAGATGCTTCTTCACCACGGGGACGGTCTGGCCAGCAAACGCGCAACCTGGTTGAGAAGCAGATCGGCATTTTTTGTCCCGGGGCTGGACAACATCTTCTCAAGACGACCGTCAGGGCAAATCAGTCCCCCGAAAACCGGACAATTCACACCGCGAAACTCACCCGCCAACGGCTGTTTGAAATTTAAGGCGCTCAGCCGGTGTCAGGGACAGGCCGTGTTTTGTCCGTCGATCGAGAAAGTCGGCGCTTGTTGTCGCCCACTCGGTGTCGCGGAGAAAATTGGCTTCGCGTTGGTAAAAATTTGCGCCGAAATGCCGCCCGAGATCCGCGCAGGACCGCGCCGGTCCCAACAGCGCGCGCGCACGCGTGCCATAGAGGCGCGCATAGTGGTGGAGCAGATCCCGCGGCAGGGCGGCGTACTCGCGCACGAGAGCGTCCACGAACTCTGAGAACGAGGCAATATCGCCGCCCGGCAATGGTTTTCCGGCGGTCCAGGCCGACTGCATGTCCGGAAACCACGGCACGAGGCGCTGCATGGCGTGCTCGGCGAGCTTTCGGTAGGTGGTGATCTTGCCGCCGAAAATCGACAGCAGCGGCGCGGTGCCTGCCGCGCCGTCGACCTCGAAGACATAGTCGCGCGTCACTGCCGACGGATTCTTGGCGTTGTCATCATACAGTGGCCGAACCCCGGAGAAGGCGTGGACGATGTCGCGCGGCTCCGGGGGCTTTCGAAAGTAACGACGCAGGACCCGCAATAGATAGTCGGTCTCGGCCGCGTCGATCGCGACATCCTCGGCGCGGCCGTCATAGGGAATGTCGGTGGTGCCGATCAGCGCGAGCTTGTCGCCGTAGGGATTGACGAAGATGACGCGGCGATCGTCGTTCTGCAGCAGATAGGCTTGCGGCCCGTCCCAGAATTTCGGCACCACCAGGTGGCTGCCTTTGACGAGGCGCACGCTGTGCACCGAATTGAGTCCCGTAACGACAGACGTGACGTCCTGGACCCATGGTCCGGCCGCATTGACGAGCGCGCGCGCGCGAACCACATGCATTGTGCCATTAGCGCCCTGCATCTCGAGCAGCCAGCCGCCGTCGGCCCGCAGCGCCCGCAAGGCACGCGTTCGTGGCAGCACTGTCGCGTCATTCCCGGCCGCGTCGATCAAATTGAGGATCACGAGCCGCGCATCGTCGACCCAGCAATCGGAATATTCAAACCCGCGGCGGAACTCGGGCCGCAGCGGCCTGCCTTCAAGACTGCGGGTGAGATCCAGGCCGCGGCTCGGTGGCAGACGCTTGCGGCCGCCGAGATGATCGTAGAGCAAAAGGCCGGCCCGAATGAGCCAGGCCGGGCGCTGCTCCGGCGAATGCGGCAGCACGAACCGCATCGGCCAGATGAT
>Ga0070710_10000498_pt1 | contig 18471 bp, 19 predicted proteins | sample LARL52metaG_FD_65454 | JGI IMG/M metagenome (GOLD analysis project Ga0070710, IMG submission 65454) | Corn, switchgrass and miscanthus rhizosphere microbial communities from Kellogg Biological Station, Michigan, USA - LAR L5-2 metaG | ecosystem: Host-associated > Plants > Roots > Rhizosphere ... | reverse complement strand
TTGGCGAAGTGATGCCAGACCACCCCGGCAACCACGCAGTCCGCATGGAGCGCTACCTAGCAGAGCGTCCGCACTATCTCGTCCGGCCGATCACCGAGTACGCGTTTGAGGAGCGGGTTCGACAGGTGCAGGCGCAGTACCAAGAGGACCTACAGCGAGGGCTCAAGACGCTGGAGGAACGGATTCGTGAGCTTGAGGCGAGTGCGCAGTCCCAAGGAGGAACGGAGAACACGTGAGTGACCCCATCAAGCGGATCGAGCTGAAGGACGGCACGGTGCGCTACAGGTTCGTGATCGACATCGGCCGTGACCCGGACACCGGGAAGCGGCAACAGAAAACGTTCACATACGACACCAAGAAGGAAGCGAAGGCCGAGCACGCCCGGATCAAGCACGAGACGGACCGGGGAACCTACGTGCGGCCGAGCAACCTCACCGTGAGCGAGTTCCTCGACGAGTACGAAGCCAGCGCGGCGCGCAGCGTCGAGGAAGCTACGGCATCGAACACCCGCAAGGCCCTGCTGCACGTGCGGGACCGGCTCGGCACGCGCCGCCTGCAGACCGTGGTGGAGTCCGACGTCGAGGCGCTCGTCGACTGGATGCTCGCGGAGGGCCGCCGCACTGGAGGGGAGCGCGGAACACCTCTCGGTGCGCGGAGCGCCCAGCTCACGCTGGCCCGGTTCCGTGCCGCGTTGAACGACGCCGTACGTCGACAGCTGGTGGTGCGCAACGTGGCGCACTACGTGCGGGTGCCGCGTGCGGCGATGAAGACCGCCGCGGCGAAGCGGGCCGAGCGCACCCCGTGGACGGCCGAGGAGGTGAAGACGTTCCTCGCGGGCATCACCGGTGAGCGGCTGTACGCGCTGCTGCTGTTGTCCCTGCTCGGTCTGCGGCCGGCCGAGGTCGTGGGACTCCGATGGGCCGACGTCGACCTCGACACTGGCCGCATCGCCGCGGGCCGCAACACCCGGACGATGGTCGATCACCGCGTCGTCGAGAAGGGCGCCAAGACCGCGAGCGGAGATCGTGGGCTCCCCGCGCCGTTGCCGGTGCTGGCGGCGTTGAAGTCGTTCTACAAGCTGCAGCTGACCGAGCGCCTGGCGGCCGGCGAGTACTACACCGCGAGCGGGTACGTGGCGGTCGACGAACTCGGCAGTCCACTCACGACAGACGGCCTGCGGTACCGGGCGTACAAGCTGATGGAGAAGGTGGGCGTCCGCAAGGTCCGGCTGTACGACGCACGGCACGCGTGCCTCACCTACCTGGCCGGTGCTGGCGTGCCGGACGTCGTGCTGGCGGCATGGGCCGGGCACTCCGATGGCGGCACGCTGGCGAAGCGGGTCTACGTGCACCCCGACGAGAGTCACCTGCAGATCGCATCGGACCGCCTGGGCGAACTCCTGGGCTAGCAGTACAGCCGTACGTGTGAGGATGTGAGAAAGCCGCACCGTCCGGCTACCGCAGGGAAGTCGAACGCACCCCCTGACCTGCACGTATACCAGCCGAACAGCCCCGTTGACGGGGCAACTCGGTTGACGCCACAGCAACCCTTTCCTTGATCACCGCGTTGTACCTCCGTCCCATCGCGCTCTGCCAGGGTGTAGGCCCATGAGCAGCCCTGCCCCGTTGGCCACTACAACGCACCGGTGCCCGGTCCTGTTGACCGCCACCACCGTTGATGTCGGCCTCCGGTGCGCAACCGTGACGCGCGACGGCAGGGTCCGCACGAATGGATGACCTGTCGGCCGACCGCGGGCGCGCCGCCTTGCGCTCGGGCAGGAAGCCGCGTCCGTTCCGCAGGGGCCAGCACCTGATCACCGCCGGCACGCCGAGCGAGGAGGTGCTGCTGCTCGAGTCGGGCCTGGTCAAGGTGGTGCTGCCCACCGCGGGCACGCGCGAACCGATCACCGGCCTCTACGGCCCGGGCGACCTGCTCGGCGACATCGGCGTGACCAGCGGTGCTCCCCGCAGCGCCCACGTGATCGCTCTGGTCGCGGGCACGGCGCTGCACGTCGCGGGTCGCCACTTCCTGGCACTGCGCGACGACGACCCGGACGTCCGGCGGCTGGTCGACGAGACGTGGCGCAAGCGGCAGCGCAAGGCCGACGAGAACCACCTCCGGCAGATGCGCACCGGCGCAGCACGAGTGGCGATGTGCCTGCTGTCGTGGGCCCGCGAGTTCGGCGTCGAGATCGACTCCGGACTGGAGCTGCGCGGCGTGAGTCAGCAGGACCTCTCCCACACCGTCGCGATGTCGGTGAAGACGGTCGAACCGGTCCTGCACGTGCTGCGCGGTCACGGTCTGCTGCGCACCGGCCGACTCTGGTACCGCCTCCCGGACCCGGTCCGCCTTGGCCATTTCATTGCCAGTGCGGGTGGTACGAACTGACCACGAGTTGCCCCTGGTTTCCGGGTAACCACATCTGGTGGAACCACCACACTCGCTGTCTTCCGCAGGAAGAGGAGGCAGCCAGTGAACCCCGTTCCGCAACACCGCGCGTTGCTCGGCGTCGACGTCATCGGTTCGGCCCAGCTACCCGGCCACCTGATGGACGCCGTCCCCGCCACGATCTCGAAGCTGGTTGGCGCAGCCCTGACGCAGAGCGGGATCAGGCAGGACGACGTGCTCTCCCTCGAGTCGCCGGGCGATGGCGCGCTGCTGGTGCTGCCGAGCGGCAAACTCGGTGAGGTCCTCGACGCCGCGGTGCTCCTCGACCAGCTCACCACCGAACACAACCGTTGGCACAAACCGGAAGTACGCCTGCGCGCCGCAGTCCACGTCGGCCCGATCGGCGACGACGACGGCTTCTACCGCGCCCGCATCACCCACGCCCGGCTGCTGGACGCGCCGGAGTTCAAGGAGCTGGTCAGGCGCTGCCACACCGAAGGCGCCGAGGACACCGCCAACACCGCGCTGATCGTTTCCGCCGAAGCCCTCGACACGGCGTTCGGCGGCGACCACACGCGGGTGGCGCGGCGCAGCGAGTTCGCATCGCTTCCTGTGGCGCACAAGGAGTACCGGCACGAGGCGTGGGTCCGCGTGCCCGGCTTCGACCCGCGCAGCCTGGCCGGGTTCGTGAGCCCTGCCGTCGCGCCGGAGCCGGTCGCGAGCGTGCAGAACGTGGTGAACGGGGACATGAACGGCGTCCAGGCGGGCTCGGTCAGTGGTGGCTTGAACTACTACGGGGGTCGACGGCGATGAGCGAGGCAAAGGAAGCGACACCAGCGCAGGCGACCGACGAGAAGCCGCAGACGACAGGGGAAACGCTGTCACCGAACGAAGCCCGATATCTGCCGCAGAAGAAGAACGTCACGAACGGCGAGATGCACGGCATCCAGGTCGGAGACGTGACCGGTGACATCAACTACTACGCCACTGTCACCGAAGGAAAAGCCGAACTGATCGTTCGCTATGCGGCACCACAGGACATCGAGGACGTGCGGACGGAGTTCGTGGTTCCGGGAGGCTTCGCGACCGCGGTCGGCATCCTGCACAGGGAGAGCGTGGTCGTGCTGTGCGGTGAGGGAACGGGTCGCACGTTCACCGCTCGCCGGATGCTCGTCAGCGAGCTCGGGATGACGAAGATCGCCGACATGAACCGGTCCCGCTCGCTCGGCAGCATCCGCGAGCACGAGTTGGAGCCGGGCACCGCTCTCGTCCTCGACCTGCGCGGGACCCGCGACCGGCCCTTCACCGACCTGGACTTCACCCAGTGCCTCCGCGTGGTGAAGGACGCGACCTGCCGGCTCGTGATCCTGCTCGACCACCTCTTCCAGACCCCCGGCAGCGCGTCGAAGCACGCCGTCGCGCTGACCGCGCCTCCGGCTGTCGACGTCGCTCTGGCCACGCTGCGCCGCCGCGGCCACGTGGACGGGCCGGTGGAACTCACGATCAAGGAGGATCTCGCGGACGCGTTGGAGGGTGCGTCGCCGGACAAGGCGGTGCGCGCCGCCGGCCTCGCGGTCAGGGTGCACGAGGACAGGCTCGACGTCGCCAAGGCGATCTCGGAGCTGAAGGAGGAGGTCACCGACGCCGTCGCCCGCCATTTCGAGAAGCTGGACGTGCGCGGGCACGCGTACTCGTTCGCGGTCGCCGTGCTGGAGAACCAGCCGGTCGAGTACGTCTGGCAGCGGGCGCTCGCGTTGTACCAGGACATCAGGAAGGCCCGTCTGCCGGAGGACGGCAAGCTGAGGCCAGTGTGCGTGCTGATCCAGTCGGAGGACCAGACGCTGCGCGAGATCCGGGCGAGGATCGAGGTGCGCGCCCACCCCAAGCACAGCGACTTCCAGGAGCGCACCATCCGGTTCGAGCGGCACGACTGGGCGCGCGGTGTGTTCATGCACATGTGGCGCCAGTACCCGGCAGCGCAGGAGATCCTGCGCGACTGGATGTGTGAGGAGGCCACGGCCATCAGCTTCCAGGAGGAGAGCGTCAAGGCTGTGTGCGACGTCGTCCGGAGCGTCCCGGCGCACGAACCCCTGGCGATCATCTGGAACCTGGCTTCCCAGCGCCTCTACGGCCGTCGCGCACTGGCGGCACGGGCGGTGGAGGTGCTGATGGACGACGACGCCGTACGCCCGCTCCTCGAGAAAACCATCGAGAGGTGGACGAAGTACGGCAACGCCTACGAGGAGTGGACGGTCGCGCGGGTCTACTCGTCGGAGTACGGCAGACGGGACCTCACGGCCTCACTGGCGAAGCTCACCGAGATCGGCAAGTCCGACAAGTACACACCGCAGAACGCCGTGGTGTTCGGGGTGTTGTCGATGCTCGCCACCGAGGAGATCCGCGGCATCGCCCTCGACACCGTCGTGTCGTGGACGGGCGCGAAGTACCGCCGCACCGGTCTGCAGCCCATCACGCTCGCGCTCGGGCTGTGGGTGATCGGCTTCTACAAGCACAGCCGGGACTACTTCATCGAGTTCGCCAAAGCGTTCCCGAATCAGGTCAAGGAGCTGTTCAAGCACGTGCTGGCCGATCCCGAGTTCGGCGAGCTGCTGCTGGAGCACCTCGGTCAGCTGGCCGTGCACGCCCGGTGGGACGAGGCGAAGGCGGCCGAGCTCGTCCGGCTGACCAGGCTGATCGCACCTGACCTGGCGTGGTGGCGGCGCCGGGGCCAGGTCGAGGCAGTCTGCTTCCAGCACCCCACCAAGCGGTCGGCGATCCAGCGGATCTTCCGGATCGCGCGGAAGGTGGAGAAGGCGCGGAAGGGCAAGGTGGCTCAGCCGTCGTAGACCTCGTGGCTCACCTGCGTGCGCGAGGCGCCTTCCCCTGCCGGAGCCGCAGCCTCCAGCAGATCACCGACGCCTGCGAGGTGGTCGACGATCCACAGGTGCCGGGCGGACGGGTTCTGCTGGACGAAGACGTCGCCGAAGCTGCAGGTGGCGACGAGGGTGTTCTGGGCGCCGTACACCTCCACGGTGATCCGGGAGCCGAGCAGGCACTTCTCGCCGGGGGCGCAGACCAGTTCGAGGCGGGCGCGGACCCACCGGGGGACGTCCGCGGAGACGGCTTCGGGCTCGGGCGGGACTGCGGTGCAGGAGGTGCCGTGGGGCGCAGGCCACAGGTGCCGCGTGGGACACGACGAGCTCACCGGCCGTGCAGCCGGTGAGAACGCGCGCTTCGACGGCTGTTTCCGCCGAGGTGATTTCGGGTCGGGCGGCCGCTCACCTCGCAGCCGGGGCAGCGGTCGAGGCCGTTGCTCCGCCGGAGGTGGCGGCCACGAGTAATAACGCGGCGGCCACTGATCTCACCCTGGAAAAACTACGTCGGGCCGCCGCGTTCCTCACCTAACTTCACCCCACAGGTGGGTGAGCGCGGAACACGTCGTACGCCAGGTCGCCGCGGCGGATGTCGGTGTTGGCCGCGATCACGTCACCGAGGGATCGGCGGTAGTCGATGCCGTAACGCGCCTTGATGATCCGCAGGGCCGGGTCGTTGGCGTGGAAGAACCGGTCGCCGTCGCGCAGGGCCTCGAACTGCTTCTTCCAGATGGCGTGCTGCAGTTCGCCGAACTCGCTGCCGGGCAGGCGCGGCTCGGCCATCATGCCGACGATCGCGTCGAGGCCGCTGACATCGCCGTAGATGGCCTTGAGGCGGGCGGCCGTAGTCGTGCGACGGACGCCTGGACGCACGTAGTCGAGGCTGTTCGGGTCGTTGATCTCGTCGCCCGGCGTGAGCTCGGGGTCGGAGGGGAACGACTCGGTCGGCTCGCCGGAGATCGCGCGGAACGAGGGTTTCGGCGCGAGTCCGTAGGCGCGGCGCAGGTCGTTGTAGGCGGCGATGCCGTGGTCGCGGCCGCGTTCGACGTCGAGTGCGGCCACGTCGACCACCGCGGTGAGACAGCGCGGCACGCAGCCGGGGATGAGGAACACGATGCTGCGCAACGCGTCCTCGTCGACGACCTCGTCGTTGCGGTTCTCCGGCTGGCGGCCGAAGCTCTGCAGCAACGGGCCGAGCTGCACGTCGTCGACCAGGTCGGGGTTGAACGGCAGCAGGCGCGGCGGGATCCCGATCTCCACCTGGTCGCCGGTGACCGTGACGCTCATCCCCCTGGCGCGCAACGCGTCCAGCTGCTGCGCCGGGTACCGGGACGCGTTCGTGACGACCTTGAAGTCGCCGCGGACCATGCTGTGCGAGCGGTAGCCGACGGTCGCGAACTCGTTGGCGAGGCTGGTCCGCACGTCCGGCCGGTAGCCGCGGTACGGCGCGAGCCGCAGGCCCATCGCGGGCAGGAACTCCTGGTAGGTGATCCACTGCTGCTCGGCGATCACGACCTTGCGCGCGATCTGGAACTTCTCCTCGTCGGACAGGTGCGAGGGCAACCGGTCGACGATCCTGTTGTGCTCACGGGCGAACAGCGTCTGCACCGCGGTGATCGTGGCGTTCTCGTTGGCCCGCAGGTCACCCGCGACCACGCCGTTGCCGGTGGTGATCGCCCCGAACGGCCCGGTCATGACCGGCGCGTCCGTCCCGTCGCCGCCGCGGGCCTGGCGCCTCGGCAGCATGTTGTTGGGCAGCAACAACTTCGCGCCGTCACGCAGCCAGGTCAGCCGGTCCTGCGTGCCGCCGTACACCGCCCAGCCGTCGAGGTACGAGCTGACGATGTTCTTCTGCTCGTGCGGTGTGACGCCGTCGACGACACCGCTGCGCCGCATGGGAATCGAGCCGAGGTCGTTGCGCACGTGTTCCATGGGCGCCTCGTTGTCCCACGGGACCGACGCGTCGGTGGTGGTGTCCTCACGCAGCCCGAACGTGTGGTCCATGAACTGCGCCCACACCTGGGCCCACTGGCTGACGCCGCGGTCGGAGGTGAGGTTCTGCCTGCCGTCCGCGAAGATCCGGTTGCTGACGTACCGCGCGTTGGGCCCGGTCACCGGTTGTCCGACGCCGTCCGCGTACCTCGTGGGAGCGAGCCGGGTGTAGGCCTCACCGGCGGTCCCCCAGTCCGGATGGGCACGGTTGTTGCCGTGCCCGTCCAGACTCTGGATCTCGAACACGGACGGTTCCGCTTGTGAGACACCACTTGCGAGGAAAGTCCCGACGGCCACCAACGCCACTGCTCTGCGCAAGAACTGCATGGGCCGATGATGGCGGGGGCCAATGTGACCGTACGTATTCGTTTATTCACAGAATGACATGAGGTGGCCAGAGCCTGTCAGTGGTGGTCGTGGTCGTGACCTGACGAGGGCTGGTAGATGTAGAACATCGTGACCGGCTCGTCGCCCGCCACGGTCTCGTGGTCGACGCCCGGCGGCACGAACGCGTACGACCCCGCACTCGCCTCGACGCCACCGATGCTCACGGTGCCGTCGATGACCCACGTGTGCTGCGTCGCGGACGGGTGGTTGTGCCCGACGTCGCGAGCCCCCGGCGCCATCTGGACCAGACCGACGATCGTGTCACCGTTGGGCGACTTCCACAGCAGCTTGTTCTGCAACCGCTCGTCGCCGTGCAGCGGGAACGACTTCATCTGCGCGAGAACATCGGGCGAGATGACGGTGACTCTGTCCGGCGTACCGATCATGGGCGCGGCCTTTCGAAGGTGGTGGGGCCGCCGATCATGTCAGGACGGGTGCGGCGTTGACCACAACCAGCGCCCTCAGCCGTAGATCGTGGCCTGCTTCGCGGTCTGCCGCACTCCGTTGGGGCCGTTGAAGAAGCGCTCGCCCCACGGGGTGAGGTCCGCCGGGTTGAACGAGCGGACCAGATCGAGGTACTCGACCCCGCCGCCGTTGCCGCTCCACGACCAGCCGAGGTAGCCGATGCCACGGGCCTGGGACTGCGCCATGATCGTGTCCTCGTCCGGGTCGCCGTCGCTGTGCTTGTCGCCGAACTCGCCCACCACCAGAGGCAGCCCCGCCGAGCGGAACGCGTCGAAGTACGTGTTGATCTTCGCGGCCGTGTTGTACACGCCGTACATGTGGACGGAGAACAAGGTGTTGTGCTGCGGGTCTGCGTTGAGCACCGAGGCGGCGTTGTCGCGCATGATGTTCAGCCAGTCCTGACCCCACATCGGCGCGTCCACCATCAGCAGGTGCTGCAACCCGGCTCCGCGCAACCGCTTGATCGCGTCCTTCGTCGCGTTCGTCCACGCCCAGCTCACCAGCAGGTTGCTGCCGAACGGCTCATTGCCCAGGTTGACCACGACGTAGTTCTCCTGGCCCTTGAGCACGTCGGCGAGGCCGATCCAGTAGCTCGCCGCGTCGTCCAGGGTGGCGGCCCCGAGCTGATCACCCCATCCGGTGGTGTCGTGGGCCTCCAGCACGCAGATCAACCGGTTCTGCTTGCACAGCGCGATGACGCCTGCGACGTCGGCCGCCGAGCTCGGCCCCCACCGCTTGCCGGTGCCGAGCACCACGCGAACGGTGTTGGCGCCGAAGGACTTGATGTCCGCGAACGCGCGGGTCTGACCCTGGAACCAGACGTGCGGGTGGTTCACGCCCCGCATGACGAAGTCGCTCCCGTTCGCTTCCACCACCCGCGTGCCGCTGACCCGCAGGCCCGTCGCGGCCTCGGCGGGTTGCGTGCCGACCAGGATCGACGCCATCAACGCGAGCACGCTCGCGACACTCAGCCTTGTGGTCACAGCGGCAGATGCAACCGCACGGACGTGCTCCTTGACAAGGCTCACACCTCAACTGCAACCCAGCCTGGAACCGTTGCCGGACAAGACATACGACCGAACGGTCCACTTCGGACCAATCGGCATCGGCCATCCGAACCACGCCACCCGGCCCCGGTCAGCCGCACGCGGCGTGCTCGCCGCACCAGGAAACGTTGCGTCCACAAAGGACAACACCAGCGCAACAAGAAAGGCGAGTGCTCTCTGCGAGCACTCGCCTTCCACTTGTGGACCTGGCTACACAGCCTGAGAACTCTGTTGTTGCAGTTCAGGGCCCCAGTTGGCCATTCGGGCCGTTGGCGCAGGTGGCCCGAGCCGGGTGACCGCCCCGTGATCAGTGCCGCACCTTGAACGGTGCGCGGACCTCGGAGATCGCCATCGGACCGTTCGTCGTGACCGCCGTGGCGACGACGCCGCCGTCGCCCTCGCCCATGCTCCGGTCGAACGTGAAGCGGTATCGAACGGTCACCGTCTTGCCTTTCGGCAACGGCTGCCGCTTGGAGAACTGGGAGAGATAGTCCATACCGGTGCCCATCACGGGTTGCTTCAAGTCGATCCAGGAGCCGCTGGCGGTGTCGAACCACGCAGCGGTGCCCCGGCTGATGTGCGACGGATCGCCCGCGCAGCTGCAGCGGGCAATCGCGAACACCACGCCGACCTCCGGGTATGCCACCGGCGAGTTGTTGCACAAGGTCACCTCGACCTCCACCGGCTTGCCCACCTTCACCACTTCCGGCGCACCCGCGATCTTGAGCTGAACGCCGTATTCGGTCGGCAGCGTCGTGTACGGATCGGCCGGCGGCACCGGCGCGTCAGCCGGATTGACCGCACACTCGGGTTGCTTTACAACGGGCTTTTCCACCGCCGCCTGAGGCTTTTCCGCCACCGGTTGCGGCTTCTCCACCGGGGCGCTGGACGACGTGGGCGCAGCCGAGGAACTGCTGCTAGACGTGACAACTGGCGCGGGCGCAGCGGTCGGCGTGGCCGTTGAACAACCAACGAGTGCGGCCAACCCGAAACCGAGTGCGGGCATGACAAAAAAGGCGCGCTTAAACATGACTCAATTCCCCCAGAAAGAAGATCCCCCAACCAACTACGCTCAAAAGACGCCTGCCCGAGCCAGCCGGTTGCCCACCAACTTCAAGATCTTTTGACCGCGCCCACCAGCAAGATCGACGGGCTACGCCCAAGGCGAAACCCACTGACCGACGTCCGGGGGGCGGAGCCCTGCTGGGGGTCTGGGGTCGCAAGCAGGATGGGCCGCAACGCCGAAGGCGAGCCGGCCGGGGTCCGGGGCGGAGCCCCGGCTGGGGTCTGGGGGCTCGGCCCCAGAAAACACGCGGAACGCAAAAATGGCGAGTGCTCTTCACGAGCACTCGCCACCTATTGCGTGGACCTTGGGGGAACTTACTACAACACAAAACCCCAGGTAGAAGCCCTGGAGACCCTGCTCCAGAAGCTCCCCGACCCGTCCACGCCCGCTCCGCCGCCCGTCGACCGACCGAAACCGGGTCGAGCACGACAACTCGACGCCAACCAGCTCCAGGAACTCATATCCGGATACCAGGCCGGAGCGACGGTGTACGAGCTCGGCGATCGGTTCGGCATCGAACGGCGCACGGTCAGCAACATCCTCCACCGGCACGGCGTCCCGATGCGGCGGCGTGGCCTGTCACCCGAGCAGATCGACGACGCCATCCATCTGTACAACCTCGGATGGTCTCTCGCGCGAGTCGGCCAGCACCTCGGCGTCGACCACACCACGGTCCTGACCAAGCTACGGGAACGCGGCATCCCGACTCGCGATAGCCACGGCCGACCGCGATCGTGAACGGATTGGTTCGCCTCGTCTCGAGACGCTATCGGGTATACCCACGGTGTCAGGCGGGTTCGCGGCCCAGCAGAGTGGCGCGGCGGTGGAACTCATAAAGGCCGTCGAAGATCGGGCCGGTGATGGCGAGGGTCTTCTCGTCGGTGCAGATCATGGATAGGCCACGGAGGACGACGTCGAGGCCGGGTGCTTCGGGGGCGTCGTAGCGTTCGTCGTCGAGGTCGGCTTCGTGGATGATCTGGGCGATGCGCCAGAGGACGGGGTCGTCGAGGTGGTAGTGGCGCAGGATGGTTTCGAAGCTGCAGTCGCCCTGGTGGTGGCCGAGTTCGACGCCGCGCATGTCGAACGGGGTGGCGTCGGCGGGCACCTCGGCGGGGTCGGTGACGAAGACGAACTCGGCGTCCGGGTCGAGGTGGCGGCGGATGAGCCAGGCGCAGGCGGCCCGGTCGATGTGGATGTTGGCGCGGGTGGCCCACTTCACGAGGACGGCTCCTTGGACTCGGTGATGGGCTGGGCGAGGGCGTCGACGGCGGCGGTGGCCTGGTCGCGCTCGGGCGGTGGGAAGTAGTCGCGGCGGTGGATGCGGCGTAGCTCGGCACGCAGCCGCCGAGCCAGCGAGAAGCGCGCGGTCTCGTCGCGGTCCGCCGCGGTGGTGGCTTCGGCGATGACTTTGGTGTATTCGGCGGCGCGGGCGGCGGCCATGGCGGTGGCGAGGTCGCGTTCGGTGGCGGTGGTGCCGGGGTGGGCGATCCAGATCGAAGCGCTGCCGCCGGCTTCGAGGATCTCGTCGGCGATCCAGTCGAGGTGTTCGCGGGTGCGGGCGTCGGCCGGGAGAGCGACCAGGCCGTCGGAGATCTGGGCGACGCCGAGCCGTTTGAGCTTGCGCCAGATCGTGATCCGGGGTGTCGAGGGCTCGCGCGGGATTCGGTAGGACAGCAGCACCCACTCGCCGGGCGCGCCCTGCGCAGACGCTCGGACCACCACGACCACCCCCTCCAGCAGCACACCGGCACACCACCCTCTGCACTGTAACCTTGGTTGCTTTGACGCTGGCGACGTCCGGCGGGAGAGGCAGGTGCGATGAGGCTGGCCACGCGGTCTCGCTCGTTGTTGGTGGCCGTCGGCGTCGTGGTGGTGGCCTTGGTCGTGGTGCTCGTGGTGGTCCTGCGGAGCGGTGATCGGCAGCCGTCGTCGTCGCCGCTGCCGCTGCGGTCGGCCGGTGAGGTCGCGCTGCCGGGGGACAACTCGCGGTTCGACTACGCGAGCCTGGACGCCGAACGCGGTCTGCTGTTCGTGGCGCATCTGGGCGCCAGCGAGGTTATCCAGGTCGACATCCACGCCCACCGGGTGGTGCGCACGATTCCGAACCTGTCTCAGGTCCACGGGGTGCTGGTGGTGCCCGCGCTGCACCGGGTGTTCGCCACCGCGACCGGCGCGAACCGGATGGTCACCCTGGACGAGGACACCGGCGCGGTGCTCGGGCAGGCGCCGACGGGCGAGTATCCGGACGGGCTGGCCTATGACCCCAAGCGTGGCGCGATCTGGACGACCAACGAATCCGGCGGCTCGGAAACGGTGATCGACGCCGCCACTGCCGCCGTGCGAGGCACCGTCACCTTGGGTGGCGAGGTCGGCAACGTCGCCTACGACCCGACCAGTGACCGGATGCTGGTGGACGTCCAGGGCCGTGACGACCTCGCGGTGATCGACCCGGCCGGCCTCGCGGTCGAGCGGCGGGTGCCGCTGCCGGGCTGCGACCACGACCACGGCCTCACCATGGACACCACGGAGCGGTTGGCGTTCGTCGCCTGCGACGGCAACGCGACACTGCTGACCGTGGACCTGAACACTTGGCAGGTGCTCAGCACCAGCCCGATCGGCTCGGATCCGGATGTACTGGCCTACGACGCAAGCACGCGCCGACTCTATGTCGCTGCGGAAAGCGGCACGGTCACCGTGCTGGACCTGCGCGACCGCCGGTTAACTGTGACCGGATCGGGGCACCTGGCTGACGGGGCGCACGTGGTCGCGGTCGATCCCAGTAGCCACTACAGCTTCTACCCGGTACCTGCCGGGGCGGACGGCCGACCCGCGCTACTGGAACAAGCACCTGTCCCGTAGCGCGGGCCACTGTCCAGTGTGGTCAGTTGGCGGGTTGGACGTTGGTGGCGTCCACTGCGGACCGGAGGGCCTTGGCGAGGGTGACGCCGTCGTCGACGGCCCAGAAGTGGGCGTAGAACAGGCGGGGTTGCTCGGTGAAGCTGTGGTTGTGCACCTCGACCAGGTCGATGCCGCCCTTGCGCAGGGCCTGGATGACCTTCTGGACCTCGGGTGCGGTCATCACGAAGTCGCCGTTGATCGCCGCCTTGCCACCGCCGACGGGTTGGAAGTTGATGCCGGTGGTGACGCCGAAGGTGGGTGGCAGGACGTACCCGTCGTCGGTGATGGTTTCGGCGCGGGCGATGGTGAACTTGTAGATTCCGCCGTCGGCGGTTCCCTTGCGGCCCAATGCTTTGTCGATACCAGCGGTGTCCAGATCGATCGGCGGCTGCGGACCGGGCGGCGTCGGGGCGGGGATGGCGGTGGCGTCCAGCGCCGCTTTCAGCCCTTGGGCAAGCGTGCCGGGGTTGTCGGTCATGGCGTGCATGTGGGTCCACCAGATCGGCGGGTCCTGCTGCAACAGGTGCTTGTGCAGGGCGGTCTGCTCAATGCCGTGGGCCTGCAACGCGTCGGTGACCTTGGGCAGTTCGGCCTCGGTGACCACCAGGTCGCCCATGAGCATGACGCCGTCGCGGTACTTGGCGAAGGCGGCGTAGCCGCCCAGCGACAGGCCGGGTTTGATCGCAACGCCGTAGGAGGTGACGTGCAGATCGGTGCGGGGCAGCCCGATGCGGTAGACGGTGTTGTCGTCGCCGAACTTCCCGGTTCGGCCCAGGACGTCGGTGACGGGCTTCCAGTCGGCCTCGGTGGTGGGGATGGGCTGGTGACGCCCGTGGTCGGCGTTGTCGGTGTCGGCGGCGGTGTTGACAGCGCGGGTGGGGCTACCGCAGGCGGCGAGCCCAACCAGCAGCAGCGCTGCTAGCGGCACGGCCGCGCGGCGGGCCGCGCCAGCGGTGATGAGCGACATGTTGTGTTTCTCCTCGGGTGGTGTCCGTCGGTGGGGCGCGGAGTCAGCCGTCGTCCCCGTCGCGCTCCTGGTCGGGGGCCTGGGTGCCCAGGACGTGGAAGCCGTTGTCGAGGTGGACCTCGACCGCGCTGCCGTCGGGCTTGGTGACGGTGACGCCGTAGGCAGCGGTGCCCTCGCCTGTTTCGGCCTCGACTGCTCCGGCCTTCCCGCCGGGCACTGACTGCACTGCGGCGGCGCGTGCCTGGTCGGCCGCGGTGCCGCTGACCTCGTCACCGTCGCCGCCGACCGCGGAGGCGATGCCGATCGCGCTGCCGGACAGCACGAGCACTCCGGCGGCGACGCCGATGCCGATCTTCGTCTTGTGATTCACCGGTCTCTCCTGCTCAACTTGCCTGTAACCGTGGTTGCATGAGCATGGGTAGTGGGCGGAGATGAAGCTGCGATGAAGCCGTCGCGGTGGTCACCCGCTCGTGGTGCAACCGTGCACGGAGACGCGAGATCGGAGGTGACGGGTTGTGCGGGTGCTGGTGGTGGAAGACGAGCCGAAGATGGCTGGCCTGCTGCGCCAGGGCCTGGCCGAGGAGGGCTACGCCGTCGACCTCGCCGCCAACGGGGTCGAGGGATTCGGGGCGGCGGCCAGCCGCGACTACGACGCCGTGGTGCTGGACGTGATGCTGCCGGGCCTGTCCGGGTTCGAGGTGTGCCGGCGGCTACGCCAAGGCCGGGTGTGGGTGCCGGTGCTGATGCTCACCGCCCGCGACGCGATCCCCGACCGGATCGCCGGGCTGGACGGCGGCGCGGACGACTACCTGACCAAGCCGTTCCACCTCGCCGAATTGTTCGCCCGGCTGCGCGCGCTGACTCGCCGCGGCCCCGTCGCCCGCCCCACCGAGTACGCCGCCGGGGATCTGCGGGTCGACCCGGCCAGCCGGCGGTGCTGGCGCGGCGAGACCGAAGTCGTGGTGACGGCCAAGGAGTACGCGCTGCTGGAGATGTTCCTGCGCCAGCCCGGCACCGTTCTCACCCGTGAACTGTTGCTGGAGCATTGCTGGGACTTCGCCTACGAGTCCCGCTCCAACGTCGTCGAGGTCCACATCCGTGCACTGCGGGAGAAGATCGACCGCGCCTTCAGCGTGACCTCGCTGGAAACCGTCCGCGGCGCCGGCTACCGGCTGCGACCGGACGGCGGGCGACCGGATACGGGGTCACGATGATCCGGCGCTGGCCGCTGCGTATCCGCCTCACGGCCGCGTTCACGGTGCTGATGGCGCTGGTATTGCTCAGTGTCGGGATCGCCACCGTGACGCACATGCGCGAGTCGCTGGATTCCTCGATCACCGAGTCGCTGGTGTACCGGCTGCGGGATCTCCAGCCGGTGGCCACCGTTGCGGCTCCGGTGTTGTCCGGGGTCAGCCGGGACACCGGCGAGCAGGTCCTCGACGCACGCGGCCGGGTCATTGCCAGCTCCGCCGAGGTCGTGGGGCCTGCCCTGCTCGACCCTCATGAGTTGGACTCGGCCCGGCGCGGCCAGGTCGTCGTCGATCACGCGGCGGGCGGGACGCTGGACGGGCCAGTCCGCGTTGGCGCCGCTCCCGTCGACGACCGGGTCGCGGTCGTGGCCGTTACCCTGTCCGACCGCGACGCCGCCGTGGCCGACCTGCGCCAAGAACTCGAAATCGGGTTACCGCTCGTGCTGCTCGCCGCCGCCATCGGGGCCTACTGGCTGGCCGCCGCCGCGCTGCGCCCTGTCGAGCGGATGCGCGCCCGCGCCGCCGCGATCACCTCCGACAACCCCGACCGGCTGCCGGTGCCGCCTGCTCGGGACGAGATCTCCCGGCTGGGCACCACGTTCAATGATCTGCTCGACCGGCTGCACGCGGCCCTGGACCGGGAGCGGCGGTTCGTCGCCGACGCCAGCCACGAGCTGCGCACCCCGCTGAGCCTGCTCACCACCGAACTCGAACTCGCACTGCACCGCCCCCGCACCACCACCGAACTGACCGCCGCGCTCGGCTCAGCGTTGGAGGAAACCGGGCGGTTGTCCCGCCTGGCCCAGGACCTTCTGCTGCTGGCCCACACCGACCAGACCAGTACCCCGAACGGGCAGGCCACGGTCAGCGACGTCCGGCTGGTGCTGCACGCGGTGATTGCCCGCTACCGCAGCAGCCTCGGCGAGCACGAGCTGATCCTCGACTGCCCGCCAGGACTGTCCGCGCGAGCCACGGCTGATGATCTCGATCGGGCGGTGAGCAACCTGATCGACAACGCCGCGCAGCACGGCCGCCCGCCGATCACCGTCACCGCAGCTCCAGATCACGACGCGGTGATCGTCGAGGTCCGCGATCATGGTTCTGGCTTCGATCCGGCCTTTCTGCCGCGCGCCTTCGACCGGTTCACCCGCGCCGACGACGCCCGCACGGGCGGCGGCACCGGGCTGGGCCTGGCCATCGTCGCCGCCCTGACCCGCCGCCACGGCGGGCAGGCCACCGCCACCAACCACCCCGACGGCGGCGCCACGATCATCCTCACCCTGCCCGCGGCGCCGGCATCCATCCCGGCCTCCGAACGATCATGACTTCCGGCTTTCGCCTTGACCGCGTCACCGTGACCCGCGGCGACGCCCGGCTGCTCAACACGGTGTCCGCCGACCTTCCCGCCGGACAGTGCACGGCGATCGTCGGCGTCAGCGGGGCGGGGAAGTCCACCCTGCTGCGCCTACTCAACCGGCTCGAGGACCCCAGCAGCGGCCGCGTCCTGCTCGACGACGTCGCGCTCACCGAGTTCGGTGTGATCGCGCTGCGGCGCCGGGTCGGGCTGGTCGCCCAACGACCCGTCGTCCTCACCGATCACGTGTCCGACGACCTGCGCGTCGCCCAGACCGCGGCGCGCAGCCCCCACAGGTCGGCGACGACGCCGGCGAGGACGGCGCCGACCGCGAAGCCGCCGTCACGCCACAACCGGTACACACCGACCGCGCGGGCGCGCCACGCCGGGTGGGCGACGTCGCCGATCGTGGCCAGCAGAGTCGGGTAGACCATGGCGGTGCCGACACCGAGGAAGACGGCGGCCACCAGCCACAGGGTGAAGGTGTCCGCGAGGGCAACGACGGCGAGCGCGGCGGCCTGAACGAGCATGCCGACGGTGATGAGGTGTTTGCGACCCCACCGGTCCGACAGCGGCCCGGTGACCAGTTGGCCCAGCCCCCACACCGCGGGATATACCGCGGCAAGGATCCCGATGTGCGACACCGAGAGCCCGGCAGCGGCGAACAGAATCGGGAACAGGCCCCAGGCGAGGCCGTCGTTGAGGTTGTTGACCATCCCGGCTTGGCTCGCCGCCGACAGCGCGGGTTCGTGCAAGCTGGTGTGGCCGAAGACCTGCCGGTTGGTCAACTCGGCGTGCAGGTGGTCGTGCCGGCCGTCGCCACGGGTGGTGTGGCGGATGGCTTCCAGCCGGGCGTGCTCGCGGGTTTCGCGCACCGCGAGCCCGGTCAGCCCGATGCCCAGCGCGACGTAGGCCGCGCCGAGCAGGAACGGGGCGGGCCGCAGCCCGTAGTGGGCGGCGAGGTAGCCGGTGGCCAGGGCGGTGACGGCGACCGCGATGTAGCCGGCGGCCTCGTTGAGACCCATCGCCAGGCCGCGGCGGTCGGGTCCGGCGAGGTCGATCTTCATGATCACCGTGGTGGACCAGGTCAGGCCCTGGTTGATGCCGAGCAGCACGTTGGCGGCCACGACCCAGCCCCACGAGGGCGCCCAGATCAGCATCAGCGGGATCGGGATCGCCACGAGCCACCCGGCGGGCAGGACGGGTTTGCGGCCGAACCGGTCCGACCAGCTGCCGGCGAAGTAGTTGGTGGCGGCTTTGGTGACACCGAAGGCCAGCACGTAGGTCAGCAGGAACGTGTAGCCGGTCAGGTGGAACGTCTGCTCGGCCAATAGCGGCAGCACGGTACGTTCCTGCCCGAGCACGCCACCGACCAAGGCATTAACCGCCACGAGCAGGCTGAACTGGGCCAGATTGGCGCGAATGCCCAGTCGCCGGTTCACGGCGACGCGGGTCACTGGCCGGTCTCCAGGCGCTGGCCGGTCGCAGAGGCCCAGTCTGCGGGGCCGCCGCTCAGCACGGCGAGGTCGCGGTGGCCGGCTTGTTCGAGCAGGCTGGCCGCGCCCATCGCGCGCTCCCCGTGCCCGCACATCACCACCAGTGGCCCGCTCGGCACCTCGTCGGCGCGGCGGGGCAGCTCGCCGAGTTCGACATGCAGGGCTTCGGGCAGATGCCCGGCCGCGAACTCCGGGGTCTGCCGGATGTCCAGTACCCGGCCTTTCACTTGGTCCGGGCCGACCAGGCGGGTGCTGGTGGTGGCGTGGCCGCCGGCGGTCCAGGCGTCGA
>Ga0070710_10000494_pt1 | contig 18559 bp, 16 predicted proteins | sample LARL52metaG_FD_65454 | JGI IMG/M metagenome (GOLD analysis project Ga0070710, IMG submission 65454) | Corn, switchgrass and miscanthus rhizosphere microbial communities from Kellogg Biological Station, Michigan, USA - LAR L5-2 metaG | ecosystem: Host-associated > Plants > Roots > Rhizosphere ... | reverse complement strand
CGTCGAGCGCGTGCACCGGCACGATGACCGCGAACACGATGTGCAGGATCTGCGAGCCCGCAAGCAGCAGCCCGGCCCAGGCCGGGACGGCGCGCCCGCGCCACAGCGCGATGCCGGAGGTCCGCGACGACGGCGGGGCACCCAGCGAAGCCGGGGCCAGGTGGCAGCCCGGCTTCGGGCTGATCTCGATGCGCGAACGCGCGGCGGAACTCGGCGGCTCGTGCCAGGCCGGCCCGGACCCGGCCGGCGGCGGGCGGGTGACCGCCAGGCTGCCACTGGCCCAGGGTCAGGCGGGTCCGGTGGCCTCTGGCCAGGCGGTGCCGGTGGACCATGGCCAGGCGGATCCGGTGAGCCAGGGTCCGGCGGAGCTGAGCGCGCGATGACCGGCGACATCAGCGTGGTGATCGCTGACGATCATCCGGTGGTCAGGGACGGACTGTCCGCGCTGCTGTAGTCGGTACCTTCGATCACCGTTGCGGGCGTGGCCGCCACCGGCCGGGAGGCCGTGCAGGCCGCGGTGACGCTACGGCCCGGCGTGCTGGTCATGGACATCCAGATGCCCGAACTGAACGGGGTCGCGGCCACCCGGGAGATCTCCCGCGTGGCGCCGGGCGTGGCGGGTGAGGCCATCTTCGGGCCCGGCATCGCCCGCCGGGTGCTCGGCCTGGTCACCGCGCCGCCCGCCGCCAGCGACCCGTTTCCCGGCCTGACCAGCAGGGAACAAGAGGTGCTCGGCCTTATCGCGGCCGGCGCGCGCAACGCAGAGATTGCCAGGAAGATGTCGATCGCGCCGAAGACCGTGGCCAACCACATCTCCGCGATCTTCGCCAAGCTTCAGGTGGCGGACCGCGGTGCGGCCATCATTCTCGCCAGGGACGCCGGGCTCGGCCGCGGGAATCCTGCTGACTGAGGACGGTAGGCCTCGGCCGGCCGGAATCCTGCTGGCTGAGGAAGGCCGGCCTGTGGCCGCCGGAACCGCCTAGCGGGGGTTCTCCGGCGAGGGCATCAACTCCCCCGCCAGCAGCGGGCGGGCAAGGGTGTTGCCCGGTGGGGCCAGGGGGCAGGCCCAGGCCGGGTCGTAGGCGCACGAGGGGTTGTAGGCGAAGTTGAAGTCGAGTATCAGCCGGCCGCCGTCGCCGCCGAGATCCGCGCCCTTGACCGTGTCGAGCAGGTACCGGCCCCCGCCGTAGGTTGCCGACCCCGCGCTCGCGTCCTTGACCGGGACGAAGAGGCCGCCGCCGTAGGCGGCGAGCCACCACACGTCCAGCTCGCCGCCGCCGGGCAGGCGCGCGCGGCCGATCCGGTCGAACCGGACGAGGCCGTCGGTGCCCGTGGCGACGTCCATGTGCGTGGGTGGCACCTCGGTGTCCACGGCCACTTCGAAGCGCAGCCCAGGGTCGTAGGCAGCGACCGGCGCGCCGGGGTAGCCCGCCCGTTGTGGCCCCGGAATGGGCGAGACCGGATGGGTGCGCAGCAGCTCGTCACGGGTCCGGCGCCAGTGTTCGTGTGCGGCGGCGATGTCCGGTTCGCCGCGGACCTCCGCGTATAGCCGGGCGACCCGGCGGCGCCAGTCGAGCAGGGCCAGGGACATGTGCGCACCTCCGTCCTCGGGGGCCCGGTCCCGCGATCAGGTGCCCGGCGAGCCCAAACCGGACCACTCAACTGGCGTGAGGTTGGAGCTTACTCGTAGTCCGGTCTGGGCCTGGCTCAGCTACGCACCTGGATGAGGCGGACGGGGCTCCGGCCAGCCTTGGCGGCGGGCTACGTCAAGGTGCCGGCATGCCCGGCCGTCGTAGCGCTCAAATATCCGTCACCTGACCGATGTCTCTCACTGCAACTTGCACCAGCATTTGTGTTGCAACCGCGAGATCAAGTGTCTCGATAGGTTGCGATCTCCCCCCGGGGCTGGCCCGGGCAGAGTGAGAAGCGCTCTGCGCGGCCGGCTCGCACAGCCTGGTAAGGAAGCAGATGAATACGATGGCGCCGACCCGCCCGATCACGCTGCACCAACTAACACCGTCCCCCGCCGGGCCGACCGGCCCGTGCGCGCCGCAGAAGCCGCTGCGCCCGACCGTGCTGCAGAAGCGGCGGGTCACGCTGGCGGCGGAACCGGCGTCGGTGGGCGTGGCCCGTGGCCAGGTCAAGGCGACCATCCAGGCCTGGGAGATTCCGGTCGACGAGTCCATCGCGGTGCTGCTCACCAGCGAACTGGTGACCAATGCCATCAGGCACGAACAGGGCGACACCATCACGGTGGTCATCACCTGCGCCTACGGCCAATTGCACGTAGACGTCCACGACACCTCGTGCACGCTGCCGGTGCCGATGGACGGGCCGCCCGACGCCGAGACCGGACGGGGACTGGTGCTCGTCGCCAGCCTGTGCAGTAGCTGGGGCTATTACCGGACCCAGACGGGCAAGGCCGTGTACTTCACACTCGCCTTCCAGGACGGCCTTGCCGAGGAGGCCGGTTCGAGCGGGGAGTGACCGCCACACGTGGGCCCGGTGCATGGCAACCCCCCCACAGCGATCCACCGGGCCCGCCTCCCCGCTCCGCCGCGTCATCGCGCTCCCCCAGTCGCGCTGACGCGGCGGTTATAACGCCTAGCGGGCCGCCGCGGCACCAGTCACCTCGACGCGGCGGCCCGCTAGGCTGCGTCACGGGCACTGCGCAGAGGCCGGCTCGCCCCGGTCGGCGAGGGTGGCCGGGAATCAGCCGTCTCGCAGCCTCGCCACCATGGCATCGGCCTGCTCAAGGGTGACCGTGTTGAGGTTCGGCATGGGCAGTGTCCGGCTGCCACCGGTCAGGAAGATCACCTGATCGTTGAGGCAGGCACACAGATCCGGATGCCGTTCGGCGATCGCGACCTGTGTCTGCAGCATCGTCTGCATGGACTGCTGCTTGGCCGCCATGGCCGGCAGTACCTGCTGGGTCAGCCGATCCTGGACGCGCCGGCTGGCCTGCCGGCCGAGGAACCGCGCGGCCGCACCTGCCGCCGCGCCCAGCACCGCGCCGGCAATGTCGTCGCCGATCGAGTCACCGAACGAGGTGTCCCCGCTGGAGTAATTGCGCGGCTGATAGCTGCCTCGCCGGCTGCCTGGCGTGGGCAGCGGCCCGGCCACCGGCTCGGCGGCCCACCCTGCCTGCGGGTCGGCGGCCCAGCCCGGCTGGGCTGGTGTTCCAGGCTGCGGCTGGGCGGACATCCCCGGCTGTGGCCCCGTTGGCCCCTGCTGGCCCAGCCGGGCCCGGGCCAGTGTGGCTAGCTCTTGGATCGAGTGAACGGCATCGGTGTTGCCGCACTGCGGGCACACCGTCCCCATCTGGCCATATGTCACGGCTACATTGTGCGCTGCCGACCGCCCGCTGGGGAAGAGATCGCAGCACGCGGCGGGGTACTGGGGCCCCGGCGGGCCGGGCAAGCCGACCGTAGGCTGTGGTTGTGGCGTTCTCGGGATGGTCCGCCGAGGCCGTGGAGTTCTTCCGCGGCCTCGAGGCCGACAACACCAAGGCGTACTGGACCGCGCACAAGGCGTTCTACGAGGCGTCGGTGCGCGAGCCCATGGCCGCATTGCTCGGCGAACTGAGCGAGGAGTTCGGTCCCGCGCGGATCGCCAGGCCGTACCGGGATGTGCGGTTCCGTGCCGACAAGTCGCCGTACAAGACCGAGATCTACGCGACCTTCGACCGTGGCGGGTACGTGAGGTTCAGCGCGGACGGCCTGACGGCCGCCACCGGGTACTTCATGATGACCCCGGACCAGTTGCAGCGTTATCGCGATGCGGTCGTCCGCGACGGCGACGGCGACGAACTTGCCGCCGAGGTGGCGCGGCTGCGCGCAGCCGGTCTTGAGGTCGCCGGCAGTAAGTCACTCAAAACTGCCCCGCGCGGTTATCCCACGGATCATCCCCGGCTTGAACTGCTCCGGTGCAAGGGCCTGATCTGCTGGCGGCAATGGCCGGTGGCATCGTGGCTCTATACCGGCAAGGCCGGGGATCAGGTAGCCGGAGTCCTGCGCGCCGCGGCGCCGCTGCACCGGTGGCTGGACCGCAACGTCGGGCCCGGCACCGGCTGACCTGGCCCGGCACCGGCTGACCTGCTCCGCCACCGGCCGAGGGCCGCCACCCGCTGACGGCCACGCCCACCCGGGCGTTCCCGGCCGGCCGGTAGAGTCCGTGGGGTGCGGCTCACCGTACTCGGCAGTTGTGGCGCCTACCCGGAAGCGGGCCAGGCGTGCAGCGGCTACCTGGTGGAACACGACGGGTTCCGGCTGCTGGTGGACCTCGGCTATGCGGTCGTGCCACGGCTGTTCGAGCACCTCACCGCCGCCGGCGTGGACGCGGTGTTCATCAGCCACGGGCACCCCGATCACTGCGCCGACCTGAACCCGCTGCTGCGGGCCCGGGTGCTCGGCGATGAAGAGTTGCCGCCGCTGCCGGTGTACGCGCTGCCGGGCGCCCTCGACGCGGTGCTCGCGCTGGATCGTCCCGGGATGCTCGCCGACGGTTATGTGCTGCACGAACTGATCCCCGGCAACGACCTGGGCATCGGACCGTTCGGGGCGCAGACCCGGCTGCTGCCGCATTCGCGGCCCAACGCGGGCGTCCGGCTGGCTGCGGGCGGTCAGGTGCTCACCTATACCGGCGATACCGGCCCCGACGACGGCGTGGTCGGCCTGGCCCGCGGCGCCGACCTGCTGCTGGCCGAGGCCAGCTTCATCGACCAGGTGCCGGAGGATTCACGGCGCACCCTGTCCAGCGCACGCCAGCAGGGCCGGCAGGCCGCCGAGGCAGGCGCCGGGCGCCTGCTGCTGACCCACCTGCTGCCGGGCACCGACCCGGACGCGGCGCGCGCCGCGGCCGAGCGGGGTTACCGCGGCGAGGTCGGTGTGGCCACGCCCGGTCTGGTCGTCGAGCTTTGAGCTGGCCGCCCGCCCGCGCCACCCATGACATCCAGCCTGGCCGGCCGGCACAATAACGCCCGTGACGATCTCACCTGGCCCGGATCCCGCCGTGGAGCCGCTCGCGGACGCGGTCGAGAACCTGCTGGGCCGGCAGGACGCGTCGGGGCGCTGGGAAGGCGAGGTGGCGTGGAACACCATGCTGCTGTCGCAGTACGTGCTGACCTGCCGGATGGCCGGCAACTGGCCGCTTCCCGATGACGACCGCGGCATGATCCTGCGCCACTACCAGGTGACGCAGCGCTCAGACGGGTCCTGGCCGCTGCACGCCGAGGCGCCCGGCTCGTTGTTCGTGACCGTGCTGGCGTACGTGGCCCTGCGGGTTCTCGGCCTACCCGCGGATGATCCGTTGCCGGCCGGCGCCAGGAGCTGGATGGCGGCCCAGCCGGACAGCGTCACCGTCATGGCTTCGTGGGGCCGCATGTGGCTGGCCATGCTAGGGCTGTATGAGTACGAGGGCATCAACCCGCTCTGTCCGGAGACGGTCCTGTTGCCACACTGGGTGCCGGCTCACCCGGACCGGCTCTACGTGCATACCCGCCTGATCTACTTCGCGATGGCGTGCCTGTACGCGCGGCGGGCCCGGTTCGGACTGGGGCCACTGGCGGCTGAGTTGCGCGCCGAACTGTACGGGTGCCGGTATGAGTCCATCGACTTCGCGGGCTGCCGCGGCCGACTTGCGGCGGCTGACGTAGCCGTGCCACCGGCCCGGCTGCTGCGCCTGGGTTCAAACATCTTCATGCGCTACGAGCGCCATCCAGTACGTGCGCTCCGGGCGGCCGCCGTCCGGCGCTGCCTGGCGCGGCTCAACGCCGAACTGGAAGCATCGGCGGGCCAGGGCGTGTCACCGGTCAGCGCACTGCTCGGCTGCCTGGTCCTTGCCGATGCGGGCGCCCCGCGCGACGTGGTGCTGCGGGCACTTGCCCGGCTGGACGCGTGGCGATGGGATGACCAGGCCGAAGGCCTTCGCATCGCGGGCGCCAGGTCCGCCTCATGGGATACCGCCTTCGCCATGCGCGCCCTGCTCTGCGCACCCGGCTCACCGCAGGTTCTCGCCGCGCTGGGCCGGGGCTACCGCTGGCTTGCGGAGGTACAGGCCACAGAGGAGCTGCCGCAGCGGCTGCGCCAGGGCCGTGACCGGATACTGGGCGGCTGGTCGTTCTCCGACGGCGCACACCGCTGGCCGGTTTCCGACTGCACGGCCGAGGCACTGTCCGCAGTATTGACCGTGCATCGCAGGCCCGGCCTGCAGGCCGCCATCGGCCCGCGGCTGCCGGACTCCCGGCTGTACCAGGCGGTCGAGTTCATCCTCTCGCGCCAGAACCGCGACGACGGGTTCGGCACCTACGAGCGCACCCGTGGCCCGGCCCTGCTGGAGCGGCTCAACCCAACCGAGATGTACACGGGATGCATGACCGACCTGTCCCACCCCGAGCCCACCGCGTCCTGTGTGTCGGCGCTGGCTCGGTTCCGGCAGGATTACCCCGGCCACCGGCCGCACCGGATCGACGCCGCCATCCGCCGCGGCGTCCGGTACCTGCGCTCCTGCCAGCGCGCTGACGGTAGCTACCGGGGTAGCTGGGGCATCAATTTCACCTATGCCGCTTGTTTCGTCACCGAGGCCCTGCTCACCGCGGGCGTGCCCGCATCCGACCCGGCGGTCGCCGGAGCCGTCGGCTGGCTGCGCCGCCACCAGAAGCCGGATGGTGGCTGGGGCGAGCATTACACCAGTTGCCTGACCGGCCACTATGTCGAGCATCCCGACAGCCAGGCCGCCATGACCGCCTGGGCTTTGCTGGTGTTGCTGCGGGCCGTAGGGCCGGCCGACCCGGATGCCAGGCGCGCCACCGGCTGCCTGGTGAATCTGCAGCGCCGCGGTACCGGTGGCGGCTGGCCGCAGCAGGCGGCGAGCGGCATCTTCTTCCAGACGGCCGTCCTGGACTACCGCCTGTACAAGGACATCTTTCCTACCTGGGCCCTCGCTCTGGCAGCCTGTCACCCGGGCGGCTGACGCGGCTGGCGTCACTCCGGTGTCGTGCTCCGCAGGGCCGCCTCGCGGGCGATGTCTATCCGCGAGTTGACGCCGAGCTTGCGCAGAATGTGGGACACATGAGTGGCCACGGTCCGCCGGGAAAGCAGCAGCTTGGTGGCGATCTCCGGGTTGGAAAGCCCCTCCACCACCAGCGCGGCGACCTTTGTCTCGGTCGGCGTCAGGCTGTCCCAGCCACTGCGCGCCTGCCGGTGTTTGGCGGTCGGGCCGCGGCGGATCCCGTGTGCGCGGAAGCTGGCCTGTAGCCGGGAGACGTCCGCGGCGGCACCGAGTGAGGTGTAGATCTCCACTGCCTGGATGAACGCGGCCCGCGCCTGGTCACGGTCGTCACCGCGGAGGAACTCCGTCGCCGCGGCCTCCAGCGCCTTGGCCGACAGCAGCGGCGAGCCGGCGTCGGCGTACCGCTCCGCGGCGGTGAGCAGGCCGCCGGTGTCATGCTCCAGCATGCCGCGGCAGTACAGCGCGTTCGCCTGCCGGTGCGGGATCTCCGAACCGGCGGCCAGGCCCACGGCGTGACCGGCGAGTCTCTCCGCGGCCGTCAGATCGCCGGTCTCCGTGGCGAGGCGGACCGCGTCGGGGAGCAAGTCCTCGATCTCGTCGAGTTCGTCGGTGTTCTCGGCGAACCCGGCGGTCAGCACGGCGAGCGCCTCGGCCGGCCCGGCCGCGTGCTCGCGGTCCATACTGCGGGCCAGCAGCAGCGAGCCGATCACCTGGGTGCCGATCCGCTCCGCACGGGGGGCGGACGCCGCGAGGCTGGCGCGTGCCGCGGCGTGGTCACCACGATGGAAGCGGATCACGGCGGCGATGCCCAGATCGCAGCAGGCCGCCATGGGCTCCTTCACCTCGTCGTCCAGGGCCTCTACCTCGGCCATCGCCTCGCCCCAGCGGCCGGTGTCGAACAACAGCTCACCCAGGGCGCTGTGCGCCTGGACCCGCCGGATCACCGTGCCGGCCTGGTCGGCGAGGTAGAGCGCCTGCCGGGCCGCGCCGATGGCCTCGTCGTATTGATCGAGGTTGCCCAGGGTGACGGCCTGGTTGATCTGCAGCAGGATGCGCAGGTCGGTCAGGGCGGGGTCGGCCTCGGTCACGGTCAGCGCCCGTTCGAACAAGGGCAGCGCGTCGGCCATCTGCCCCTGCGCTCCGGTCACGATGGTCAGCACGTGCAGTGCCCAGCCCATCGCCCAGTTGTCGCCTGCCTCCGTCGCCACGATCAGAGCGGTCTCTGCGACCTCGCCGGCCGTCTCGAAATCGCCGCGCCAGCTGTGCGCCCGCGCGGCGAGCACCAGCAGCCGCGCACGGTGCCTGGCCGAGATCCCGGGGGAAGCCAGGGCGTCATCCAGCGTGGCCAGCGACTCCTCGAACTCGCCCACCCGCATCCGGCACTGCGCCAGGGTCCAGTGCAGGTCCACGAGAAGATCGGGCTCGACCGTCTGCGCCAGCGCACGGTTGGCCACCTGCTCGGCCTCGGCCGCCTCACCGACCCGGTAGAGGGTGTCCGCCAGACGGCTGACCAGGAAATCATGATGCTCCGAGCCAGCCGCGGAACTCGCCACGGCCCGCCGGAGGAGTTCCGCCGCCACCCCGGGTGCCTGGCCGACCAGCAGATCCGCCGTGCGGGCCAGCCAGTCCAGCATCCACTCGTCCATGGGGTCACGCCGGCCGCCGGGACCGCCCAGTGCCCGGAGCAACTGCCGGGCCACCCGGTCCGCCGGGGCACCGGCCTCCGCGAGCGCACGCCCCGCGTCCCGGTGCCAGGCGGCCCGCACCGGCGCCGGTATCTCCTCATACAGCGCAGTACGGATCAGCGGATGCCGGAATCCGAGACCGGTACCTGACTCGGTCACCACCCCCGCGGCGCGGGCCTCGTCGAGGGCCGGGACGAGGTCCGCCACGCCACGGTCCAGCACGACCGCCAGGTCAGGCACGGCAAAGTCGACGCCAAGCAGGGCTGCCGCCCGCAGCACTTCGCGCACGGATGCGGATACGAAGCCGAGACGGTCCGCGATCGCCGCCGAGAGCGATTTTGGCGCAGAACCGTTTTTCAGCACCGCGGCCCCGGCTCCGGTCACCGTCACACTCGCACTGCGGGCGAGCGCGTCGACCAGTTCGATGACGTAGAGCGGGTTGCCGGCCGCCCCGTCGGCCAGCCGCAGTAGCTTGTCATCCGGCTTGCCGCCGACGCGGGAGGTGATCAGTTCGGCCACGGCCGCCCCGTCCAGGCCGGTGAGCCGCAGCCGCAGCGCGCCGTTCGCCACCCGGCGCAGCGCAAGCAGGTCGTCCCGCTGCGGCACCGGCCGCATCATCCCGACCAGCAGCAGCGGCGCCTGCTGCACCGACCTCGCCAGCCGCCCCCACAGCGTGACGCTGGCCTGGTCGGCCCACTGCAGATCGTCCACCACCAGCACCGTCGGCTGAATGGCGCACTCCTCGGCGACCAGCGCCAGCAACTGCTCCGCCAGGGCCGCCGTCACATCCGTGCCCCGGTCCGCTGCTACCTCACCGCGCAACAACCGCAGAATCATGTTCCGCCGGGGATTCGCCGAGGGCTCGCGCACCCGCAGGGCCTCGAGCAGCGGCAAGAGCGGCAAGGCCTCGCCTAGTTCGTCCCCAGCGCCCCAGAACACCTGACCGCCCGACCTGGCTTCCGCCAGGGCCGCGCGCACCAGCGAGGACTTGCCGATGCCAGGTTCGCCCTCGATCAGAACTGCCCCGCCCCGCCCGGCAGTCACTTCCGTCACGAGCCTGACAAGCGTCGCGATCTCAGCGTCGCGGCCGATCAGCGCACTGGCCCCTGGGGCGATGGGCACGGAGCGTATTGTACAGCTCACGCTATATGCGGACAAGCGGCGCTATTTGGATGCACCCTTTACTAGCACGGCTTCTTCTGATAGAAATTTCTTTTATCAACGGCCATATAAAGCCGTCATTGCAAGTTGCAGCGCAAGGCTACGGCAACTTTCAGGCAAGTTTCATTACACGGGTGGGCGAAATATTTCAGGCAGGAAACAGCGGCACTTTAGCCGCTGTTTTCATTAGGTCACAAAATCCGTTATGATCGCTTATTCTTCGTTTATGAATGGAATACCACCATAGGTAGCCCCTTATGGTCCCGCCAAGCCGGGGCGACCGCACCCTGCCAGCCCCGGTAGTTGTGGTGGAGGAATCATGCGCATCGGGCGAGCCTTTATCATCCCTGCGATCCTAGCGCTCGGTGTAGCAGGATCGGCCCTGGTCGGCTCCGCAATTCCCGCGGCAGCCGCGAACGTGCCCGTTGTCCACGTAGGCACGACGGGCCTGTCCACCGGCGCCAACATGTACCACCACGGTTGACGAAACCGACCTTGACTGACAGCGCCGCGGATCCATTACGAGCCGCGGCGTAACTGTCAGTAGGTACATGAGGCCGCTGCTTAATTGCTGCGCCATAAGCTGGTCTGCCCATGTCGGATGCTGGCCCGATTCTGGGCGGCCGCGCTGTGCCATTCGCCACCGGCCGCCACGCCCGCCGGCGCCACGCCCGCCGGCGGCCCGGCCAGCGAAAGCCCCGCCTGCGGCAGCCCGCCGCCGACAGTGGCCGCCTGCGGCCACCCGGCGCGGCTGGGCACGGCGGCCCGCCGCACCGCAGGCCAGCGCGCGCCGCGCTGCGCGCCAGTGTCCGCCACGCCGCGGGCCAGCGCCTGCCGCGTCGCGCCAGCGGCCGCGCGGACCCTCCGCAACCTGAACGGATCCGGAAACGGGAGAGGCGGAACGCGCCAATCGTTACCACTGGTCTGCTTGGTCCTGTTTGCCGTGAACCCAGGATTGGCTACGCTTGACCTCAGTGTGATTGCACCGAAAGTTGCACGCCGCTCCGGCGTGGCGCACAACCGGTCCGCTCGCGCGCGAAGGAGGGACGAGCCATGACCATGCCAGGTAGTCCCACGGTGCGGCGCCGTCGGCTCGCTGCCGAGTTGCGCGAGATCAGGGAGAGCAAGGGCAAGAGCGGCGATGCGGTCGCCGCGGCGCTGCGGTGGTCGCCTTCCAAGATCAGCAGATACGAGCGGGCCAAGACCGGGCTACAGCCGCGCGAAGTGGAGCGGTTGCTCGACTACTACGAGATCACCGGGCCGCGCCGCGAACTACTGCTCGCCCTCGCCGAGGACGCGACCCAGAAGGGCTGGTGGGAGGAGTACGGCGACAACCTTTCCGCCGACTACCGCCAGTTCATTGGTCTCGAAGACGAGGCCAGCGAGATCGCAGCATGGGATGTTTACGTATTACCTGGTCTGTTCCAGACGGAAGCCTATGCCCGGCACATTATCGGCACGTACCGGCAGATCGAGCCGGTTACCCCGGGCATGATCGAGCGGCTGGTCAAGGTCCGGATGCGGCGCCAGCAGGTGGTGGAACGCGAGTCGGGGCTGCAGCTGACGGTAGTGATAGATGAGTCCGTCCTTCAGCGCCGGGTCGGCGATGAACGCGTGATGCACGAACAGCTTCAGCGGCTCGCGAAGGACGCCGACCGGCCCAACGTGACGTTGCAGATCCTCCCCATGGACGCGGCGCACACGGTCTTTGTGGAGTCATTCGTCATATTCCGCTTCGATCCGGACAGCGACGCCGGGCTGCAAGACGTGGTGAGCACCGAACACCTGCGGAACGACTTCTCGCTGGAGGGCGAGAAGGAGACCTACCTGCACTGGATCGCGTTCCAGATGCTCGCCAGGGCGTCACTCGACCCGGACCGGTCCAAGGAGCTCATCCTCAAGGCGGCCGAATCACACTGGTCGGCCGGTCAGCGAGAGCCTTGACGCCGCAGGAGTGAGGCCGGCCGTAAAACGGCCAGCACGGCGCTGAGCTTCATCCCCGTCTGGAGCCAGGCCGCCATGTAGGCGGCCGGCTGTGGCGGATGGGGCTGATGACTAACGTGCTGCTAAAAATCACCCAGATTCCAGCGCAAACTCCTCGCCGTTTACTAAGACTTTTCACACAGAAGCCTCAAGTCCGTCATATAATCAGTGTCTACAGTCTGATCGAGCCGGTCAGCGGGGCGTGATCCGATCGGCCGACGAAGATCCCGATATATCAGGTTGGCGGTGAGCGTGATGAATGAGCAGCTTCGGCGGCTCGCGCCGTCCGACAGCCAGCCGAACGGGGCGTTACAGGTCCTCGTCCCTGGCGGGGCGCACATGGTCGGCGGAGAGTTATCCGCCATTATCCGCTTCAAGCCGGACCGCAAAGCCGCGCGCCAAGACGTGAGGGGTACCCCGCGCTCACGCAATGACTTCCCCCCGCACGGCAGGACAGAGACCTGCCCGCACCGGATCACGTGCCGGATGCCAGCCGCAGCGCTGCACGGCCCGCGCCGGTGTCAAGAACTAACCCCGAAGACAACTGAATCGCACTGGTCGGGCGGCCAGCGCGAGCCTTGACGCCTGCGCTGCACCAGACCCCACGGTTCTGGCCCGGCGGCGCACCTGGCCTCCGTCGCAACCGAATCCGGCCGCACCCCCCGGCCCCGTTTGGTTACCTCCGGAGCGCAGCAGCGCAAATGGGCTCTTGGGACCGGCTGGGGACGGCTGTCGGCCGATCTTGGCGGACTAGCAGGTCAACACCGCCTTTCGAGGCACCGTGCAGCACGCAAACAGTGATCTTTACCGGCGTGTTGCCAAGGTGTCGGGATCCGGCTCAGCTACTCTCCCATGATCAAAGGCTCCCGTACTTCGCATAAGTACTAAGGAGCCTCAAATGTAACGGTGTCTCAGTTTAGACAACAGAGACACTCGGTAGTCGTTAACCTACTTTCTGTAGCCGCCGATCTGGCTACAACTCAAAGACATTCAGGAGGTTAGGACGTGGCAAGTTCTAAGCTGGGGGACCGTCCGGAAAGGCCGTCCGAGACGGGTCTGTCCTGGATCAAGAGTTCTCTGAGCTTCTCTAACAGCAACTGCGTCGAGATCGCCGGCCTGCCCGATGGTGGGGTCGGCGTACGCGACTCAAAGGACCCCTCCGGCCCCGTGCTCCGGTTCACCCCCGGGGAGTGGCAGGCATTCGTGGGCGGCGCGCACAACGGAGAATTCGACCACTTCGGCCGGTAACCGGCCTATAGGTCGGCTGGTAACCGGCCCACCGGGCAAGGCGTCACTCCGCCTGCCCTGGGCTGGCCATTGATCAGGCTTACGCGAAAGGCCTTCCGGTTACCCGGGGGGCCTTTCGCGCACCTGCGGGCTTTCGCCGGCAGCACGCCGCACCCACGAGCCCGGCCGGCCACGGCGGGCACGCCCCCAGCCTGGGAGCCGCACCCCGGCGGCGGGGTGACGGCGCCCCGCCAGGCGACTGTGGGCAGCCCTCTTGACACGGCCTTTGCCAGCGCTAACGATGACGTCAATCCCAGGCTTACTCGGGGCCCTGGTGGCTCAGGCGCAATGGTGTTAGCGCTAACAGAATGTGAGCGCTAACACTCGTTCACGCCAGTCCCAGCAGGGCACTGACCTGGGCCGGAGCGGCGTGCGCGCCCCGGAGGAAAGGAGCGCTGCCTGGATCGCTGACCAGTGCCAATGGCACGCAAACCGAGCCATCAACCCGCAATGGCAATGGACGATGGGACAACCATGAAGACACGCTTTTCCTTTCGCTTAACGATACTGACGGTGGTACCGGTACTCCTGAGCGCACTGTCGGTGGCCGTGGTGGCTGTGCCTGCTGCGCAGGCGGCGTCGCTCCCGTGTGACATCTACGCCTCGGCCGGCACGCCCTGCGTGGCCGCACACAGCACCACCCGTGCCCTGTACGCGAGCTACAACGGGCCCTTGTACCAGGTCAAGCGCGCATCGGACGGCGCGACCACGAACATCAGCACGCTCGGCGCGGGCGGCTACGCCAACGCGGCGACACAGGATTCGTTCTGTGCGGGCACCACGTGCACGATCACGGAGATCTTCGACCAGTCACCACAGCACAACAACCTCACGATCGGGCCGGCCGGCGGGGCGGGCGGCGCGGATGTCGGCGCGAACGCCGGCGCGCTGCCGGTGATGGCCGGGGGCAACAAGGTCTACGGAGTGGACGTGACCCCCGGGGTCGGGTACCGCGACGACGCCACCACGGGGGTGGCGACCGGGTCGGCGGCACAGGGCGCCTACATGGTCACCAGCGCCACCCACGTCAACAGCGGATGCTGCTTCGACTACGGCAACGCCGAGACCAACAACCGTGACAACGGCAACGGGCACATGGACGCGGTCTACTTCGGCACCTTGTGCTGGTTCCCGACGTGCAACGGGAGCGGCCCCTGGGTACAGGCCGACCTGGAGAACGGCCTGTTCGGCGGCGGCAACGGCAACAACCCGAACAACGCGGGCAACAAGAGCACGTTCGTCACCGCCCTGGTGAAGAACAACGGCACGAGCACCTACGCGATCAAGGGGGGCAACGCCGATTCGGGCGGGCTGAGCACCTGGTACGGCGGGTCGCTGCCCACCCAGGGCGGCTACATCCCCATGCGTCAGGAGGGAGCCATCATCCTCGGGATCGGCGGCGACAACAGCAACAGTTCGGCCGGGGACTTCTTCGAAGGCGTGATGACCGCCGGCTACCCGACGGACGCGGCCGACAACTCGGTCCAGGCCAACATCAATTCCGTCGGCTACGCGTTCCCCAGCAGCGTGACCGGGCCGATCGTGGCCGGTGACAACGCGTCGTCCTGCGTGGACAACAACAACGGCAGCGGCACGCCGGGCAACAAGGTGCAGATGTGGACCTGCGACGGCAACACCGCCGCGCAGAACTGGACCGTGGCCAGCAACGGCACGCTGCAGATCGACGGCGGGTGCATGGACATCACCGGTGCCAAGACCGCCAACGGGACCCTGATCGAGTGGTGGACCTGCAACGGCGGCGCTAATCAGCAGTGGCAGTCGGTCAACGGGCAACTGGTCAATCCGGCGTCAGGCAAATGCCTGGACGATCCCGGGTTCAACACCACGAACGGCACCCAGCTAGTGCTGTGGACCTGCAACGGCGGCAGCAACCAGCAGTGGCATCTCCCGTAACGGGTGAGCCGGGTGGGCGTGGCCGGCTCCGCGGCACCAGCGGTGGCCGGCCACGCCGCGCCGGGCCGGTTCAGCCGGGCCCGTGGGCGGGCGGGCCGCCGGGGTCAAGCTCGCGGGCAAGCGCTGCGGGGGCGCGCATCCGCCACGCGTCGGTCACCAGTTCGGTCAGGCGTGCGACATCGACCTCGGCCAGCCGCAGCATGACCAGCGGCCAGCCGTCGTACCCGGGCGTGGTGAAGAAGACCCCGGGCTCGCCGAGCAGCAGCGCCTGCTTCTCGGCCTCGTCGCCGACGAACAGCACCGCGATGTCGGTGCGGATGACCCGCGGCCTGCCCGGCTTGCGCTCGGGATAGGACCAGACGAACCCCTTGCCGCCCACCCGGAAATCGAAGCCGTCGCTGTCGATCTCCTCCACGCCAGGCAGGGCCAGGGCGAGGCGGCGCACGTCGTCCTCGTCTGCCATCGTGCTGCCTCCCCGGCTTTCGCCCCTCAGGAGCTGACCGTGCCGTCGATCAGTTCCCTGATCAGGTCTGCGTGCCCGTTGTGCTGGGCGTACTCCTCGATCATGTGGTTGTAGATCCAGCGCAGAGAGCATGCCACGAGCCGGCCGCCGCGTGGGCCGGTGAACACCTCATCGAGGCCGTGCGCGGCGGCTTCCTGCCTGGCGGCGGCGCATTCGGCCTGCCAGGCGGCCAGGTCCGCCGGCCAGTCGGCGGCCTCCAGCGGTGCCCAGTCGGCGCCGGTGGCCGCCTCGGTCACGAACAGCGAGGGCATGCCGGGCTGCCGCTGCAGGACGCGACGGAACCAGTTGCGCTCCACGTCGGCCAGGTGCCGCACCAGGCCGTGGAGGGACATCAGCGAGGTGCCGACCGGGCGGCGCTTGCGCTGCTCATCGTCGAGGCCCGCGCACTTGGCCGCCAGCAGCGCCCGGTGATAGTCGAGCCAGCCTTCGAGCATGGCCCGCTCCGGCCCGGTGAGAGGTGGCTCCACTGGTTCCGCGCTCATGTGGCCGCACGGTAGCAGCCGGGGCCGACGGAGTCGCGGCGGCCAAGGCGGGCCGCGGCGGAGCGCTTGCTTACGGCGTGCCCGGGCCCGGGGCCGGGGGGACCAGCTCGACGTTGATGACCTGCGTCCTGGCGATCGCGCGATCGCGCACGTGCGCCAGGGCCGTCCGCCGGCCGTCGGCCATGTACTCGTCAAGCGCCGCCGCCGACGGGAACTCAAGGAACTGGATCTCCAGCGGCTGCCCGGGCTCACCGCTGCCCCTGGCACGCTGCAGCACCTTGCCCCCGTGTTCAGGGACGAGGTCCAGCACCTGGTCCTCGTAGGCGGCAAGAGCGTCCGCGGCGCCTGGCCGCGCCCAGAGCAGCACGCACAGCGTCAGGCTCATCACGCTGCCTCCGGGCCTCAAAGATGATCAAACAAACAGCAAGGATGACATCTTGCACACTACGGCGCGGCGGAACCGTCGATCCTCCGCGGTACCACAGGCATGAATGTGAGGTGATGCCACTACAGGGGCCTCGTCGTGACATTCACGACAAACGCGCCGGCGCCGGGCCATTGGAACTCCCTGGGAAGGTGGCGAATCGGTCGCGCGCCGGAATGGTTACTATCGGGTAGCAGCACACCAGGGAGGACGGGCATGACGTCACAGGCCGACCACAATCTCGCCGTCTTGGCCGAGAACGCGTTCCATCGGCTCGGCGACTACGAGAGCCTCGTTTTCGAGGGCCAGACGTACCGTTCTGGTGACCTGTTCGACCGGGCCTGCCGGGTGTCGGGCGGGCTGGTGAAGCTCGGCGTGTCGGCCGGCGAGCGGGTGGTGGTGCTGATGGCGAACTGCCCGGAGGTGGGCATCGCCTACAGCGCCATCTGGCGGGCGGGTGCCGTGGTCACCCCGGTCGTGTTCCTGATCAGCCCGCCCGAGTTGCAGCACATCCTGACCGACTCGGGCGCGGTGGCGGTGGTGACCACGCCAGAGTTGCTGGCCACGGTGACCGCCGCCGTGAAGGGGGCAGGGGAGGCGGGTGGGGCGCCGCAGTTGCGGCACGTGATCGTCGTCGGCGGCGCGCCGGACTCCCTTCCCGAGCACGTGCGCGGGGTGGACTTCGCCGAGCTTGAGTCGGCCCCGGCGGCCGGCATCGCCGGCGTCAGCGACGACGACCTGGCCACGCTCATGTACACCGGCGGCACGACCGGCCGGGCAAAGGGTGTCATGCTCTCGCACCGCAACCTGTACTACTGCTCGCGAAGCTCGCACGAGGCCTCGCAGGCCGAAGGGATCACCAGGGCGCTGACGCCGCTGCCGCTCTCGCACGCCTACGGCATGATCGTGACCCTGGTCGGATACCACGCCACCGAGCGCGCCCTGGGCGTGCTGCAGCGCTGGTTCGATCCGGCGGGGTTCCTGGCCCTGGCCCAGCAGCATCAGATTCAGCGCACGGCGCTGGTGCCCGCGATGGTGCAGATGCTGCTCGCCCAGCCGCTTGAGGACTTCGACCTGTCCTCGCTCCGGTACGTGAACTGCGGTGCCGCGCCGCTCGCGGCGGAGACCAGGGAGCAGTGGGAACGGCGGGTGCCGAGCAGCGAGATCCTCGAGGGCTACGGGTGCACCGAGTCCGGCGCGGTGATCTCGGTGAACCCGCCCGGCGCCAGCCGGCCCGGCTCGGTCGGGCTGCCCATTCCCGGTTACCAGGTAGCGATCAGGGACGACAGCGACACCGACGTGGCGGCCGGGGGCGACGGAGAGATCTGCGTCCATGCGGACGGCGTGATGGCCGGCTATTGGAATTCGCCCGCGGAGACCCAGGCGACGCTGCAGGGTGGCTGGCTGCACACCGGCGACATCGGCCACTTCGACGCCGACGGTTACCTGTACGTGGTGGACAGGAAGAAGGACCTGATCATCCGCGGTGGCTTCAACATCTTCCCGCGGGATGTCGAGGACATCCTGCTGGAGCATCCCGCGGTCGCAATGGCGGGCGTTATCGGCCGGCCCGATGAGCGCCTTGGCGAGGAGATCGTGGCGTTCGTGTCGCTGCGGCCAGGCACCGAGGCCACCCCGGCGGAGATCATCGAGTTCGCCCGCGGGCGGCTCGCGGCGCACAAGTACCCGCGCGAGGTGAACATCGTCGACATGGTGCCGCTCACCAGCGTCGGGAAGCTGGACCGCAAGGCCCTCCGCGGCCGGGTCGCGGACAGCGGCAAGTAACCTCAGGGCTCCGCCGCCGGCGCATCGCCGTGCCCGGCCGGGGGCCGCCAGCCGGGGCTGCCCTCAGCCGGGCGGGCGCTGCGGGTTGCGCGTCATGGAGAGCATGATCTGGCCATAGTCGGCATCGTCGTCTTCGTCTTCGTCTTCCTCGTCGAGCAGGCCGGCGACCGCCTCCAGGTCGACGTCGGCGGCTACCGGCTCTCCGCCGTGCGAGTCGTGCTCCTGGGCCTGGGCCTCCGCGGCGGCGCGCCGCGCGGCCTCCAGCCGGGTGGCGGCCAGCTGAGCGGCGGCCTGCTCGGCCCTGACC
>Ga0070710_10000493_pt1 | contig 18573 bp, 17 predicted proteins | sample LARL52metaG_FD_65454 | JGI IMG/M metagenome (GOLD analysis project Ga0070710, IMG submission 65454) | Corn, switchgrass and miscanthus rhizosphere microbial communities from Kellogg Biological Station, Michigan, USA - LAR L5-2 metaG | ecosystem: Host-associated > Plants > Roots > Rhizosphere ... | reverse complement strand
CAGTCCGGCTGGTGTCAGCGCTTGGCCTTGGCGGATTTTGGCCACACCAGGCGCGTGCCGGCCCAGTCGTCGGCCACGCTGATGTTCGACGTCTGCGAGAGGCCAGCGGTGGGTACGGCCTCGGCGATGTCCGAGGGCTCCACGTGGCCGGGACGGCCGGTCTTCGGGGTGAGAACCCAGATCACGCCGTCCTCGGCGAGCACTCCGGTGGCCTCGAGCAGAGCGTCGACCAGGTCGCCGTCGTCCTCTCGCCACCAGAGCAGGACGACGCTCACCGTCTCGTCGGCGTCCTCGTCGAGGAGGTCGCCTCCGATCTGCTCCTCGACGGCGGCACGGAGGTTGTCGTCGACATCCTCGTCCCAGCCGAGCTCTTGGACGACCATGCCCGGTTCGATCCCGAGCTTCTCGGCGACGCCGATCTTGCCGGCGTCTTCCGCGGCGACCACGGTTTTCACTCCTCCAACTACGCAAGAGCGACAGCCCTAAGACTGCCGCCAGAGTCCGTTACTCGCGCTAGCGAACACTGTCGGCTACCTCCGGCGCAACTGTTGACCACGTGACACGCCGTAACAGGGACCCCTGTGAAGATCCCCAGACTGCCATGAGGCACGCTCTACATACCTCTTATCGCGCGCGCGTGAGCGACACGATCCAGAACTACCGATCAGTAGCGGTGACGAAGTCGTCGTGCAAGGACAACGATAGGAGCGCGTGGCACGGTTTCCGGGCCAACGCGAGGTACCGCCAACGAAGCCGAGGAGACACCTTGAGCCCGCAGAACACCGGCCCCGAGCGGGTGCGTGTCATTCGTGACGGTCTGGCCGCACACCTGCCGGACATCGACCCCGAAGAGACGTCCGAGTGGCTTGAGTCGTTCGACGAGGTGCTCAAGGGCGGTGGCCAGCAGCGCGCCCGTTATCTGATGCTGCGCCTGCTGGAGCGTGCCCGTGAGAACCACGTCGGCATGCCCGCGCTGACCAGCACGGACTACGTCAACACCATCCCCACCGAGCGGGAGCCGTGGTTCCCCGGTGACGAGGAGGTGGAGCGCCGCTACCGCGCCTGGATCCGGTGGAACGCCGCGATGACGGTGCACCGCGCGCAGCGGCCGGGCGTGGGTGTCGGTGGCCACATCTCGACGTACGCGTCCAGTGCCTCGCTCTACGAGGTCGGCTTCAACCACTTCTTCCGCGGCAAGAACCACCCCGGTGGTGGCGACCAGATCTTCATCCAGGGCCACGCCTCCCCCGGTATCTACGCCCGCGCGTTCCTGGAGGGACGCCTGTCCGAGCACCAGCTCGACGGTTTCCGCCAGGAGTACTCGCACGCCGGTCCAGGTGGCGGGCTGCCGTCGTACCCGCACCCGCGCCTGATGCCGGACTTCTGGGAGTTCCCCACGGTCTCCATGGGCATCGGCCCGATGAACGCGATCTACCAGGCGCGGTTCAACCGCTACCTGCGCGACCGCGGCTTCAAGGACACCACCGACCAGCACGTGTGGGCGTTCCTCGGCGACGGCGAGATGGACGAGCCGGAGTCGCGCGGCCTGCTGCAGCTCGCCGCGAACGAGCAGCTCGACAACCTCACGTTCGTCGTCAACTGCAACCTGCAGCGCCTCGACGGCCCGGTGCGCGGCAACGGCAAGATCATCCAGGAGCTGGAGTCGTTCTTCCGGGGTGCCGGTTGGAACGTCATCAAGGTCGTCTGGGGCCGCGAGTGGGACGCGCTGCTGCACGCCGACCGCGACGGTGCGCTGGTCAACCTGATGAACGCCACGCCCGACGGTGACTACCAGACCTACAAGGCGAACGACGGCGCGTACATCAAGGAGCACTTCTTCGGCCGCGACCCGCGGACGAAGGCGCTCGTCGAGGCCATGAGCGACGACGAGGTGTGGAACCTCAAGCGCGGCGGCCACGACTACCGCAAGGTCTACGCGGCGTACAAGGCGGCCACCGAGACCGTCGGCCAGCCGACCGTGATCCTCGCCAAGACCATCAAGGGCTACTCGCTCGGCAAGCACTTCGCGGCGCGCAACGCGACGCACCAGATGAAGAAGATGACCCTGGACGACCTCAAGGGCTTCCGGGACAGCCTGCGCATCCCGATCTCCGACGAGGTGCTCGAGAAGGACCCGTACCTGCCGCCGTACTACCACCCCGGCCAGGACTCGCCGGAGATCCAGTACATGCTGGAGCGCCGCCGTCAGCTGGGTGGTTTCGTACCGGAGCGCCGCACGAAGTCCAAGGCTCTCGTGCTGCCGGGCGACAAGGTCTACGAGGGCATCCGCCGCGGCTCGGGCAAGCAGGAGGTCGCCACGACGATGGCGTTCGTCCGGCTCGTCCGCGACCTCGCGAAGGACCCGGAGATCGGCCCGCGCATCGTCCCGATCATCCCGGACGAGGCGCGCACGTTCGGCATGGACTCCATGTTCCCGACGCAGAAGATCTACAACCCGAACGGCCAGGCGTACACCTCGGTGGACGCCAACCTGATGCTCGCCTACAAGGAGTCCGAGCAGGGCCAGATCCTGCACGAGGGCATCAACGAGGCGGGTTCCACGGCGTCGTTCACGGCGGTCGGCACGTCCTACGCGACGCAGGGCGAGCCGATGATCCCGATCTACATCTTCTACTCGATGTTCGGCTTCCAGCGCACGGGCGACGGCCTGTGGGCGGCGGCGGACCAGATGGCGCGCGGCTTCGTGCTCGGTGCCACTGCGGGCCGCACCACGCTGACCGGTGAGGGCCTGCAGCACGCCGACGGTCACTCGCTGCTGCTGGCGCACACGAACCCGGCCGTGGTCGCCTACGACCCGGCGTGGTCCTTCGAGGTGGCGCACATCGTCAAGGACGGTCTGCGGAGGATGTACGGCGAGAACGCCGAGAACGTCTTCTACTACATGACGGTCTACAACGAGCCGTACGTGCAGCCGGCCGAGCCGGAGAACCTGGACGTGGAAGGCCTCCTGCGCGGCCTCTACAAGTACCAGGACGGCCCGCAGACCTCCGGCCCGCGTGCCCAGATCCTCGGCTCCGGCGTGGGCCTGCCGTGGGCGCTGAAGGCCCAGCAGCTGCTGGCCGACGAGTGGGGCGTCTCCGCGGACGTGTGGTCCGCCACGTCGTACTCGGAGCTGCGCCGCGACGCCGTCGACACCGACCGCCACAACCTGCTGCACCCGGACGCCGAGCCGCGCGTGCCGTACGTCACGCAGGTGCTGTCGGACGTGCAGGGCCCGGTCGTCGCCGTGTCCGACTGGATGTCGGCGATCCCGGACCTGATCCGCCCGTACGTCCCGACCGACATGACGACCCTGGGCACGGACGGCTTCGGCTTCTCCGACACCCGCCCGGCCGCGCGCCGCCACTTCCTGGTGGACGCGGAGTCCGTCGTCGTCGCCACGCTGGCCGCCCTGGCCAAGCGCGGCGAGGTCGGCCAGGACAAGGTCATCGAGGCGGCCCGCAAGTACCGCATCGACGACGTGCAGGCGGCCGGCCCGTCCACGTCGGACGCGGGCCTCGCGTAGCCGGCTCGCTCGAAGGGCCGTCCCGCACGCGCGGGGCGGCCCTTTCAGCTCCCCAGGGCGTACTCGGTGAACTGACCGGCGATGGTGAACCCGAGACGCCGGTAGACGGCCTCACCGTCCGCAGAGGCCTGCAGAACGGCGACGCGGCAGCCCTCGGCTCGTGCGATGTGCAACGCGGCCAACGTGATCGCACCGCCATAACCACACCGACGGTCCGAGACGAGCGTCGCGATGTTGTAGAGCCCGGCGACGCCCGCGTGCGGGAACACCTCCGCCGTGCACACCGCACGCCCGTCCACGTACCCGACGAGGTAGCGGGCATGGCTGTCCAACGCGTGCTTCGCCACGTCGGCGTAGAACCGGCGAACCGCGGCGGCGGGCGGATACCAGTTCGCGGCCAGGACCTCCGCGTGGTCCGCGAGTTCCGCTTCGGTGTTGACCTGCCGGATCTCCAGCCCCTCGACGCCCCGCTCGGGCAGGGCGGCGTCGGAGAGGTCCACCCACATCGCCGCCTCGGTCTCGGTTCTCGCGACACCTGACCGCGTCAGCAGCGGCCCGAGATCGGCCGGGGTGGAGGCGGGCCCGACCCACCACGAGAACGGCCGCCCGGTCGCCTTGACCGCGCTCACCGTCTCCGCGATGCGCGCCTGCGCGTTGTCCCCGGTGAACCTGGCCGCGGCGACGACGTTGAACGTGTCGTCGTCCAGGCCGCTGTCCGCGATCAGCAGGTCCCCGGTGTCCTCGACGGTCGCCTGCTCGAGATGCCGGTGCAGATGGCAGGCGTGTGCGGCGAAGTTCTGCTCCATGCTCGCCAGCAGGCCGGTGCTGATCTGGCGCAACGGCTCGTCTGGCGGATACACGTAGTCGTACTCGTCGAAGTCGATCCAGGCGCCGACGTCGGCGAGGAAGGCCACGGTCTGCGGCACGAGGCGCAATCCGCCAGGAGCCTGCTCCGCGTAGGCCGCGCCGTCGTCGTTGAAGTAGCGCACCACCTGCATGATCGCGTCGATGTCGGGGTCGGCGGCGAGACGCACCAGTTCGTCGCGGACGGGCAGCAGTCGGTCGACGAGATGCTGGACCTGTTCGTCGACGGTCTCGACGCCGCGCCGGATGATCTTCCACGTGTGCACCCGCGGCACGTCGCGGTCGGGATGCCTGCTGCCCCACACGACGCCCTCGTCGGGTTCCAGGCCGAGCCGCCTCGTCATCTCGGCCACCGAGACGGTGTGGCTCTTCAGGGCGAAGTAGCTGTACTGCTCAAGACGCACCGCGCCATCGGACCACGCCCGACACCTGTTGACGACTGATATATCGGTTGACCGGGCACGTCAGCGCTCTGGCTTGCGAGCCATGCCACAAGAGTCCTATGACCGCGTCACGGATCTCGGCCAAACCAATCCCGCCGAGCGGCACGGACCGGCAGTCGCGCATCCGGCGCAGCTTTGGACAGCGAGCGTGCACGCGTTCCTGCGTCACCTGGAGGCCGATGGGTTCGAGGCAGCGCCGCGTGTGGCCGGCTCGGGCTTCGACGGCGCCGGCCACGAGGTCCTGACCTGGCTGGACGGCACGATCCTCGCCGAGGAGGTGTGGCCGGACCCGGAACGTTCGCTGCACGACCTCGGAGCACTGCTGGCCCGGCTGCACGAGATCAGCCGTTCGTTCACGCCGCCGGACGGGCCGTGGATGCCGTGGTCGTTGCGCAGCAGCGCGGCCGACGCCGTGATCAGCCACGGCAGCATCGCACCGTGGCACGTGGTGTTCGACGGCGGTCGCCCGGCAGGCCTCATCGGCTGGGAGTACACCGGCCCGGTCGATCCGGTCGACGAGGTCGCCGTCACCGCCTGGTGCTGCGCGCAGCTGTTCGACGACGACGTCGCCTTGGCCATCGGCCTCCCATCTGCGGCGACCCGCGCCGGGTGGTTCCGGAACTTCCTCGACGGCTACCGCCTGCCGCGCGCAGCCCGAGCAGAACTCGCCGACCGCGTCCTGCTCACCCGCACAGCGACCCGCTGAGACCCACCGATATATCAGTTGTGCAAAAGACGTTTGCGGACATCCGCAAACGTCTTTGCATGAGGGTGCGTAAGCGCTGGTCAGAGCGATTGATATATCAGTTGGCAAGACTGTTCACGCACTGGGCGACCGGGCGGGCGCTCAGCAGCGGGCCGTCGGCGCGGGCGTCGAGGAGCAACGGGATCAGCGCGCGAGCCTCCTGGTGAAGCGGCACGATGCGGTCGCCGCCCCGCAGGTACTCGGACCTGATGCCGTGCAGCGCGAGCTCGTCGCCGACCTCGCGGTACTGGGCACCGGTGAGCACGTACCCGCACGGTGGCGTGGACAGCACGTCCGACGGGTCCGGGGCCTGGTTGTCCGCACCGCCGAAGTACACCGGGCCGGACCGGACGGCGCGGGAGGCGGCGCCGGCGGCTTCGACGGCCGAGCGGTTGTCGCGGACGAACGACTGCGTGCCGTCCAGGGCGCGAAGATGAGACGCGACGCGGAACGCGGGGGCGCCGTCGGAGTTGGTCTCGACGAGCAGGCCCATGGCGTGCTTGAGACCCGCGGTGTTGCGCAGGATTCGCTCCTGGCCGTCGCCCGCCACCTGACGGACGGGTTCGCCGGTCACCGGGTCGACGTAGATGCCGTACACGCCGGACGTGCGGCCTGCGGCTTCGACGGACGGGCGCACGTAGGAGCGGGACAGGGTCTCGGAGAGCGAGTGGACGTCAGCAGAGACGTTGAGGTTGCGCGGCCACAGCCAGAGGACGTCCTTCACGTAGTAGGGCGACGAGGGGCCGAACTCGTGCAGGTCGTGGATGACGTCGGGCTGCCAGTCGCGGATCACCGCGGTCATCGCGCGGGCCTCGGCGCTGCGGAGCAGCAGGTGGTCGCGGTTGATGTCGATGCCGGAAGAGTTTCCGCGCGTGTCGAGGGCGCGGCCGTCCGGGTTGGCGTTCGGCACGAACAGGTACGTCACGTTGGAGGCGCGAGGCAGTGAGCGCATGCGGATCAGGCAGGCTTCGCGGCCCGCCGGTTCGTCGCCGTGCTGGGAGCAGGTGAAGAGCACCACCGTGTGGGCGGCAGAGGAGCCGACGCGCACCAGTTGCAGAGGCCGGCCCTGGGCGGTCGTCCCGATCTGGGTGACGGGGAGGCCCAGCGAGCGCAGGTAGGCCTGTTCCTCGGCTTCGGTGGTCCACTTGCCGGTCTTCTCGAAGCCCGTGCGCGGCTCGGTGGCGGCGAGAGCCGGCACGGGCACCAGCAGCGAAAAAGCGGCCAGTAGCGCGATCAGTCCCCTCATAGAGGAGACTTTGCCGCCTGTGTCAACCGGCGGGCGGTACGGTTCCAGTCCCAGAAACCGTGGATCACCAGGGCCGCGAAGATCAGGTAGACGAACGCGCTGAAGTACAGGTGCGACTGGATCTGCAGCGGTACGCCGACGGCGTCCACGACCAGCCACACCAGCCAGAACTCGACCAGGCCCAGGCCCTGCAGGGTGAACGCCAGCACCGTGCCGACGAAGATCGCGGCGTCCGGCCACGGCGCCCACGAGGCGTGCAGCCAGTCGAGGACCAGGGCGAACGCGACGGTTCCCAGGACGAACACGCCGGCCACGACCGCGCGTTCGAGCCAGGAGCCCTTGCGCACCACCACGCCGAACACCGGGTCGCGGTGACGCACCCACGCGTACCAGCCGTAGATGGCGATCAGGCCGACGACGACCTGGCGGGTCGCGAGTCCGCCGAGGTGCGCGGAGAGGTAGACGGTGAACAGCAGAGCCACTGAGACGAGCTGAACCGGCCAGGTCAGCAGTGACCGGCGCTGCGCGAGGAAGACCACCGCGAGCGCCAGGATCTGTCCGACCAGCTCCGTGTACGCGATCTTCTGCCCGAAGATCGTCAGTCCCATTTCGTACCACACGGCTTGCTCCCCCGCGGTTCAGTCGCAGTACACCGGTGTTTCCTACGGTCCCACCATGTCACCTTTCCCAGCGCCGGTGCTCCCGCCTTTGTTCCTGGCCGCCCCTGCGACGCCCGTCATGATCCCGACGGTGATCACGCAGACGTTCCAGGAGCCCGCGGACGCCGACGACCCGGCCATCTGGATGAACCCGCGCGACGTCTGTCCACTCTGGACCTGCCGAACACCTTCACCCTGCCGAAGGGCCGGAAGTGGACCGTGTGCGGCAAGCCGGAGCTGGTCGACGGGATCCGGAGATTCGGCGCGCCGCAGAAGTACGACACCGGAGCCTCGCGATCGTGGGCGACCGGCGAAATCAACCTGCTGGTCGTCCACGACGGAGAACGCCTGAACGGCACCGGGTTCGCGTTCATCAGGTTCTAACCTGTCCTCATGGGGACGCTCAGCCAGGACCAGCTCAACCGAGCTCTGATCGAACGCCAGCTGCTGCGCGAGCGCGCCGGCCAGAGCGCGCTCGCCGCCGTCGAGCACCTCGTCGGCATCCAGGCGCAGGAACCGAAGTCGCCCTACGTCGGTCTCTGGAGCCGCCTGACCGACTTCGAACCGAAGCAGCTCGAAGATCTCCTGACCAACCGCGAAGCCGTCCGCATGCTGCTGATGCGCGGCACGATTCACCTGGTCAGCGCACGCGACGCGCTCGGACTGAGGCCCCACACCCAGCTCAGGCTCGACCGCGAGCTGCAGAGCGGCCCCTTCGCGAGCCGGCTCAGGGGCCTGGACCTCGACGAGGTCGCCGAACTGGGCCGCGAGATCCTCCAAGACACCCCGCAGGGCACCGCGGACGCCGGCAAGCAGCTCAGGCGGCGATGGCCCGACCGCGAGCACACCGTCCTCGGCAACGCCCTGCGCAACAAGCTCGCTCTCGTCCAGATCCCGCCGCGCGGGTTGTGGCACCGCAGCGGCAGAGCGGTCTGCACGACCGTCGAGAACTGGCTCGGCCGGCCCCAGCAGGCCATCACCAAGGACGAGCTGGTGCTGCGCTACCTCAGGGCGTTCGGCCCGGCGAGCGTCATGGACGCCCAGCAGTGGTCCGGCCTCACCAGGCTCACCGAGACGTTCGAGGCGCTGCGCCCGCAGCTGGTGACCTTCCGCGACGAGGCGGGCAAGGAGCTCTTCGACCTGCCGGACGCCCCGCGGCCCGACCCTGGGACGCCGCTGCCCGTGCGGCTGCTGCCCGAGTTCGACAACATCCTGCTGGCCCACGCCGACCGCCGCCGGGTCATCGCCGACGACCGGCTCGGCGTGGTCGTCGGCGGCAAACCCACGGTCCTGGTCGACGGCTACGTCGTCGCCACGTGGTCGATCACCAAGGATCGCGCCATCGCCGTCGACTACCTCGACAAGCTGCCGCGCGGCAAGGAGAAGGCGGTCGCCGAGGAGTGCGACCGCCTTCGGTACTGGATCAGGACGTGAAGTCCCGCAACGGTTTCCACCACGCCGGGTGGTCGCGGTACCAGGCGACCGTGTCCGCCAGGCCCTGCTCGAACGGCACCAGCGGCTCGTAACCGAGCTCGGCGCGGATCTTCGTGTCGTCCAGCGCGTACCGCTGGTCGTGCCCCAACCGGTCGGCGACCCTCTTGACCAGCGCGGGCCCCGCACTGCACAGGTCGAGCAGGGCGTTGGTGATCTGCAGGTTGGTGCGCTCGTTGCCGCCACCGACGTTGTAGATCTCGCCGGACCGCCCGGACGTGAGCACCAGCTGGATCGCCCGGCAGTGGTCGGACACGTGCAGCCACTCCCGCACGTTCGACCCGTCCCCGTACAACGGCACCTGAAGGCCGTTGAACAGGTTCGTGATGAACAACGGGATCAGCTTCTCCGGGTGCTGGTACGGCCCGTAGTTGTTGGAGCAGCGGGTGATCGACACGTCCATCCCGTGCGTCCGCCAGTAGGCGCGGGCGATCAGGTCGCTGGACGCCTTCGAGGCCGCGTACGGGGAGTTCGGCTGCAAGGGCCACGTCTCGGTCCAGGCACCCTCGTCGATCGACCCGTACACCTCGTCGGTCGACACGTGCACGAAGCGCGACACGCCGGTCCGGCGGCAGGCCTCCAGGAGCGTCTGCGTGCCGAGAACGTTGGTGAGCACGAAGTCCGCGGCCGCCGTCAGCGAACGGTCCACATGCGACTCCGCCGCGAAGTGCACCACGGCGTCGTGGCCCGGCAGCAGCTCCAGCAGCAGCTCCAGGTCGCAGATGTCGCCCTGCACGAACGACATCCGCGCGTGCGACTCCGGCAGGTTCGCGCGGTTTCCCGCGTACGTCAGCTTGTCCAGCACTGTGACGTGCGCGTCCTCGTAACCCGAGTACCCGCCGTCGAGCATGGTGCGGACGTAGTGCGAGCCGATGAACCCGGCCGCCCCGGTAACCAGCAGCTTCACGCCGCCACCTCCACATGCGCGTCGTCACCGACGACCAGCCGGTGCTGCTTCGCCGACCCCACCCGGGCCTTGCGCCCGATCAGCGACGTCTCGATGCCGGAGACGTTGTGCACGTAGGCACCCGACAGCACGATCGAGTCGGACATCCCGGCCTCGGTGATCCGGCAGTCCGCGCCGATCGCCGTGTACGGCCCCACGATCGACTCCTCGACCAGGGTTCCCGCACCGATGATCGCGGGCCCGACGATGCACGACCGCACCACGCGCGCGCCCTCCTCGACCACGACCTCGCCGATCAGCGAGCTCTCGTCGTCGACGACGCCCTGGATGTCCGTCCGCAGCCGCTGCAACAGCTCGCGGTTGCACTCCAGCACGTCCTCGACCTTGCCGGTGTCCTTCCAGAAGCCCGAGTAGATCCGCGCGCGCACGTCGCGCTCGTGCGTCACCAGCCACTGCAACGCGTCGGTGATCTCCAGTTCTCCGCGCCACGACGGTTCGATCGCGTCCACGGCCTGGTGGATGAGCGGGGTGAAGAAGTACACGCCGATCATGGCGAGATCGCTGCGCGGCTCCTGCGGTTTCTCCACCAGCCGGGTCACCCGCGAGTTCTCGTCCACCTCGGCGACGCCGAACGCGCGCGGGTCCGGCACCTTGTAGACGACGACCTGCGCGGACGGCCGCACCTCCGCGAACTCGTCCGCGATCTCGGAGATGCCCTCGACGAGCATGTTGTCGCCCAGGTACATCACGAAGTCGTCGTCGCCCAGGAACGGCCGCGCGATCTTCACGCAGTGCGCGAGCCCCAGCGGCGCGTGCTGCGGGATGTACGTGATCGCCACGCCCAGCGCGGACCCGTCGCCCAGCACGTCGGAGATCTCCTCAGCGCGGTCGCCGACGATGATGCCGATCTCGGTGACCCCGATCTCGCGCAGGTTCCCCACCACGTACTCGAGCACCGGCTTGTTGGCGATCGGGATCAGTTGTTTCGGCATCGAATAGCTGAAAGGTCGTAGGCGTGTTCCCGCGCCTCCGGACAGCACCAGGGCCTTCATGGAACGTCTCCTCCACCGACTGTCACGTGGGACCGAGAGTCCCCGTCCGTGGTGGACCGCAACTGGAGAACTGCCTCAACAACGAGGAAGGGGCCCGGCGCACCGGACCCCTTCCTCGTGGTGAGAGCGGTTTCTCAGGACATCGGCATGCCCGACGGCGGCGTCGCGGCGTCGCCCATCCGGCCACCGACGGTGGACGGCATCTCCTGCGACGCGCGCGGCATCGGCGAGTGGACGTTCGCCTCCTCCTGCATGCGGTTCAGCCAGCCCTCCCACCGCTGCTGCATCGGGCGGACCAGGCCGCCGCCGACACCGATGACGATCACGCCCGCGACCGTGGCGAGCACGGCGATCAGCACCGGCATGGTCACCGAGATCGCGATGCCCAGCTGGTTGAGCGCCGCGATGACACCCAGCGCCATCACGAAGCCGTACGTGATGTTGCCCAGGATCTTCGTGTACGAACGGGCGCCCAGCGCACCGGTCACGAGGCCCTTCAGCGCGGTGCCGATCGCCGACGCGACGATCACGAGCACCATCGCCACGACGATGCGCGGCAGGTACGCGATGACCTCGTTGAGCAACGTGCTGACCGGGTTCGACGCGCCGAACACGCCGAACGCCAGCTGCAGCGCGATGAGCAGCACGAAGTAGTACACGAGCTTGGCGATCAGGCCGGTGGCGTCCATCGGCGACTGCTTCATCGCACCGTGGAGGCCCGACCTGTCCACGAGCCGCTCGAAGCCGATGCGCTTGAGCAGGAACTGCACACCCTTGGCCAGTGCCTTGGCGATGAACCAGCCGATGACCAGAACGAGCAGGAAGCCGAGCAGCTTCGGCACGAACGTGGCCACCATCGCCCACGCCTGGCCCAGGCCCTCGGTGATTTGCGAGCCCACGGGCCCTCCTAGAACGAAGTTGCGGTGAGTGAAGATCCGACCAGTTGATCGTTTCGTGGTTCACCCCGCGCGGCAACTTCGACACTGTGACACGAAAGGGTGGCTGACGTGGATTTTTGTCTCAATACAGTCCAGAGTGGAACTACCGGTGGGGACCGGGGAGAGGGAAGCACCCGCCACGGAGAGTGGCGGGTGCTTCCACATTTCTACGGCCTGGCGCTCAGTCCGCGGCCGTCGAGGTACGACTGGATCCGGCCGGGGGACAACGCGGGAGCCGGCGTCGGCGCCGGCCCGCCCTGACCGTCCTTCGGCACGTCCGGCCGCGGGTCACCGGGGCACTCGGAGCTGCTGCCCGGCAGCGCCCCGTCGATCAGGTACCGGTTGACCTTGTCGTCGACGCACTTGTTGCCGCCGTTGTAGAGGCCGTGCTTGCCCTCGTCGACGACGGTGATCAGGTTGTGCCCCAGGCGCGCCGCCATCGCCGGGCCGCTCGCGTACTGGGTCTGCGTGTCGCCCTCGGACTGCACGACCACGCCGACCGGGTAGCCGTTGCGGGCGATCCTGACCGGCTCCTCCGGCGGGGTGAACGAACGGAACGTGCAGGTCATCGGCGCCGCGCGGACGATGCCGAAGCCGAACGGGTAGCGCTCGCGGAAGGTCCGCATGTCCTCGTAGTAGAGGTGCAGGTCGGTGGGCCAGTCCGACTCGCAGGTGACCGTGTCGAACACGCCGGACCGCAGTTCCTGCAGACCGGTCTTGGCGAGCACCTGTCCCGCCTTGGCGCCCTCGGTGTTCTGCGGCTTCTCGCCCGACCGCAGCTTCACCACGATCGCCGCGAGATCCGACCACAGTGGACGGTAGCGGGAGCCCACACCCACCGCGCCGTCGAAGGAAGAGCGGTCGTGCTCACCGATCGGCGTGGTGTGCAGCTTCGCCGCGACCTTCTCGACCTCCGCGATGACCTCGTCCTGCGACTTGCCCAGGCCGAACTTCTCGTTGCGCTCCCCCACCCACGCCGCCCACATCTCGACGTCGTGGCGGTACGCGACGGCCTGCTGGCGGAACTGCTCGTGCCAGACCCACTCCGGGTGCACCGCGGAGTCGAGCACGCTGCGGTCCAGGCGGTTCGGGAACAACGTCCCGTACACCGCGCCCAGGTAGGTGCCGTACGAGTAACCCAAGTAGTTGATCTTCTGCTCGCCCAGCACCGCGCGGATGACGTCCATGTCCCGCGCGGTGTTCGCGGTGCTGATGAACTGCCGGATCCCGCCCGCCGACTGCTGGCAGGACTCCTCGGCCTCCCGCGCCTCGGCCGCCCACTTGCCGAACTCGCTGTCCGCGGGACGGGAGTCCGGTTCGGCGATCGCGGGCGCCGCCCGGCAGTTGAGCGCCGTCGAACCGCCGACGCCGCGCGGGTCGAAGCCGATCACGTCGTAGACCTGGGCGAGCGCGGACTTCGCCAGGAACAGCGGCAGGCCCAGCCCCGAACCGCCAGGTCCACCCGGATTGGTGAACAGCACGCCGCGCCTGCGGTCCTGCGCCGCCGCCTTCCTGCGGCTGATGGTCAGGTTGATCCGGTCGCCCGCCGGTTTGGTGTAGTCGAGCGGTGCCATCAGCGTCGCGCATTCCAGCTCGCCGAGCTTTCCGCTGCACGCCGCCCACTTGACCGGCTGCGCGTGGTACTCGGCGAGGGGATCGGGCGGGTCGGCCGAGGCGGTCGCGCCCGTGGCGGCGAGGGCGACCACTGCCAGGACGAAAGCCAGGAACCTACGCAAGACGAAACCTCCGCGCCGAAGAACAGACCTCTCCTGCCGCGAAGGTATGGCCGTTCCCGCGGCGACGAGGGTTGTGTCACCCATCCCGGTGATGTCACCTCCAACGCCCTAAGCTGCGGGTATGACCAAGGCAGCCGAGGCGAAGGAGGAGCACCCGCCCACCCTCTCCGCCCGTACGATGCGCAGGATCGAGCGCGCGTCCGGAGCGCTCGCCACCGCGAGCGTGGCCGAGATGGAAGAGCGGCTGCCGTGGTTCGCCCGGATGCCCGCGGACCAGCGCGCCAGCGTGCTGCTGCTGATCCAGAACGGCGTGGCGGGCTTCGTCGAGTGGCTGCACGACCGGCAGCAGGCGATCCGGCTGACCGCGGACGCGTTCCGCAGCGCCCCCAAGGACATCTCGCGCTGGGTGAGCCTGCGCCAGACCGTCGAGCTGGTCCGGATAGCGCTGGAGCACTTCGAGCAGCAGATGCCGCAGATGGCCGCCGACGAGACCGAACGCGCGCTGCTGATGGAGGGCGTGCTGCGGTACGGGCGGGAGATCGCCTTCTCCGCCGCCACCTCCTACGCGGCGGCCGCCGAGGCGCGCGGCGCGTGGGACGCCCGGCTGGAAGCGCTGGTCGTGGACGGCATCGTGCGCGGCGATCCCGAGGAGTCGCTGCTGTCGCGCGCCGCGGCGCTCGGCTGGGACCCGGCGCTGGAGGCCACGGTCCTGGTCGGCAACCCCGGCGGCGAGGACCCGCCCGCGATCATCTACTCGGTGCGCAGCAAGGCCGCGCGGGCCGGACGGCCGGTGCTGCTGTCCGTGCAGGGCTCGCGGCTGGTCGTGGTGCTCGGCGGCCCGACGGAGACCGGCGAGGACGTGCTGGGGCGCATCGCGGAGGGCTTCGGCGAGGGGCCGGTCGTGGCCGGGCCCACGGTGCGGAGCCTGTCGGAGGCCCATCGCAGTGCGAGTGACGCGCTGAGCGGGCTGCGCGCGGTCGTGGGCTGGCCGGCCGCGCCGAGGCCGGTCCGGTCGCTCGACCTGCTGCCGGAACGGGCGCTCGCGGGCGACCCGGAAGCCGAGTGGCAGCTCGTCGACAGGGTGGCCCGGCCGCTGGAGGACGCCGGTGGCGCGCTGCTGGAGACCGTGGACGCGTTCCTGGAGGTCGGGGGCGTGCTGGAGACCTGCGCGAAAAGGCTGTTCGTGCACCCGAACACGGTCAGATATCGCCTTCGGCGCGTTCAGGAAATGACCGGAAGAAATGCACATGACGCTCGAGACGCGCTTGTGCTTCGCGTCGCTTTGTCTGTAGGTCGCCTTGCCCGCGCACGGGGGCTGTGGTAACGAACGAGCTGTGACCGACTTCGCACACATCCGTTAGGGTGAGAGCCAAACGACCTGTCGATGCGCTGAGCTGGGGTTACGTCCGCTGACGTTCACCTGGCCGACACTTTTGTAGGGTCTCTACAAATACGATCGCCGTACTTCGTTCTTTACGGCATGGGGTACCGGTGGGTTCACCAGCTTTAGTAATCGACGTGATCGCACTCCTCGCGCCCGGACAAGGGTCCCAGACGCCCGGCATGCTCGCCCCCTGGCTGGAACTGGAGGGGGCCGAGAAGCAGGTGCGCACGTGGTCGGAGATCACGGGTCTCGACCTCGTGCGGCTCGGCACCACCGCGGAGGCCGAGGAGATCGTCGACACCGCCATCACCCAGCCGCTGGTCGTGGCCCTCGCGCTGCTCGCGTTCGGTGAGCTGCGCCGCCGCGTCGAGCTGCCCTCGGCCGTGATCGTCGGCGGCCACTCGGTCGGCGAGCTCGCCGCCGCGTCGGTCGCGGGCGTCATCAGCGCCGACGACGCCGTCGCGCTGGCCGCCGTGCGCGGTCGTGCCATGGCCGAGGCGTGCGCGCTGGAGCCGACCGGCATGGCCGCGGTGCTCGGCGGTGAGGAGCAGGAGGTCCTCGCCCGCCTGGAGGAGCTCGGCCTGGTGCCCGCCAACCGCAACGGCGCCGGCCAGATCGTCGCGGCCGGTCCGCACCCCGCGCTCGACGAGCTCGCGGCGAACCCGCCGGGCACGGCGAAGGTCCGCAAGCTGGCCGTCGCGGGCGCGTTCCACACCAAGTACATGGCGCCGGCCGAAGACGCCGTGCGCGCGCGTGCCGCCGAAGTCACCACGCACGACCCGTTGCTGCCGCTGGTGTCCAACAAGGACGGTCAGGTCGTCACCGAGGGCACCGAGGTGCTGCGGCGCCTGGTCTCCCAGGTCACCAGCCCGGTCCGGTGGGACGCCTGCCAGGCCACCCTCGTCGAGAAGGGCATCACCGGCTCGGTCGAGCTGCCGCCCGCCGGTGTGCTCACGGGTCTCGCCAAGCGTGCGATGAAGGGCACCGCCACCCTCGCCCTGAAGACCCCCGACCAGCTGGAGAAGGTCGCGGAGCTCTTCGACACCGTTGGAGCTGCTCAGTGACAAGCTTTCAGGCCCCGCAGGCGTCTGCGGGCAGCCGCATCATCGGCCTCGGCAGCTACCAGCCCGAGACGGTGGTGAGCAACCACGACCTCGCCGCTCGCATGGACACCTCCGACGAGTGGATCCGCGACCGCGTGGGCATCGTGAACCGGCGGATCGCGTCCAAGGACGAGGGCGTCGTCGACATGGCGGTCGTCGCGGGCACGAAGGCGATCGAGGACGCCGGGCTCACCCCGTCCGACATCGGCGCCGTGATCGTGGCGACGTGCACCATGCCGTCGACCATCCCGAACGCCGCCGCGCAGGTCGCCGACCGCATCGGCGTGAAGGCGGCACCGGCGTTCGACCTCAACGCCGCGTGCGCGGGTTTCTGCTACGCCGTCGCGACCGGCGCGGACCTGGTCCGCGCGGGCACGGCCAGGCACGTGCTGGTCATCGGCGCGGAGAAGCTCACCGACTGGACCGACCAGGACGACCGCTCGACCGCGATCATCTTCGCGGACGGCGCGGGTGCCGTCGTGATCGGTGCCAGCGAGGAGAACCAGATCGGCCCCGTGGCGTGGGGCTCGGCCGGTGACCTCTCGGAGACCATCCTCATCGCCGACCGCGACTCCTTCATCCACCAGGAAGGCCAGGCGGTCTTCCGCTGGGCGACGACCCAGATCGCGCCCGTCGCGATCCGCGCCGCCGAACTCGCGGGTGTCGAACTGTCCGATGTGGACGTGTTCGCCCCGCACCAGGCGAACCTGCGGATCATCGAGGCGATCGCCAAGCGCCTGCGCAACAATGGTGCGCGGGAGGACCTGAAGATCGCTCGAGACATCGTCGAATCCGGCAACACCTCCTCGGCCTCGATCCCCATGGCGCTGGACCACATGCGGGCCGCGGGCGAGATCTCCAGCGGAGACGTGGTGCTGATGGTCGGGTTCGGCGCAGGTCTGTCCTACGCGGGACAGGTGGTCCGGTGCCCGTGAGTACCCCCGGTTTTTCCATCGTTTCAATCGAAAGGGAACTTCAGTGAGCGACAACGTCCTGTCCGGTCTTGCCGAGATCGTCGAAGAGGTCGCCGGTGTGGCCGCCGACGACGTCACCGCTGAGAAGTCCTTCGTGGACGACCTCGACATCGACTCGCTGTCGATGGTCGAGATCGCTGTCCAGGCGGAGGACAAGTTCGGCGTGAAGATCCCGGACGACGAGCTGGCGAACCTCAAGACCGTTGGTGACGCGGTGAACTACATCACCAGCAACAAGTGAGTTCGGAAATCGAGGTCGTCATCACCGGGCTGGGTGCCACCACCCCGCTCGGTGGTGACGTCACGTCCACCTGGGACGCACTGCTCGCGGGCAAGAGCGGGGTCCGCCCCCTCACCCACGACTGGGTGGAGAAGTACGACCTGCCGGTGAGGATCGCCTCGCAGCTCGTCGTCGACCCCACCGAGGTGCTGCCCCGCGTCGAGGCGAGGCGCCTCGACCGCTCCGAGCAGGTCGCCATCGTGGCGTCCCGCCAGGCGTGGCAGGACGCCGGCCACAGTGACGACACCGTCGACCGCCAGCGCCTCGCCGTGATCATCGGCACCGGCATCGGCGGCGCGATCACCCTCCTGACCCAGGACGACCTCCTGGAACAGCAGGGCCTGCGCAAGGTGTCGCCGCTGACCGTCCCGATGCTGATGCCGAACGGCCCGGCCGCCCACGTGGGCCTGGAACTCAAGGCCCAGGCAGGCGTCCACGCCCCGGTCTCCGCCTGCGCGTCGGGCGCAGAGGCCATCGCGTGGGCCTACCGCATGATCAAGTCCGGCGAAGCCGACGTGGTCGTGGCAGGCGGCGCGGAAGCGTGCATCACGGCAATCCCGGTGGCGGGCTTCTCGCAGGCCCGCACCATGAGCACTCGCAACGACGAGCCGGAAAAGGCGTCGCGCCCGTTCGACACGGCCCGCGACGGCTTCGTCCTGGGCGAGGGCGCGGGCATCATGGTCCTGGAACGCCGAGAGTTCGCCGAAGCCCGCGGGGCCAAGATCTACGGCCGCCTGGCAGGCATCGGCACCTCAGCTGACGGCTACCACATCACCGCCCCCGACCCCGAGGGCGTGGGCCAGTCGCGTGCCATCGCCGCATCCCTGCGGTCCGGCGGCATCGACCCGTCCGACGTGGGCCACGTGAACTGCCACGCCACCTCCACCCCGGTGGGCGACGTCGCGGAAACCGTGGCAATCCGCAAGGCGATCGGCGACCACCCGGTCCTGACCGCCCCGAAGGGCGCCCTGGGCCACCTCCTGGGCGCAGCCGGAGCAGTGGAAGCCATCGTCACCGTCCTGTCGATCCGCGACGGCGTGGTCCCCCAGACCCTCAACCTGGAGAACCTCGACCCGGCCGTGTCCCTCGACGTGGTGGCGGGCGAACCCCGCAAGATCAAGCTGGACGCCGCCGTGAACGACTCGTTCGGCTTCGGCGGCCACAACGTGGCCCTGGCCTTCACCCCGGCCTAGCCACACCGCACCACGCCGCAACGCCCCGACTC
>Ga0070710_10000492_pt1 | contig 18581 bp, 12 predicted proteins | sample LARL52metaG_FD_65454 | JGI IMG/M metagenome (GOLD analysis project Ga0070710, IMG submission 65454) | Corn, switchgrass and miscanthus rhizosphere microbial communities from Kellogg Biological Station, Michigan, USA - LAR L5-2 metaG | ecosystem: Host-associated > Plants > Roots > Rhizosphere ... | reverse complement strand
CGGTAGATCCGCTGGAACTCGGGGTCTTCGAGCGCTTGCTCCTTGTCCGCGAGCCACACCGCGGCCTCGTCCGGCGCCACGGCCTGCAGGAGCACCCAGACCTCGCGCTCCATCCGGACACCCCGCTCGCTGACCCCGATCTCCGCAAGCCTGGCCAGCATCGCGGCGGCCGCCGGCGTCACGAACAACGCGTTGCCCGCGCGCAGCCGCCCGACCCGCCGGCGCGCCAGCCGGATCTCCTCTTCGCGGCGGCGCAGCGCCTCGTCGATCTCGGTGACCGCCGCGGCGAACTCCTCCTCGCCGGCGTCGAGCAGCTCCTTCACGCGGGCGAGCGGCACCCCGGCCTCGGCGAGCGTGCGGATCTTCACCAGGTCGACGGCGTCCTGCGCGCGGTACCGCCGATATCCCGAGTGGTCGCGCTCCGGTTCCGGCAACAGCCCCACCTTGTGGTAGTGCCGCACCGCCTTGATCGTCACCCCCGCGTACCGGGCGAGCTGACCGATCGTGATCATCGCGCCATCATCGCACCCGGCCGAACGTCCGCCCGGCGAGATCGACGCCGACGACCGCGCCGTGCCCGTCCCGCGTGAAGAACCCGCGCTGCCCGGAGAAGGCGCCCGCGGTGATCACGTACTCGTCCTTCGGCAGCAACCCCAGCGGGAACGGCGCGTGGTCGGCCGGCAGCTCGACCTCGGCGGACGCCCGGATCTCCGGCCGGATCAGCACCTCCAGCACCAGCCCGTCGCCGTGGTCCTCGATCGTCATGACCATCGCGTCGTTGCCGTACCCGCCCACGACCTCCCGCGCCGCGGCCGCGTCGTACGGCAACGGCTCCGGGTCCCGGTCCAGCACCCCGAGGTGGCTTCGCAGCGCCTCCCGGACCACGGCCTGGTTGAACACGATCCCGTCCGGCCCCTGGTTCGCGACCGACACCACCGCGAACCCGCGTTCGGGCACGATCAGCAGCTCGGCGAACTGACCGTTGGACGACCCACCGTGCCCGATGGCCCGCACGCCGCCGATCTCGCGCAGGAACCAGCCGACCCCGATGGCGTCCCCGAGGTTGCTGCCGCGCAACACCGCGGTCGGCCGGTACATCTCCGCCAACCCGTGGTCGCTCAGGTGGAACCGCGCCCACGCCAGCAGGTCGCGGACGGAGGCCGCGATGCCGCCACCGGGGTTCTGGGCCCGCCAGTGCCGCCACGGCCGCGCGACCGCACCGTTCTCGTGCCCGGCCGCGAACCGCCGCGTCATCACCGCGTCCCGGTCGAAGTGCGTGTTGCCCAGGCCGAGCGGCTCCAGCAGCAACGACGTGATCGCCTGCTCGTAGGTCTGCCCGGTGACGTTCTCGATGATCCGCCCGGCCAGGTTGTACCCGGACTGGCTGTACGACGGCCGCTCCCCGACCTCACCGACCAGCTTGAGCGTGGCCAGCTCCGCCACGTGCCGGCGCAGGGCGTCGTCGCCCTCGCCGGTGTCGACGAGCGTGCCCCAGTCAAGCCCGGACGTGTGGTTGAGCAGCTGCCGCACGCTGAACTCGCGCCCGTCGGCCAGCCGCAGCTCCGGCACGTACCGCCGGACCGGCGCGTCGAGCTCCACCAGCCCGTCCGCGACCAGCCGCATGATCGCGGTGGCGGTGTAGGTCTTGGTGATCGATCCGAGCAGGAACAGCGTGTCCTCGTTGACCGGCAACGGGTTCTCGACGCTGGTCACGCCGTGGCTGAAGAAGTGCTCCCGGCCGTCGTGGAGGACGCCGACGGCGGCGCCGGGGATCTGGAAGCGGGTGGCGGTCTGTGCGACGAAGTCGTTGTTCATGCCGGAAATGCTCGAACCCCGCCCCAGGGTCAAGGTCAACCCCGGGGCGGGGCGAAGTGGCCCAGGTCACGGCACCCAGTGGTTGCCGCTCACCGTGATCATCACCTGCAGCTGGATGCTCGACGCGAAGTAGTCCTTGCCGCCGAACGGCGTCTGCACCATCTTGGTCCACAGCGCGTCCAGCCACGCCTGGCTGCCGGGGTCGGTCGTCGCGGCCACCGCGAACGGCGCGGTGTAGGCCTCGGAGACGTCGCTGGAGAGCTGCGTGCCGTCGAGCTGGTAGCCCACGCGGATGTTGTCCGGATTGCCGCCGAACTTGGCCTTCGCCCACGCGTCGACCTTGCGGGCGGCGGCCAGGGAGGTCGCGTCACCGCTGGTGGCGGCGTCGGCGCCGATCCGCCACGGCGTGCGGCAGGCGTTCCACCAGTACTTGCCGTCGTTCACGTCCTCCAGCACCTTGCCCGACGGCGGGCGCGGGGTGGAGTTCGTCTGCTCCACGAAGTCCGGGAGCAGGCCGGTGCCGGGGGCGTAGTTCTGCTGCATGGTCTTGACGAGGTTCTGGTGGGCGGTGCGGACGGTGTCCCAGGCCGAGTCGCCGGTGGCCTTGCGGAACGCGCGGAAGTGGTCGGCCATCCAGTCCGACGAGCGGGTCACGTAGTAGCGCGGGTCGCCGGAGGTCGCCCAGTCGCCGGGGCGCAGCAGCTGGGTGGACGGGTTGATCTCGCTGCGCTTGATCGCGTTGATGTGCTTGATCGCGAGCTGCTTGTAGTTGTAAGTGCCGGCGCTGCCCCACTGCCGGTCGGCGAGCAGCAGGCCGTAGGCCACGTCCATGTCGCCGTCGGTCGCCGCGTCGCCGCCGCTCGTGCTGCGGCAGTCGTCGCCCTGCTCGGCGGCCATCAGGTCCGGGTCGATGGACGACGGGTGGTCGATCTTCCACTTCACGAAGCCGTCGAAGATCTTCTTGGCGTCCGGGTCGGCGCCGGCCATCGTGGCGACGACGACCATGCCGTAGCCCTGCGCCTCGGCGACGTAGGTGTGGTCGGCGTCCGCGGCGAGCACCTGGGACCAGGCGCTGTCGCAGTTGTGCCGCACGAACGCGGCCTTCCAGCGCTGGTAGTAGTCCACCACGGCGGCGTCCAGGGTGGACGTGCTGCCGGACGGGCGCAGGATGCCCGCCGCGTAGGGCTGCTGCCTGCTGCCGAAGGGGTAGCCGAGGCCCGACGGCGGAGGCGGCGTGGTGGTCGTCGGCGGCGGAGTGCCGCCGCCGACGCCGTAGACCTCCAGCTCCCACAGCGAGTAGCCGTACGCCGTGCCGCGGGCGGTGCCGTAGACCCGCACGTAACGACCCGAACCGGACAGGGTCAGGTCGTCGATCCCGCCGTCACCGGTGCTGGTCGAGTACACGTCGGTCCACGCCGAGCCGTCCGGGGAGGTCTGCACGCGGTACGACCTGGCGTACGCGGCCTCCCAGTTCAGCCGGACGCGGCTGATCGCGTACGTCGAGCCGAGGTCGACCCGCAGCCACTCCGGGTCGTGCCCTTCCGCCGAGGCCCAGCGGGTCGACGAGCTGCCGTCGACCGCCTTGCCCGCCTCGAACCCGGCGCCCTCGACGGAGGACGCCGTCACCGCCTTGCCCTGGGAGACCAGTGGATCCGCCGCCGATGCACTGGTCACCCCTGCCACGAGGAGGCCGAGCACGAGCCCGCCCGCCCCCAACGCCGCTGCTGTTCTGCCGCCCACGACCGCCTCCAGCAATTGGTTAATAAACCTGCCAATGCGAGTGGTGAGCGACCGTAAGCACGTCGACCAGCGCGAACAAGAGGTACCGACCAGTTGTTGCGCGATCGGACAGTGATCAGTTCCAGACCTCGCGCACGGCTTCGGCGACCGACCTGGCCTGCTCCAGCCCCGCCTCCGCGGCGGGCCTGCGACGGGCCGGGTCCAGCACGTTGCGGCCGATCGCGGCCAGCGCGGCCTGGTCGGGGCTCACCACGATCGACGGCACCCCCAGCCGGGCGGCCTGCGCCTGCGGAGTCGCCGCCGCGCTCGCCGAACGGGTCAACGGCGCCACGACCACGACCCGCGAGCACCCGGCCGCGAGGTCCACGTTGGCCGCCGACCGCATCCCGCCGTCCATGTACCGGCGACCGTCGATCGTCACCGGCGGCCACACCAGCGGCACCGCGCAGCTGGACGCCACGGCCCGCACCAGCGGCACCCCGCTGTCCCGGTCGAACGCCACGAACCTGCCGTCCGCCGTGTCGACCGCCGTGACCTTCAACGGCCGCTCCGGCCAGTCCTGAATGGACAGACGATGCGCGAAGACGTCCAGCCTGGACTCCTCGGACGGCGTGCGGGCCTTCAGCGCGGCCCGGCCCAGCCGCGCCCGCTTCTGGGCCGCGGTACCCGGCATCGCGTAGGAGAGCAGGTACCGCACGAGCATCCACGGCGTGAGCCGGGCCGGAATCTCCCCATTGGGCGGTAACAGCTGACCCTCGTACAGGTCAGCTAGGGAGGCACCGCCCGCCAACTGGGCGGCCACCACCGATCCCGCGGACGTCCCCACGAACAGGTCCGCCTCTGTCAGGTCGACGCCGGCACGTGCGAGCCCGTGCAGAATCCCTGTCTCCCAAGCGATTCCGGTCACTCCACCGCCGCCGAGGACCAACGCGCGCTTCTCAGTCACACCGTCCATCCTAGGAAGTGGGACGGCTTCCTGCGCCGTGGACGGCCTTGGTAGCCTTGACCGCGAGTCCGAGAAGCGCTGCAACGGGCCCCGAACCGCCCGCCACGCTCGGTCTTGCACCACCACGGCAACAAGGGCGCTTCCGACGACGTTTCGGGAGCGCGCGTGGATGGTCTGAAGTCCCTGCTGAACCAGCGGATCGCCGTGCTCGACGGCGCCTGGGGCACGATGTTCCAGCAGGCCAAGCTCTCACCGTCGGACTACCACGGCGCGGAGTTCGCAGACCACCACATGGACGTCGTCGGCGACCCCGACCTGCTCAACCTCACGCGTCCGGACCTGGTGCTCGACGTGCATCGGCAGTACCTCGCGGCGGGCGCGGACATCACGACCACCAACACGTTCACCGCCACGTCCATCGGTCAGGCCGACTACGGGCTGCAGGACCGCGTCCGCGAGATGAACATCGCCGGCGCCCGCATCGCCCGCCAGGCCGCGAGCGAACACGCGAACAAGTTCGTGGCGGGCAGCGTCGGACCGCTCAACGTCACGCTGTCGCTGTCGCCCAAGGTCGAGGACCCGGCGTTCCGCGCCGTCACGTTCGAGCAGGTCAAGGCCTCCTACGCGGAGCAGATCGCCGCGCTGCGCGAGGGCGGCGTCGACCTGCTGCTCATCGAGACGATCTTCGACACGCTCAACGCCAAGGCCGCCATCACCGCCGCCCGCGAGGTCGCGCCCGACCTGCCGCTGTGGATCTCGGTCACGATCGTCGACCTGTCCGGCCGCACGCTCTCCGGGCAGACCGTCGAGGCGTTCTGGAACTCCGTCGAGCACGCGAAACCGCTGGTCGTGGGCGTGAACTGCTCACTGGGTGCCGAGGAGATGCGCCCGCACGTCACCGAGCTCGCCCGGCTCGCCGACACCTACGTCGCGTGCCACCCCAACGCCGGCCTGCCCAACGCGTTCGGCGGCTACGACCAGACCCCGGACGAGACGGCCGCGCTGCTGCGGGACTTCGCGGGCCACGGCATCGTCAACGTCGTCGGCGGCTGCTGCGGCACCACGCCCGCGCACATCAGCGCCATCGCCGAGGCGGTCAGGACGACCGCCCCGCGCGAGGTCGCCGGGCCCCGCAAGACCAGCAGGTTCAGCGGCCTGGAGACGTTCGAGATCGGCCCCGACACGGGGTTCGTGATGATCGGCGAGCGCACCAACGTCACGGGCTCGGCGAAGTTCCGCCGCCTGATCGAGGCCGACGACCACCAGGCCGCGCTCGCGGTCGCGCTGGACCAGGTGCGCGGCGGCGCGAACCTGCTCGACGTCAACATGGACGCCGACCTGCTCGACGGCGAGCAGGCCATGACGACGTTCCTGAACCTGATCGCGACCGAGCCGGAGATCGCCCGCATCCCGGTGATGATCGACAGCTCCCGGTGGGGTGTGCTGGAGGCGGGCCTGAAGTGCGTGCAGGGCAAGGGCGTCGTCAACTCGATCAGCCTCAAGGAGGGTGAGGAGCCGTTCCTCGCCCAGGCCCGCACGATCCGCGACTACGGCGCCGGTGTCGTCGTGATGGCGTTCGACGAGCGGGGCCAGGCCGACACGACCGAGCGCAAGGTCGAGATCTGCGCCCGCGCCTACGACCTGCTCACGCAGCGGGTCGGCTTCCCGGCCGAGGACATCATCTTCGACCCGAACGTGCTCGCCGTCGCGACCGGCATCGAGGAGCACAACGGCTACGCCAAGGCGTTCATCGACGCGTTGCCGCTGATCAAGCAGCGATGTCCGGGCGCGCGCACCAGCGGCGGCATCTCGAACCTGTCGTTCTCCTTCCGCGGCAACGACGTCGTCCGCGAGGCCATGCACAGCGCGTTCCTGTTCCACGCCGTCAAGGCGGGCCTGGACATGGGCATCGTCAACGCGGGCCAGCTCGTCGTCTACCAGGACATCCAGCCCGAGCTGCTGGAACTGGTCGAGGACGTCCTCTTCAACCGCCGCGAGGACGCGACGGACCGGCTGGTCGCGCACGCCGAGACGGTCAAGGGCCCCGGCCAGAAGCGCGTCGTCGACCTCTCGTGGCGCGAAGCCCCGGTCGCCAAGCGGCTGGAGCACGCGATCCTGCACGGCGTCGTCGACTTCATCGAGTCCGACACCGAGGAGGCCCGCCAGGCCCTCCCCCGGCCGCTCGACGTGATCGAGGGCCCGCTGATGGACGGCATGAAGGTCGTCGGCGACCTGTTCGGCGCGGGCAAGATGTTCCTGCCGCAGGTGGTGAAGAGCGCCCGCGTGATGAAGCGCGCGGTCGCCTACCTGGAACCGTTCATGGACGCCGAGCCCAAGGCGACGGCGGGCGGCAACGGCAAGGTCGTGCTCGCCACGGTCAAGGGCGACGTGCACGACATCGGCAAGAACATCGTCGGCGTCGTGCTGGGCTGCAACAACTACGAGGTGATCGACCTCGGCGTGATGGTCCCGGCCGCGCAGATCCTCGACACCGCGATCAAGGAGCACGCCGACGTCATCGGCCTGTCCGGGCTGATCACGCCGTCGCTGGACGAGATGGTCTCGGTCGCCGAGGAGATGCAGCGGCGCGGCCTGAAGCTGCCGCTGCTGATCGGCGGCGCCACCACGTCCCGCCAGCACACCGCCGTCAAGATCGCCCCGGTCTACGACGAGCCGGTCATCCACGTGCTCGACGCGTCCCGGGTCGTCGGCGTCGTCTCCGACCTGCTGGACGACCGCCGCAGCCACGAGCTGAACCGCGCGAACCGCGTCGAGCAGGCCCGGTTGCGCGAGCAGCACGAGAACCGCAGGCAACTGCCGCTGCTCGGCCTGGAAGCCGCGCGGGCGAACGCGGAAAAGGTCGATTTCGCCGAACTGCCGACCCCGGCATTCACCGGCACGCGCGTGCTCACGCCTTCGATCAGCGAACTGCGCGAGTTCGTCGACTGGACGTTCCTGTTCCTCGCCTGGGAGCTGAAAGGCAAGTTCCCGGCGATCCTCGAACAGCCGGTGGCGCGCGAACTCTTCGACGACGCGAACGCGTTGCTCGACGAAATCATCGCGAATGGTTCGTTCACCGCAAAGGGCGTGTACGGCTTCTGGCCCGCGCATTCCACCGGCGACGACATCCAGCTGGACAACGGCGTGCTGATCCCGATGCTGCGCCAGCAGACGCAGAAGCAGGTCTCGCGCCCGAACCGCAGCCTCGCCGACTACGTGGCACCGGAGGGCGACCACCTCGGCGGCTTCGCGGTGACGATCCTGGGCGCCGACGAGCTGGCCGCGAAGTACGAGGCCAAGCACGACGACTACCGCGCGATCATGGTGAAAGCGCTGGCGGACCGGCTCGCCGAGGCGTTCGCCGAGTGGATCCACCTGCGGGCGCGCCGCGACTGGTTCGAGCCGGACGCCGACCCCGCGCTGGAGGACCTGCACGCGGAGCGGTTCCGCGGCATCCGGCCCGCGCTGGGCTACCCGGCCTGCCCGGACCACACCGTGAAGCGTGAGCTGTTCGACCTGCTGGGCGCCGAGGAGATCGGCGTGAGCCTGACCGAGTCGTTCGCCATGAACCCGGCGGCGAGCGTCAGCGGCCTGATCTTCCAGCACCCGGACGCGAAGTACTTCACCGTGGGACGGCTCGGCCGCGACCAGGTCGAGGACTACGCACGCCGCTACGGCAAGCCGCTGGCCGAGGTCGAGCAGTGGCTGCGCCCGAACCTGGGCTACGAACCTTCGGCAACGTGAAAGCGCTTCCCGTTGCCGGGGGTGCGTCATCCCGATTTGGCACCAAGCGATGTAGCATCGGCCGCTCCGGACAGATCATTCACCCGTAGGTCGAGCGAGCCCGAGGTCACCCATGCGAGCTGCGGCGCTGGTGCTGGGTCTGTTGGTGTTATCGGGGTGTGGTGGCGCCGCGAGGTCCGACGCGCTGCCGCACGTGGGTTTCGTCGTCAAGCACAGCGGCAGCTCCTTCGCCCAGGAGATGACCAGCGGGTTCCACGAAGGCGTCCGCCGTATCGGCGGCGTCAGCGCCACGGTGACCGGGCCGCCCGGCCAGGACGGGCACAAGGAAGTCGAGTTGTTCGCGGATTTGACGCTCGCCGCGAAAGACGGAATCGCCGTCGCCACGTCCGAGCCCGCGCTGATGGCGCCGTCCATCGGGGACGCGCTGTCCCAGCACATCGCCGTCGTCGGCGTGGACATGCGGCTCAGCGCGAGTTCCGGGGTGAAACTGCACATCGGTAACGACAACTACGAACTCGGCGAAAAGCTGGCTGACGAGTTGATGCGCCGATTGCCCCCGAACGCGACCGGAACGGTGGTGCTGGGAAACACCGCGCCGGGACTCGCCGGCTTCGATGACCGAGCCGACGGCATTCGGGGGCGATTCGCCGAGAAGTCACCGGGAGTGCTCGTGCTGGGGCCGTTCGACACGCAACGCGACGAAGAGGCGAACCTCGACGCGTGGCGACGGCTGGTGGCCGCGAATCCCGACGCACTGGCGTTCGTCGGGACCGGTGACTGCGACGGGGTGAACCTCGCCGCGATGAGGACCGAGAAGTCGGCGAGGTGGCTGGTGGGCGGTTTCGGGGTCGACCCGAGAACGTTGCAGGCGGTGCGGGACGGCGCGATGGTGGCGACGGTCTCGCCTGAGCACTACCTCAAGGGCGCCGTCGCGGGCTGGCTGCTCGCGCGGCACGCGAGGAGCGGGGCGCCGTTGCCGGAGGGCTGGATCGAGACGCCGAGCCTCACGGTGACCACCGCGAACCTCGGACAGATCCTGCACCGGCAGGAGTCCGAGGAGGCGCGCAGGGACTACTTCCAGCCGCTGATCGACAGCTTCGTCGAAGATCCGGCGAGTTGGGTGCGACCGTTGGAGCAGGCACGGTGAGGCTTTGGGAGGGCCGCGCCACCGCACGGGTGGCGACGGCGGGGCTGACGTTGGGGCTGCTGGCCCTGGCGGGGCTGGCGCTGTGGAGCAGCGTGTCCGCGCAGACCACGACGGCGCACGTGCGGGAGCTCAACGACGCCAGCGAGCGCTGGAGCCGCGTGCTGGAGCACATCGACATCGCGGACAACGCGTTGCGCGACCTTCAGGTGGCCAGGACCACGCAGACGATCGAGCCGCTGCAGAACTCCGTCGGCGCCGCCCGCGGTGAGCTGGAGTGGCTGCGGGCCCACGGCCAGGCCGACGACGTCGCGGTCGCGACCCGGTTGCTGCCGCTGTACGACCAGACCACGGACATCCTGCGCAAGGTGGTCGCCGGCGGTGACCCGCTGCAGGCCGACCAGGCGAGCCTCGCGCACTCGTCGTTGCGCCGCCAGATCTCCTCGACGATCGGGGCCAAGCGCCTCGACACCACCGAGTACCTGCGGGTCGCCGACGAGAAGAACTCGCGGCTGCGGCTCGCCCAGATCATCGCGTTCGTGCTGGACGCGTTCCTGGTCGGACTGTTCGGCATGGTGCTGCTCGGCGCCCGCCGCAAGATCCTGCGCCAGGCCGCCAAGAACGAGCACGAGGCCCACCACGACGCCCTGACGGGTCTGGCCAACCGGACGCTGCTCGCGCGCCGGATGGAGACGGCCGTCACCAAGGCGCACCGCAAGCACGAAGAGCTGGCGTTGCTGATCGTGGACCTCGACCGGTTCAAGGAGGTCAACGACTCGCTCGGGCACCACTCCGGCGACCTGCTGCTGCGTCAGGTGGCCAACCGCCTGTCGTGGGCGGTGCGCGACACGGACCTGGTGGCACGGCTGGGCGGCGACGAGTTCGCCGTGCTGCTGCCCGGTGTCGGCTCGGCGGCCAACGCCCGCATGGTGGCGGAGAAGATCCTCGGCGCGCTGGCCATGCCGGTCACTCTGGAGGGTCTGGAACTGGAGATAGCGGGCAGCGTCGGTGTGGCGCTGTGCCCGTCGGACTCAATGGACGGCCACGAGTTGTTGCGACACGCGGACATCGCGATGTACGCGGCCAAGCGCGAGAAGTCCGGTGTGGCCGTCTACGACGCACGCCTGCACGAGCGCGGCGCCTCGCAGCTCACCGCCGTCACCGAGCTGCGGCACGCGATCGACCGCGGCGAGCTGTTCCTGCACTACCAGCCCAAGGCCCTGGCCGACACGGGCGCGGTGTGCGGCGTCGAGGCCCTGGCCCGCTGGCAGCACCCGACGCGCGGCCTGGTGCGCCCGGACGAGTTCATCCCGGTCGCCGAGGAGAACGGCCTCATCGAACCGCTCACCCGGTACGTCATCGACGCGGCGCTGCGGCAGTGCCGGGCGTGGCGGGACGCGGGCTGGGAGGTGCCGGTGTCGGTCAACGTGGGCGCGGCCTGCCTGCTGCACGCCGAGTTCCCCGGTGACGTCGCGGACCTGATCAAGCGGCACGGGCTGCCCGCCAGGCTGCTGACGCTGGAGATCACCGAGTCGGCGATCATCTCCGACCCCGACCGCGCGGTGGACGTGCTGCGCGGCCTGACCGAGCTGGGCGTGCGCCTGTCCATCGACGACTTCGGCACCGGCTACTCGTCGATCTCCTACCTGCGCAGCATGCGGGTGCACGAGATGAAGCTCGACCGTTCGTTCGTCACGCACATGTGCACCGACGCGGGCGACAGCGCGATCGTGCACGCTCTCGTCGCGCTGGCCCGCAACTTCGGGCTGCAGGCCGTGGCGGAGGGCGTCGAGGACCAGGACACGTGGACCGCGCTGGCCGAGGCCGGGTGCGACGTGGTGCAGGGGTACTTCCTCAGCGAGCCGTTGCCCGCCGAGGAAGTCGTCGCCTGGCTGGGAGACCGCGCCGCGGCGCACGCCTAGCGGCCGGCCAGCGCCTCCGGCAGGCTGAGGTACAGCTCCAGCGTCTCGTTCAGCGTGGTGGCCCGCAGCGCCCGCAGCACGCTTCCGGCGGGCGACACCAGCCGCAACGGGGTACCCCGGTCCTCGCCGAGCTGGTGGTACTCCACGAGCACGGACAGCCCGGCCGACGCGAAGAACGCCACACCGCTGAGGTCCAGCACGACCGGAAGCCGTGCGGTGAACGCCTCGGACAGCTTGCCGCGCAACAACTCCGCGCTGTAGGAGTCGACCTCGCCCTCGGCGCGCACCACGACGGCGGTGTCGAGCTGCTCCGAGTTCACCTTCAACAAGCCCTCGGTCATGTCAGTCCTCCCACGCCTGCGTCAGCGCGCGCCCGAACAGTTCGGCCGGCTGGGCACCGGCGACGGCGAGCCGTCCGTCGACGACCACGAACGGAACGCCGGTGATGCCGATCTCACGAGCGCGCTTCTCGTCCGTGCGCACCTCGTCGGCGTACGCGGCCGAGTCGAGAACGGCACGGATGTCGGTGCGGTCGAGCCCGGCCTCCGCGGCGATCTCGGTCAGCGACTCCGCGGTGAACAACGTGCGGGCCTCGGCGAAGTTGGCGTGCAGCACGGCGTTGAGGAGCTCCGGCTGCAGACCGCGCTCTCCCGCCAGGTGCAGCAGCCGGTGCACGTCGAAGGTGTTGCCGATCTCGCGGTCCTGCCGGTACCCGAGGCCCTCGTCGCGGGCGAGCTGGGCCACGGAGTTCTCCATCTCGGCGGCGCGCGGGCCGAACTTGGCGGCGAGCATCTGCGGCACCGGCTCGACCGTGCTCTTGTCCGGGTCCAGCTCGAACGCGCGGTGCACCACCGTGACCTCGGCCCGGTGCTCGAATCTGGCCAGCGCTTTCTCGAAGCGCGCCTTGCCGATGTAGCACCACGGACAAATCACGTCAGCCCAGATCTCGACCTGCATGGCTCGATCATGTCATGCCCAAATTTCAAAACGATAATCGTTGTCATGTAGGCTGCGCGCATGGCAGCACGAGTCGTACTGGTAGCCGGGTTCACCCACCACGACGCAGCCGACGAGCTCTGGCGGGCGTCCCCGGAGTCGGTGCTGGTCAGGCACGACCTGACCGGTCTCGCCGAGGGCGTGGTGCGTCGCTGGGTGGACGGCAGGCTCACCGTGCTCGAACTCGCGCACGGTTGCGTGTCGTGCACGCTGCGACTCGACCTCGTCCCGTTGCTCGAAGGCCTGCACGGGCGGGTGATCGTGCACCTCGACCCGGTGCTCGAACCGGAGGCCGTCTGCTTCGCGCTGAGCGAGACCGACGTCGAGGTCGAGGCCGTCGTCACGGTGGTCGACACGGCGACATGGCTGCCCGACGCCACCGGCACCGACTCGCTCGCCGACCGCGGGATGCGCGCGGCCGACGGCGACGAGCGGACCGTGGCGCAGGTCGTGGTCGGGCAGGCGGAGTTCGCGGACGCGCTGGTGCTCACCGGTGCCGGCGACCCGGTGCTGGAGGCCGTGCTCGCCCGGCTCAACCCGCACGCGCCCCGCCGATCGATGGACGGCCTGGACGCCACCGAGCTGCTCGCGGCGATTCCCGCGACCGCGCGGCGCGGCGAGATCGACGACGGCTTCGGGCCGTTGCTGCACGGGCAGCCGCCACTGGAACCGGCGCACGGGGTGTCCGTCGTGCACTTCACCGAGCGGCGCCCGTTCCACCCCAGGCGGCTGTACGACTCGATCGACGTGCTGCTCGAAGGCGTGGTGCGGGTGCGCGGCCGCGTGTGGGTGGCGAGCCAGCCCGACGCCGCGCTGTGGCTGGAGTCGGCGGGTGGCGGCCTGCGCGTGGGCAACCTCGGACCCTGGCTCGCCGCGACCGACGACTGGGCCGAGGCCGACGAGGACCGGCGCGCGGCCGCCTCGCTGCGGTGGGACCCGTACTACGGCGACCGGGACCAGGAGCTCGTCGTGATCACCAGCTCGGCCGCACCCGAGCGGATCATCGCGGCCCTGCGTGCGGCGCTCCTGACCGACGAGGAGCTCGCGCTGATCAGCGAGCTCGACTTCGCCGACCCGTTCGCCGACTGGCACGAGGAGATGGAACTCTGATGCGCACCCCCGTGACCGTGCTGTCCGGTTTTCTCGGCTCCGGCAAGACCACCCTGCTCAACCACGTGCTCGCCAACCGCGAGGGCAGGCGGGTCGCGGTGATCGTGAACGACATGAGCGAGGTCAACATCGACGCGGCCCTGGTCGCCGGTCAGGGCAGCCTCGACCGCACCACCGAGCGGCTCGTCGAGCTCACCAACGGCTGCATCTGCTGCACGTTGCGGGAGGACCTGCTCGACAGCGTCGGCGAGCTGGCGCGCTCCGGGCGGTTCGACACGATCCTGATCGAGTCCACCGGCATCTCCGAGCCCATGCCGGTGGCCGCCACGTTCGACTGGACGTTCGAGGACGGCACGAGCCTGTCGGACCACGCGCGGCTCGACACCATGGTGACCCTCGTGGACGCGGCGGGCTTCCTGCGCGAGCTCACCACCGGCGACCGGCTGGACGAGCGGGACCTGGCCGCCGCCGAGGCCGACGAGCGCACGATCTCGGACCTGCTGGTCGACCAGGTCGAGTTCGCCGACGTGCTGGTGGTGAACAAGACCGACCTCGTCACGGCCGCGCAGCTCGCCACGCTCGACGCGGTGCTGCGGCGCCTCAACCCGTCCGCCCGGCTGCTGCACACGCGTCGCGGCGTGGTCGAGCTGGCCGAGGTGCTCGACACCGGCCGGTACGACCCGATCACCGCCGCTCAGGCGCCCGGCTGGGCGCAGGAGCTGGCGGGCGGGCACACCCCGGAGACCGAGGAGTACGGGATCAGGTCGGTCACCTACCGCGCGGACCGGCCGTTCCACCCCGCCCGTCTGGTCCAGGCGCTGGCGGACTGGGAAGGCGTGTTGCGCAGCAAGGGTTTCTGCCACGTGGCCTCCCGCCCGGACGTGCTGGCCGTGTGGTCGCAGGCCGGTCCGAACCTGACCCTCGAACCCGGCCAGCTCCTGCCGTCCCCGTCGGCACGGCAGGAGCTGGTCTTCATCGGGGTCGGCCTGGACGTGACGGAACCGGCCCGCCGCCTGGATCCCGCGCTGCTCACCGACTCAGAGCTCGCCGCAGGCCCGCCGGGGTGGCGGACGTTCGACGACCCGCTGCCCGAGTGGGACACCAGCGAGCTGCACGACCACTCCGGTCACAGCTTGCGGGCGAACAGCTCCAGCAGCGCCTCCCAGTGACGTTCGGAGGCCTCCTCGCTGTACATGGCGGTGTCGGCCTGGGTGAAGCCGTGGTTGGCGCCCGCGTAGACCTCGCTCCGGTGGCTGACACCGGCCGCGGCGAGCGCCTTGCCGAGCGCCTCGATCTGTTCGGCGGGGTTGGACGAGTCCTGGTCGGCGTGCCCGAAGTACAGCTCGGCGGTGATGCGGTCGGCGAGCAGGTGCGGGCTGTCCGGCGCGTCGGTGGCCAGGCGGGCGCCGTGGAACCCGGCCGCCGCGGCGACCCGGTCCGGGTAGGTGCCCGCGGTGCGCACGGCGAGACCCGCGCCCATGCAGTAGCCGGTGATGCCGACCGGACCACCGGTGGTCAGCGGCGAGCTGCCCAGCCAGTCCAGGTAGGCGGCGGCGTCGCGCATCGTCGCCTCCGGCGTCAGCTCCCCGATCAGCGGCATGATCTTGCCGAAGAGCTCCGGACGCGCGGTGGGGTCGATGAACTCGGGCAGCTCCAGGACCGGAGCCCGGCCGGCGCGGTAGAAGACGTTGGGCACCAGCACGACGTACCCGGCCGCGGCGAGGCGGTCCGCCATGGCCTTCAGGTGCGGCCGCAGCCCGAAGGCGTCCATGTACAGCAGGACACCCGGATGCGGGCCATCGTCGACCGGGTGGACCAGGTAGGCGTCGGCGGTCCCGTCCGGCGTGGTGATGTCGACGGACGACCCGTGCACAGCAGTGGTCATGACAGTCCTCGGTTCGAAGTGTGAGCCTCGGTGCCACGTTAGCCACTTCGCGCGCTGCTCCGTCGCGAAGGAGGACGCCGTACGCACCGTGACGACTTTCCTCGATCCGAACCGCGGGCGGTCGCTTCGAAGTCCGGAGATTCCCGCCACCCGGCGGAGGCACCTCCAGCCAGGTGGCGGGTTGTTCCGGACGCCCGGCAGCTGCGACCGTACCGGCCCCAGTAGTTTGCTGGTCCTCGCCGGGGTGCCCCGGAACCTGCTGACGAACGGACCGCATGCTCAGCCCACTGGACCTGTCGCTGACGAGCGGCCCGATCCCCACCGCCGCCACCGTCGCGGGCGCGATCGCGTTGATCTCCCTGACGATCCGGAAGAACCGGACGTGGTGGACCCGAGTCGTTCCGGTGGTGATGCTCGCGTGCGCGGCCGTCATCGCCGCGCTGGTGTTCGTCGTCGACCACGTGTGGAAACCCTGGCCGGAGCCGTTGCCCCCGATCCTGGCGGTGTGGGCGGGCGCGGTGCTGCTGGCGCTGAGCCTCGCGGTCGCGCGGCTGCGGGCCGGACGGTGGTACTGGCACACGCTGAGCGTCGTGCTGGCGCTGGTCGTGACGGCGAGCGCGGTCACGGCGGCGAACGCGTTCTTCGGCTTCTACCCCACGTCACGCGCGGTGCTGGAGGTGTTCACGAACAGCCGGGTCGACCTCGACGCGGCCGCCAGGCCGACGACGAGCGTGGTCGACGTGCCGCCGGGCGGCAAGCTCGCCGACGTCTGGCGCAAGCCCGCCGGCCTGCCGGAGAACGGCACGGTGTCGGAGGCGGACGTGCCCGGTGTGTTCAAGGCGCGCAAGGCGTGGATCTACCTGCCGCCCGCGTACGCCGCGACGCCGCGCCCGCGGTTGCCGGTCGTGGTGCTGCTTCCCGGGCAGCCGGGCGCGCCGCGCGACTGGTTCGACGCGGGCCGGATCACCGAGCGCCTGGACGCGTTCGCCCGCGAGCACGACGGGCTGGCGCCGATCGTGGTCGTGGCCGACCAGCTCGGTTCACGCTCGGCGAACCCGCTGTGCCTGGACTCGAAGCTCGGCCAGTCGGAGACGTACCTGGCCCGCGAGGTGCCGGCGTGGATCAAGCAGCGGCTGACGGTGGACGAACGCCGCGAAGCCTGGACCATCGCGGGGTTCTCCCAGGGCGGCACGTGCGCTCTTCAGCTCGCTGTGCGCGCGCCCGACGTCTACGGCAACTTCATCGACCTCACCGGGCAGCGTGAACCGACGCTCGGCACGCGTGCCGAGACGGTCAAGGCCGCGTTCGGTGGCGACGAGGCGGCGTTCACGCGGGTCAACCCGATGGACGTGCTCGCTCGCGACCGGTTCCCGCAGACCTCGGGAGTGGTCGTCACGGCCCGGGGCGACGCGCTCTACCGCCAGGCCGGTGCCGACGTGTACGAGGCCTGCCGCAAGGCCGGCATGGACGTGCAGCTGAAGGAACTTCCTGGCGCGCACGACTGGAACGTGTGGCGGCCGGGCCTCTACGACTCCCTGCCGTGGCTGGCCACGCGCACCGGCCTGAGCAACTGACCCCCTGCCCGTTCGACCCTCCGGCGGAGACGACGACAGCCATGAAAGCCCTGCTGGACCGCATCACCCGACAGATCGGCCTGCTGTTCCGGACCGCTCCCCTGACCTGTGTCTTCCTCATCGTCTTCTGGACCCTCGGCGCGCTGACCGGCGCGATCGGCGACGAGAACGACACGCTGCTGGCCCGGATCGGCTTCGGCACCGACAGTCCGCTGTGGACCGCGTTCTCCTCCGTGCTGTGGGCCATGGACGTGCTGGGCTACCTGGCCACCACCGTGCTGCTGCTCGTCTTCGGCACGCTCGCCGAACGCGAGCTCGGCACCCTGCGCGCCGCGGCGATCTTCCTCGCCTCCCACGTGATCGGGGTGTTCCTGGGAGCCGGTGTGGTGGTGCTCGGCAGCGAGCTGCAGTGGTCCTGGCTCGACTCGCTGCGCGGCGGCGTCGCGGCCGGGCCGTCGATCGGCGGCGTCGGGCTCGCGCTGGCGCTGACGTTCCGCATGCCGGTGTCGTGGCGCCGCCGCGTGCGGCTCATGACGGCGCTGTCGGTGCTGGTGCTCACGTTGTACTCGGGCTGGCTGGAAGACCTGCTGCGGCTGACCGCCGGCGTGGCCGGGCTGGTGATCGGCGCGGTGTTCCTGCGCGGCCGCACCGCCCGCGAGCCGCGGACGTTGACGGAGACCAGGGTCCTGGTGGGACTGCTGATCGCGGCGTCGGCGCTCGGGCCCGTGGTGTCGCTGATGTCGCCGTCCCCGAACGGCCCGCTGTCGTGGTACTCCGAGGTGGTCGCGGTCGCGCAGCCCGCGGCGGAGGACGTGGCGCTGGTGTGCGGCACCGAGCTGGTCGAAGCGTGCCGGACGATGACGATCCAGTTGTCGTACGGGCGGTTCCCGGCCATGGTGATGTCGCTGCTGCCGGTGTTGCTGCTGCTCGTGCTGGCCGAAGGCCTGCGGCGCGGGCGGCGGTTCGCGTGGTGGTCGGCGCTGGCGTTCAACGTGGTGTACGCGGCGTTCATCGCGTGGTTCGTCTCGGACAACGCCGCGCGGATCCCGAACAACGGTCAGCTGGAGGTCAGTTTCGCGGCGAGCTTCCCCGTGCTGGCACCACTCATGATCGCCCTCGTGCTGCTGGTGACACGACGGCACTTCACCGTGCGGATGCCGCGCCACGCGGCGCGGAAGTTCCGGCGGTACACGCTGGCCAGCATCGGGGCCCTGTCGGCGTTGTACGTCTTCGGCGGGTACCTGGTCCGCGACCAGTTCACCCCGGAACCGGGATTCCTCGGGCTGCTCGCGGACCTGCCGACGCGGTTCCTGCCGCCGGGTTACCTCGGCGCGGTGCCGTTGCGGTTCCAGGCGGACGGGTTCATCGGCACGCTGCTGTTCGAGTACACCGGCGTGGTGTTCTGGCTGATCGTGCTCGCGGGCCTGCTGATGGCGTCGTGGCGCGCGTGGCCGCTGTCGGGCTCGAAGGAGGCCGAGCAGGCGCGTGAGCTGATGCGGCGGCACGGCGGTTCGTCCCTGTCGTACATGACGACGTGGCGCGGCAACCAGTACTGGTTCACCCCGGACGGCGAGACGATGATCGCGTACCGTGTGGTGGCCACGATCGCGCTGACCGTCGGCGACCCGATCGGGCCGGACCGGGTGGACGCCGTGCGCGGGTTCGCCGAGTTCTGCCAGGAGAACGGCTGGACGCCGTGCCTCTA
>Ga0070710_10000491_pt1 | contig 18621 bp, 20 predicted proteins | sample LARL52metaG_FD_65454 | JGI IMG/M metagenome (GOLD analysis project Ga0070710, IMG submission 65454) | Corn, switchgrass and miscanthus rhizosphere microbial communities from Kellogg Biological Station, Michigan, USA - LAR L5-2 metaG | ecosystem: Host-associated > Plants > Roots > Rhizosphere ... | reverse complement strand
CCGCCATTCTGGCCGGAGATTCGGGTCGGCCCAGTCATGGTCCACGCGTGCCGAACGGGATAATCCGCGTGCACACACGGCAGTCACTCACCCGTCGGCCCAGCGCGCCGAGTCGGCGATCTGGCCGTTCCGGATGGGATGACGCGCCTGACCGGATACGTCTAATGGGTGTGCCCAACAGCGAATGATCATGCTGATCCGCGCATGAGTATCTATACGTACAACATCCGCTATTCGGCTACTTGAGCGGAAAGGGCTGGGCTGCGGCTGTTGATTGGCTGTCAGTGGTGGGCCGATACTCGGGACAGCTGGCCGGGTCGTGGTCCAGGGCCCTACGCCACGATCAAGCCCCTATCCAGGGAGGAAGTCCAGCAGAAGCTGGTTGATCGTGTCGGGAGCCTCCAGTTGCATCCAGTGGCCGGGGCCATCGATACGTTCATAGCGCCACGGGCCCGCCACGTTTTCGGCTGAGTCGGTCATCTGTGTCTCGGTGAGGGCCATGTCATTGCTGCTCCATATGCCCATGGTGGGCGCCTGCACGGCCGGCAACGCCAGGGGAGGCACCACCCAGGACTCGGGAGGCAAGTTGGCCCGGTACCAGTTGAGACCGGGCGTCAGGGATTTCGTGGCCTCGAGCTCGGTGATGACGGCCTCGGAGTCAGGGTGGCGGGCCCAGGAGCGGAAGTTGGCCCAGTTGTTGTCGCTGAGCCACTGCTCGGCGACGCCGGCGAACTGGAACAAGAGCATGTACCAGGACTTCTCGCGCTGTTCCATCGTCCTGCGGAACGTCGAGGGGTGGCCGACCGACAGTACGGCAAGATGATCGACCCGGTCAGGTACCAGCGACGCGAGTACCCATCCCAGTGCCGCTCCCCAGTCGTGGCCCACGACGTGGGCCCGCTCCGCACCGGCATCGCTCAGGACCGCCATGACGTCTCCCACCAGCGAGGGAACGGAGTACGAGGCAGCGGTCTCGGGCTTGTCCGAGCGCCCGTAGCCGCGGAGGTCAGGGACGATGACGCGGAACCCAGCGCCGGCCAGGACCGGGACCTGGTTACGCCACAGCCGTCCCGAGTCGGGGAACCCATGCAAGAGGATCACCGGCCGGCCTGCTCCGGTCACGTCGTATTCGATGCCCGCTTCGTCTGTTTCGGCTCTCACAAATCTGCCCCTAATTGCTGGCGACGATGGATAGCAGCTCACCACGGCTTGGGGCCAGAAGCGGCTCGTCGCGCCACCCGGCGCCCAGCGCGGTGATCTTGTCGAGCAAGCCTGGGCGGGCGATCACGTCGGCTCCCCGGCTCAACACCATGGCAACGCTGACGAAGCCCCGCAGGCAGTCGGGGTCCTTGAAGGCGGCGCTGGCAAGGGCCTGGCCGATCTCCCAGCCGGGATCGCCAGGGCGGTACTCACCACCGCCGATGAGCGCATCGATCTCCGCCAGACGGTGACGGTCGCCCGCCAGCGTGTCGCGGTACCAGGGCTCGATCATCTCGGCGGTGGTCTGGTGGAAGGAACAGGCGAACTGCCAGGGATCGTCGAGCCCGGTCGCGGCGATCGTGTCGCGCAGCAGCACGGCCTGCAGCGTCCCGATTGAGGCGCCCCTGCCCACCGTCGGATTAGAGCACGCCCAGGCGTCACCCACCGCCACCACCCCGGTAGCCACCGGAGCGCCGTCGACCATGAGGTTCCGGTGGCGATCCTCGATCCCGGCCATCGCCGTGACCTGGTCGTCAATCGGCTGCCCATCCAGCCAGTGCGCCACCAGCGGCAACGACCGGACAGTCTTCTCCCAGATCGCAGCGTCGTGCAGGCGGTGCAGCGCCTTGTCCTTGGCGCTGGTCACCAGGGTGACGCTCCACGTGCCGTTGTCGGCCGGCAGCGTCAGCGCCGAGATAGTGCCCAGGTGCATGAGAAAGCCCCCCAGCGCCGGGGGAATGCCACCGTCGGCAGAGCGAAAGTGCCGCCCGTAGTAGATGAATCCGCAGTCATCAAGTTCATCGTGGGGGGGCCGGGCTCCTATCGCCTCGAGCCACCGGGGCAGCGGTGAGCGCCGGCCTGTCATGTCCACCACCAGGTCGGCGGTTATCTTCTCACCCGTGCCCAGGCGAACCCCGGCAACGTGCGGCACGCTGTCGTGAGCGGAAGACCCGGTGACGAGCCCCGTGACGGCAGTGCCTCTCCTGATCTGCAGATGCGGGGCCCGGCCGGCCACCGCCGCGACGGCTGCCTCAACCACGCACCGCCGCCCGGAGATGCACTCGAACGCGCCATCCTCCTCGCGGGCAGAGCCCCTTACCGCCTCGGGGGCATCGAGGACAGGGTTGAGGCAAACGGCCCCCGCAGCGGCCAACCCTCTCTTCACCTCGGGCAGTTCGGAGTCCAGGAGGCCGCGGTAGCGGGCCAGGAAGAAGTGCGGAAGCCGGAACTGGTTGACTCCCTTACGCTGCCAGGTGCCCCAGATCTGCTCAGCCCCCGTCGGCGGCGCCTCGGCGTCTCGTTCCAGGACCGTCACCTCGTGGCCATCCCCGCAGAGCAGAAGAGCAGCACCCAGGCCGACCACCCCAGCACCGACAATCACGATCTTGGCGATGGCGACTCGCCCCCTCCCCCCGATGACGACCCGAGAAGCATATGCTCGGCCACGCTTCCCCGCCAGGCCGGGAGCTGCTCACACGGCCGGCCATGAGCGCCGGCCTCCGCAGCCCTCAGGCCGCGTGAGAAGCCCTCCAGCCGGATCGGACCGCACGCCGGCCCCGTACCGCATCGAGTTCCTCACCACGCATCGCAACCCTCATCGCCGCCCCGAACGTTCCGTCTGGACACCCCGATGCCCATCGCCCCTGAAGGCAAGGGGCCTAGCATCGGCCGTGCCCGCCTGAGTTGGCGCGCGCTCTACGCGGCAAAGTGCGGGTACGGTACCGAGATGATGACCGTCGATGACGCGGCCCGGATCGCCATGGCGCTGCCGGAGGTCACCGAGGGCGAACGGCACGGCACGCGCACCTGGTTTGTCGCAGGGAAGGGCTTCGCTTGGGAGCGGCCGTTCAGCAAGGCAGACATCAGGCGGTTCGGTGATGCCGCCCCGCCGGAGGGACCGATCCTCGCGGTCCGGGTGGCGGATCTTGGCGAGAAGGATGCCGTGCTCGCCGCGCAGCCCGGAGCCTTCTTCACGATTCCGCACTTCGATGGCTACTCGGCCGTTCTCATCCAGCTGATGAACGTCTCCCGGGCGGCACTGCGCGAAGCAATCATCGACGGCTGGCTCGCATGCGCGCCGCCCCGCCTCGTGGACCAGTACCTCGGGCACTGAGCGCGCCAGTTGAGGGATCGGGAGGGGTTGTGTACCTACGGCGGCACTGGGCCGCCGGTGTATAAGCGGTTCATGGCGTTCCTGGCTCACCGCGGAGCTGCCCCGGCCTTTCGGTATGCCGGCAGCCGATCCACATCCTTGCCGGTCATGAGGATGAGCCTGCCGGGTTCGCGGCCATGCAGATCACCGTCCCGGCTCACTTCGCCAGGCCTATCCCGCACGCGCACGATGAATTCGATGAGGCGATCTATGTCCTGCGCGGCCGGCTGCTGGTGGCCGGGGATGATGTGCCGCGGGAGGGCAGTCGCCGGGTCCATGTTCGTTGCCCCTCGCGGGAAGCGGCACAGCTTCAGTAACCCGCACGGCACCGTTGTCTGGGTGCTGGGCATCTGGGCCACACCTTATAGGTCAGTCCACGGTGACCCGGGGGGTCAACCGCACCTGTGTGGGGCCTGGAGGATCCCGGGCTGGCCTGGGTGCGTACTAGAGCTCAGCTATCACGCGCGCCAGGATACCGACGCCCTCGGAGATGGCCTGCTCGCTGGCGGTCGCGTAGCCGAAGATGAGGCCGCCGGGCCCCGGGTGGCTGATCCGGTAGGGCGTGATGCCCTCGACGCCGACTCCGGCGCGTGCGGCCGCGTCGACCACCGTGGCCTCGTCCAGGTGAGGAGGCAGCCAGGTGACCAGGTGCAGACCGGCGGAGACGCCAGTGGGCTCGAGCTGGGGCAGCCGTAGGGCCAGCGCCGTCAGCAGCGCGTCGCGGCGCCGCCGGTATATCGGGCGCATCCGGCGCAGGTGCCGGTCGAACTCACCGCGGATGATGAGGTCGGCCAGGGCGAGCTGCTCGAGCGCAGGCGAGCCGCGGTCGGCGGCGATCTTGGCCGCTGCCATCGGCTCGGCCAGGTGCTCTGGCATGACGAACCACCCGAGGCGCAGCCCCGGCGCGAGGGTCTTGCTCGCTGACCCGGCGTAGATGACGCGGTCGGGGGCCAGCCCCTGCAGCGCGCCCACCGGTGTCCGGTCATAACGGTACTCGGCGTCGTAATCGTCCTCGATGACGACCGCGCCGCGCTCGGCGGCCCAGCGCAGCACCGCGGCCCGGTTCCCGGCGGACAGCACCGAGCCGGCGGGCCACTGGTGCGAGGGCGTCACCACGACGGCGTCGGCGCCGGTCTCGGCCAACACGTCCACCCGGATACCGTTGCCGTCGACCGGGACCCCGATCACCTCGAGCCCGGCCGCCCGCGCGGCCGGCAGGGCATCATCTCCCGAGGAGGGATCCTCGAGTGCGAGCCGCTTCGCACCCGCAGCGGCCAGCACCCCAACGAGCAGCGCGATGCCCTGCGCGTAGCCGGTGCAGATCACGATCTGATCGGGCTGGGCCAGGGTGCCGCGCACCCGGTTCAGATAGTCAGCGAGCGCCGTCCGCAGCTGCGGCGTGCCGCTGCCCGCCAGGTAGCCGAACACGTCGTTCGGGGCGGACGCGAGCGCGCCGCGGATCGCGCGCAGCCACGCGGCCCGGGGGAAGCTGGACACGTCGGCGCGGCCATAGCTGAGATCGATCCGCGGCGGGGTCGGGCGGGCCAGGTGAAGTCCGGCCGTGGCCAGGGACGCGCCAGCCGCCACCCGGGTGGCTCCGCCCGTCCGGCTGGCCAGGTAACCCTCAGAGCTCAGCTGCTGGTAAGCCTCGACCACCACGCCGCGGGACACGCCGAGGTCGGCGGCCAGCACCCGCGAGGGCGGCAGCGATGAGCCGCGCGGCAGCCGCCCGGCGCGGATCGAATCGCGGAGCGAGGTCTCGATCTGCCGGTGCAGCGGGATCCGCGCATTGTGGTCGAGCACGACGAGGACACCGGAATTGGTCCTGACTTTGTCCACCGAACTGGATCTTACTGTCAGGACCGGTTCCTGTCAGGCTCGTTCTGTAGCCACCAATCTAGTGACGGAGCACACCATGCGCCGCATCATCAACTCCACTTACATCTCCCTCGACGGGGTCATTCAGGACCCGCAGGACTGGCCGGGTAACGGCATCGAGCCGGACGGCACCGGCGCCAAGGTGCAGACCGACCTGCTCTTCGCCTGCGACGCCGTACTGATGGGCGGGCACACCTACCCCGCCTTCGCCCCGGCATGGATGGCCCGGTCCGGCGACCCGTACAGCGACCGGATCAACACGATGACCAAGTACGTCGTGTCTAGCACGCTGCGCGACCCGGAGTGGAACAACACCACGGTGATCAGCGGCGACCCGATCGCGGAGATCCGCCGCCTGAAGGAACAGCCCGGCCAGGACATCGTCCAGTACGGGTTCGGCCAGCTGTCCTACGCCCTGCTCGAGCACGGCCTGCTCGACGAGCTGCGGCTGTGGGTCCACCCGCTGTTCGTCGGCCAGGCCACCCCCGCCAGCCTGCTGTTCCGGCCATCCGCCCCTGCCCAGTTCGAGCTTACCGACACGCTCGCACTCAACACCGGCATCGTCATCCTCACCTACCGCGCCCCCGCCGGGCGCTAGCGAAAAGCCCACCACAACGCTGCTACCGGGCCACGGCGATCCTGACGGAACCGGTCCACGCCAGGCACGCGATCGGGTTCGGGCTGTGTGCAGTCGCACGCACATGCATCGCCGCCAGCTGAATTAGCGGGCCTCCGCGACGACAAGAGACATCCCGGCCCCTCGCGGCGCTAGCAGCCCCCGGCCCCCGATTACACGGAGAACGTCATGAACTATCACGGCCTAGTCAAAAGGCTGGAGCTGCCGGCCGGGTGGAAAGCCCCCGCCGAGCTGGAATACGACGACATCCGCGCCATCGCCATCACCCGGGCCCACCTGCACGATGATGTGCACGGCATCAACACCAGCATCGAGCTCATCCAGCGCACCCGGGGCGGTCGCTGGCCGACCGAGCCAGTCAGCGACGACTTCAATTTCGTTGACCTGGTCTGGCACGAATGCGAGTTCCGCGACGGCGGCTCGTTCACTTACGCCGTGTATGACTCCTGCGGCCAGTACCTCGGATGCTGCTACCTGTCCCCGATGGGAGGACGCACCCCCCTCACCGAGGAACTGCTCACATACGAGGTCGACGTGAGCTGGTGGGTCACCCCCGACGCGTACGAGCGCGGCTACTACACCAAGCTGTACGCCGCCCTCCGGTACTGGATCGAAAGTCAATTCCCATTCACGAAGGCCTACTACTCGAACACCGAAATCCCAGAAATGCCCGAATGAGGTCCAGGGACGTGCAAGGTTGAGCGAGTTCTTCTTCGCAGCCGCTTCCGATCCCGTGCCGGTTCTTCAAGGGGCCTAGCATCGGCCGCGCCCCGCCTGAGTTGGCGCGCGCTCTACGCGGCAGAAGCGGGTATTCACTGCAGGAGCCGCGGTGCATACTCATGCGGTTGGCCTGGCCATTCCGAATTGCCCCGCCATGCCGAATTTCAGGCCCATGCGGGAGTCGGCCGCGAAATCGCTTTTCTCACTACCGCGGGGCCGCGCGAGCCTTAGCTCCGCTCACCGGCAACTCTGGTCATTGCAGCTGCTTGACCAGGTGAATCTGGTCGTATCCGCGCGGGTAGGCGGATGTCGGGCAGGCGAGAATGGGCCAGGTGGTTGCGAAGGTCGTAAAGGTTGGCCCAGGTCCGGTCGGCCCGGATCGGCTGGCCCGTGGCCTGCGTGTAGGCCAGCGCCTCGTTCCCGGCGGCGATCCACAGCCGGTGCAATACCCACCGGTAGCGGGCGTCAGCGGCGAACCGGTCGGAGCTACCATCGCTGCGCAAGGCCACAATCTCGGTGAGTAAGCCTTGCAGTTCCAGCAGCGCGTGGCGGTCAGACCGGGCGTCGCCACTCACAGGGGAGTGGCCGCGGCCAGGTCGGGACTGACGTGGCCGTTTGCCAGCGCTCCGTCGGAGTACACGGTGATCTCGGCGCCGAGCAGGTCGGTGGCGGCTCGCTGGAACTCGAACATGTCGAACAGGTCCCGGTCGCCGCCGACATGACCACGGAGCCTGCCAGGGGAGGCGTAAGCCAGATGGGTGATGCCATACCGGGCAGCGAGGTTGACCAGCTGGACGGCGTGCGAACGCACCTGCTGCTCTGTCGCGGGCGGCAAATGCGGCGGCTCGGCCAGTGGCTGACTCACCCCGCCAGTTTATCGGTACCGCCCATCCCCGGGCCCGGCGGCGAGGCAGACAGCCAAGTGGATAGCCATCACCGACAGGCTTGTAGCACTCATAGGCGCTCCTGGGCACAAGAAATCCAGGTAGGAGCTATCGAAGCCCAAGCTGCGAAGCCGCCACTATGACAGGGCTGCTGGCATGGCCGGCTGAAGCCGCACGCCAAGACGGCCTCAGGGCTCCCTGACCGGCAAGAACGTTCCTTTTGCGTCCGCAGCGGGCGGCCAGGCTCTGTGAGGGAACCGGCCAGAGGAAGGGCTTGAACGCAGCCCGCACTGCCGTGACGCGACCGTGCACGGGCGTTACGGATCGTGCCCATGCAGGCAAGTCCATAAGGATCTTGACCCCCGATTATATATGACGCACAATCCTCGCTATGAGTGAAGAAGCCACGGTGAGGGACCAGTCGGCGGCCGGCGAATCAGGACCGGATCTGGAGCGGCAGGAGATCCTGGTTCCTGGCGGGTACGGCACCGCTTTCGTCGCCCGGGCGGGCCAGCTGGTGGAGATCGTTGATGTCGAGGGGCAGCAGGTCGCCGACTTGGTTGCCTTCGCGGAACGCAACCGGACCGAGTGGCTGTCGACAACGCATACCCGCTCCGCCATCTTGCGGCTGACGGTGGGGGTGGGGGACCGGCTGGAGAGCAACTGGCGCCGCCCCATGTTCGAGATCCTGCGCGATGACGTGGGCAGGAACGACATCATTACCTCGATGTGCGATGACCGCCGCTACCTGCTCGATTACAGGGTCGCGGGCCATCGCAGCTGCCGGACGAACTTCACCGAGGCGCTGGAGCCGTGGGGGATCGCCGAGTGGCAGATCCCCGATCCGTTCAACTTCTTCCAGAACGCCCCCATTCACCCGGATCGGACCTTCGGCAACGAGATCCCCACTGGCCGGCCCGGGGACAAGCTGGTATTGCGGACGCTGATGGACGCGATCGTGTCGGTTTCCGCTTGCCCGCAGGATCTCAACCCCTGCAACGGGTTTCACCCGAGCCCACTCGTGATCCGGATCATCGACTCACCGGGAGAGGTGCCGTGAGGCGGATTCGGCTGGCCGGGCAATTGGCCGAGCCGATCAGCCACTACACCGACGCGGTCGAGGCGCGCGGGTTCCTCTACATCTCCGGGATGCTGCCGGTCAACGCCGATGGTGAACTCGTGGGCACCGGCGACGTGGTCAGGCAGTCCGAGCAGGTGCTAGACAACGTGGGCGCCGTTCTTCAGGCCGCCGGTGCCACCTTCGGCGACGTCGTGCGGGTGGGGGTCTATGTGCGGGACATGGCCGACCGGGAGCTCATCAACTCGGTGCGCCGCCGCTACTTCGGCGACGCCCGGCCGGCTAGCACGCTGGTGGAGGTCAGCGCGCTCGCCAATCCGTACGCCTTGGTGGAAATCGAGGCCGTTGCCCTGCTGCCCCCCGGATGACCACGAAGCCTGAGGTGCAGCACTGCTGGTGGCTCATCATCCGGAGGTGCGTTATGAGAATCGCCGTGACAGCACTGGGAGCGGCGCTGACACTCCTTGCCCTCGGCGCCTGCAGCTCATCAGGCGGCGGTGGCTCTACGTCGTCGACGCTGGTGGTGGGGGAGTTCAACCCGTTCAGCGGGCCGGACGCGGCATTCGGGCCGGAAATGGTCGGCGGCTGTGTTCCCGCCGTCCGGGTGATCAACTCCAGCGGCGGTGTGCTGGGTCACCAGCTGAGCTGCGTCCAGGAGGACACGCGCGGTGATCCGGCCGACGCCGTGCCGGCCGCGCAGAAGATGATGGCGACCGAGACGTCACTGATCGGCGTGCTCGGGCCCAGCTCCGACGAGGCGCTGGCCACCGTCCCCCTGCTGAACCAGGGCCACGTGCCGATGTTCGCCGACACCGGCCAGGCTGCCTTCGACCGCACCCACTATGCCTACTTCTACCGGATCACGCCCGCCGACGACGTCAAGGGCTACGCGATGGCGCTGTGGGCGCACAAGGCCGGCTACACCCGGGCCGCCGCGGTGTTCGGCAACGACGCGGGCGCTCAGTCGGATGTGCCGACGCTGGTCCGCGCCTTCGCCAAGCTCGGCGGGACCATCGTGTACAACAAGCCCCTGGCGCTTGACCAGAGTTCCTACCGCGCCGAGATCGAGAACATGCTCGCTGCGCACCCGCAGGTGATCTTCACAGAGGTGGATCCCCAGACGGGCGCGACCTTCCTGTCTGAGCTGCAGCAACTGCATGGGCTCCTGCCTGTGGTCGGGACCGAGGTCACCCTGCAGGCGCCGTGGCTCAAGGCAGTCAACGGCGCGATCGGCGCGTCGGCCATGGCCAAGTATTTCGAGGGGATGCAGCCGTACGCGCCGCCGAAGGGCCCGGCCTGGCAGGCCTACAACCGGTCCCTGCTGGCGTCGGCATCGCAGGTGCCGAAGCCCAGCCAGTGGAGCACCGACCCGTACTCGATGACCTATTACGACGGGGTCAACGTGATGGCGCTGGCTGCGATCGCGGCCAAGAGCACCAACCCGAAGGTCTTCAACCCCTACATCGTGAAGGTCACCGAGCCCGGTTCCGGCAAGACGGTCGTCACCACGTTCGCGGCGGGTAAGGCGGCGCTGAAGGCTGGCAAGCAGATCCAGTACATCGGCGCGGGCGGGCCCATCGCGTTCAACCAATGGCACAACTCGACCGGGGCGTTCGAGGCCGCGAAATACGTGAAGGGCAGCCCGGTGCTGGTCGGCTCGGTGTCGGCGGCGCAGATCGCGTCGCTCAGCCGGTGATTGCTCCATCAGCGGTGCCGTGGTGGCACTGGACCGCGACCCGCGCGCAGCGCTGAGGAGGCGATGGTGAGCACGCTGGTGCCGGCGATCGGGTTCGGCATCGTGACCGCGTCCATCCTGGCCGTGGCCGGAGTGGGATTCACCCTCCAGTTCGGTGTCACGAACATCCTCAACCTCGCCTACGGCGACATCATGACCGCGGCCGCGTTCGTCGCCTACCTGGTCACCAGCGCCGGCTTCAGCGTGTGGCTGGCGCTGGTGGCGGGCGCGGCGTTCGGGTCCGTCTTCTCGGTCCTGCTGAACCGCTTCGTGTACACGCCGTTCGTCCGGCGTGGGACACGCCTGTTCGGCATGATCATCGTGACCATCGCGGTCAGCCTCATCCTGCAGAACAGCCTGCTGGCCATCTTCGGCGCGAGCTTCTTCAGCCTGCAGATGTCCCGGCCCGCGTCGGTCCACATCGGCGGGATGGTGTTCACCACCGTCCAGCTCGCCATCATCGGCATCGCGGTCGTGGCCATGCTCGGGATCCACCTGCTGCTCCGCTACACCAAGCTTGGCAAGGCGATGCGGGCCACCGCCACCGATCCTGACCTGGCCCGCAACTGCGGGATTGCCACCGACCGGGTCATCGACCTCGCCTGGGCTATCTCGGGTGCCCTGTGCGGCCTCGCCGGCGTGATCCTGGTGATGAACGTGACCTCGTTCACCGACACGACCGGCGCCCAGTTCCTGATCCCGATCATCGCGGTGGCCGTTCTCGGCGGGATCGGCCAGCCGTACGGGGCCATGCTCGCGGCCCTGGTCATCGGGATCGCCAGCGAACTAGCGGCCGCCATCTTCAGCCCTGACTATAAGGATGTGGTCGCCTTCGTGATCTTGGTAGTGGTCCTCATCGCCCGGCCGCAGGGCATCTTGTCGGAGGTCGCTACCCGCAAGGAGGTCGCGGCGTGAGCGTCGCCTGGCAGTTCTATATCTCTACGGTGCTGGTCTACCTCGGCGTCGACGTGATGGCCTGCTGGGGGCTCAACCTTCAGTTCGGCGTGGCCGGGCTGGTCAACTTCGCCTTCATCATCTTCCAGGCCGCCGGCGCCTACACCGCCGCGGTGCTGACGCTCGGGCCGGCCACCAAGGGCGGGTTCCAGCAGTATGTCGGCGGCGCTCACTGGCCTTTCCCGCTGCCCATTCTGGCGGCCGGGGTGGTCGGGGGCCTGCTCGCGGTGCTGGTGGGCAGCTTCGCCATCCGGCGCTTGCGCCGCGACTACGAGGCGATGGTCATGCTCGTGGTGTCGCTCATCGCGACCAGCATCGCCACCAACCAGGTCGGTCTGGTGAACGGGCCGAACGGGCTGGCCCTGGTCCCCAAGCCGCTCGCGACGACGGTCAATCTCTCGCCCATTGGCTACCAGTGGCTGTTCGTCGGCATCACGGCGGTGATCTGCCTGTGCGTCTACTGGCTCGTGCACATTGTGACGAGCTCGCCGCTCGGCCGCACGCTGCGCGCGGTCCGCGACAACGAGCAGGCCGCGGCGGCGCTGGGCAAGAACGTCACCGGGCTGCGCATGCTGGCGTTCGTGCTCGGCGGCGTGATCGCCGGGGTCAGTGGAGCCATCCTGGTCGAGTTCATCTCCGCCTGGTCGCCCGGTTCCTGGCTGTACCCGGAGACGTTCGTGTACTTCACCGCCGTCATCGTCGGCGGATCCGGGAACAATCTGGGCGTCATGGTCGGGGCGTTGCTGGTGCCGGTCGCCTTCCTCGAAGCCACTCGTTTCGTCCCGCAGTTCGGCCCGCCAGGGTTCATCGACGCCCTGCAGTGGATCATCGTCGGGGTGCTCGCCCTGGTCTTCTTGTGGTTCTGGCCCCGCGGCGTCATTCCCGAACGCCGACGGCGCTTTTCCCCGGCTGCTGAGCGCGAAGCAGAGCAGCCGCTGACGTCCACCAGGGCCGGCCGATGAGCGGGGGCGCCGATACCCTGCTCACGGTGGCCGACCTGCACCGCCAGTTCGGCGGCGTCCATGCGGTCAACGGCGCGTCCTTCGAGGTCCCACCCGGCCGGATCACCGGCCTGATCGGGCCGAACGGCGCCGGGAAGTCGACCGTGCTCAACGTCATCGCCGGCGCACTCAAACCGACCGCCGGGAAGATCTCCTACCGGGGCCAGGACATCACGGGGCTGCCCGCATACAAGGTGGCCCGGCGCGGGATCACCCGGACCTTCCAGATCTCCAGCGAGTTCGCCGCACTTACCGTGCTGGAGAACCTGCTGGTAGCTGCGCCGTCCCAGCGGGGAGAGGCATTGTGGCAGGCTGCGCTCGGCAAGCGGTACTGGCGACCGGATGAGCGGGAAATGGTGGGGCGGGCGCGGCAACTGCTGGCACGGTTCGAAATGTCCGCCAAGGAAGACGAGTACGCCGGAAACCTCAGCGGCGGCCAGAAACGCCTACTCGAGTTGATGCGCGGGCTGATGGCCGCCCCGGCGCTGCTGCTGCTCGATGAGCCCATGGCGGGGGTGAACCCATCCCTGGCCAGGCGGATCGAGCAGCACCTGCTCGACCTGCGCGGTGAAGGGCTCACCATGCTCATGATCGAGCACGAACTCGCCGTGGTGGAACGGCTGTGCGACCCCGTCATCGTGATGGCCCAGGGACGGGTGATCTCCCAGGGAACCATGGCCGAGGTCCGCGCCGACCGGGAGGTACTGGATGCCTACCTCATCGGATAACCCACCCCCCGGTGGGCCTGGCCACCCGCCGCAGCGCCCGGACAGCGTGACCGGGCGCCAGCCGCCGGACGGCGCGGGGCGTCCGCCGGCGGTCCTGCGCCTCCAGGATGTCGCGGCGGGTTACGGGGCCGCGGCGATCGTGTCCGGTGTGAGCATCAGCGTCGGGCCCGGGGAAGCGGTCTCGGTGATAGGGCCGAACGGCGCCGGCAAGTCCACCTTGCTCAAGGCCGTGACCGGCAGGCTCCCCGTCATGGCCGGAAAGGTTACGTTCGGTGATCGCGACATAACGAACATGCGCGGGCACCGTCTTGCCCGGATGGGGCTGGGTTTCGTCCCGCAGACAAAGGACGTGTTCGACACCCTGACCGTGACCGAGAACCTGGAGATGGGTGGCTACCTGCTCACGAAGCCCCAGCTCACCGCCAGGATCGAGGCCGTGCTGTCGACGTTCCCGGCATTGGCGGACATGCGGTCCAGAACCGCGAGCAAGCTCAGCGGAGGCGAGCGGAAGATGCTCGCGATAGCCCGGGTCCTGATGCTCGAGCCGGCGGTTCTCGTCCTCGATGAGCCGACTTCTAACCTGTCGCCCGAGCTGTCCCGGGCGGTGCTGCGGGACCAGGTGCGGCGACTCGCCGACTCGGGCACTGCCGTGCTGCTGGTCGAGCAGAAGGCGTTCGAGGCGCTCGGGGTGTCCGACTGGGCCTACATTCTCGTCGCGGGGCGGATCGAGATCGCCGGCCCGGCCAGCGAGATTGTCGCCCGTCCCGACATACGCGAGGTTTTTCTCGGCCAATCCGCCCAGGACGCGTCGCCCGGATCTCCTGCGCACGGTCTCAACCCCCAGCCACGTCCATCATGAGGACCGGAAAGCCATGAGCGAGGCGGGCGAGCGGGTAGACGATCCTTCCCGCCCACGCGACGAGACCAGCGACCATCCCTCCGGCGTGATCCGGCAGCCAGCACCGCGGGCAAGGGGCAAATACGTCAGCAAGAGTGACATGGTTACCGACGCACTCAGAGAACTCATCACCGACCGGCGACTCTCCCCCGGCACGCCACTTCGCCAGCGCGACCTCGCCGAACAGTTCGACGTGAGCTACACCCCGGTGCGGGAGGCGCTGCGGCGCCTCGAGTCGGAGGGTCTCGTGGTCGCAGACGTCCACCGGGGGGCCACCGTCGCGCGCACCGAGTCGGAGGAAATGGAGGAGAACTACCGAATCCTGGCCGCATTGGAAGCGCTGGCCGGAAGCCTCGCCGTGTCCAAGATGACCAGCGACGACGTCACGGAAATCGAAGCTCTCTACCGGCAAGTCGCCGCATGCGAGCCGGATGACGATCGGCTGGCGGAACTAAATCGGCAGTTTCACTTCCGGATCTACGAGTGTGCGCGCTCGCCGATGCTTCTCCTCCTCCTGCGACTACTGTGGCGGTCGTTTCCTCGCGGGCCCCAGGCCGGCCTGCCGCACCAGGAATCGGTTCGCCAGCATGCGCAACTCGTCAGGGCACTCAAACGCAGGAATGAGGAAGAGGTAGCTGCCATAATCCGGGATCACGTCCTCGGCAGCATTAAGTACCTGCCGCAGCAGGAGGCGCTGCCGTGATCGCCGGCGGTCCAGGGGCGCCGAGGCGGCGGAGTAGGAGCTGAAGAACGGCCGGTGGACCCGCCGCTGGCGTGTCTCGCGGTGTTTCCGTCTGTTACCGCCCGCTGAAGGTGACGTGAGTGACTCCGCTGGGGCTGGTCACGGCCTCAATCCGGAAACGGTCTTCGAGCCCCTCCAGACCATCCCAGAGCCGCTCCCCGCGGCCCAGCACGATCGGCACCACGACGATGTGCAGGTAGTCGATCAGGCCGGCGGCCAGGAACTCGCGGATGGTGGACGGGCCGCCGCCGATGCGGACATCCCCGCCCGCGGCGGCCTGGCGCGCCTGCGCCAGCGCCTGGGCGGGGCTGGCGTCGAGGAAGGTAAACGTGGTGCCGCCGTTCATCTGGACGGCGGGCCGGGGATGGTGGGTGAGAACAAAGACCGGGGTGTGGAACGGCGGGTTGTCTCCCCACCACCCGTTCCACTCCTGGTCCGGCCAGGGGCCGCGGTGCGGGCCGAACTTGCCCCGCCCCATGATCTCGGCGCCGATGCCCGGGCCCCAGGCGCTGGCGAAAGCGTCGTCGATACCGCTACTGCCGCCGGGCTGGCCCTGCATGGCACGGAACGTGCGGGTCGGGAAGAACCACTCGTGCAGCCGGGTTCCCGCGTGCCCGAATGGGGCGTCCAGGCTTTGCCCCGCGCCCGTGCCGAACCCATCCAGCGACACGGAGAAGTTGTGCACCCGCACTTGCGACACGATGACCTCCTGGTACGTTGCTTCACCGCGAGCGAGACCCCTTGCGGCCTGCCCGCCCCCAGAAACGACGATGCACCAGGCCCAAGTCATCGCCGGTGCCCGGCCGCAAAGCATCATGGGTTAGCAGTCACCGGCGAGGGCCACGATGGCCCGGCCGATCCCTCCGCACGATCATAAAGTGCGAAGCGTCTTTGCCGGGGCCTGGTCCCTAACTGCTCGTTTGGCATGCGCGGTTATTTAGAATCAGCGCATGCAGCGCTACCTTCTCGGCGTTTTCTCGGTATCTCGCATCGGCTTCGGTGCGATGCAGCTGCCCGGTCCGGGCGTGTTCGGTCCGCCGCGTGACCGTGCCGAGGCGCTGGCGGTGTTGCGGCGCGCGGTGGAACTGGGTGTGGACCATATCGACACCGCGCAGTATTACGGGCCTGGCGTCGCCAACGAGCTCATCCGGGAGGCTTTGCACCCCTACCCGGACACCCTGGCGCTGGTGAGCAAGGTCGGAGCGCGTCGCGACGGGTCCGGGGGCTGGCTGCCCTACGACGAACCTGATCAGCTGCGGCGCGGAATCGAGGACAACCTGTACAGCCTCGGTGTCGGGCAGCTGGCCGCCGTCAACTTGCGGCTCATCGACGGCGCCAGCCCAGACCAGCGATTCGACGACCAGCTGGCCGCCATGGTCCAGGCACGCGACGAAGGGCTGATCGGGGGCGTCGGCCTGAGCAACATCAGCCGTGACCACCTGCTGCACGCCCTGGACCGCACGCCCATCGCGTGCGTGCAGAACCCGCTGAACCTGGCCAATCGCGCCTCGATGCCGATCCTCGAGGAGTGCTCCGCGCGGGAGATTGCCTTCGTGCCCTTCTTCCCGTTGGGCTCCGGCTTCGGCCAGGCCAACCCGGTGCTGGGCAATGAGCGCCTGCGCAGCACCGCCAAGCGGCTTGACCACACCCCCGCCCAGATCGCGCTTGCCTGGCTGCTGGGCCTGGCGCCCAACGTCCTGCTGATTCCCGGCACGTCATCCGTGGCCCACCTGGAGCAGAACGTGGCGGCCGCCGGCATCACGCTGGACGAGCACACACAGGCGGAACTGGCAGCAGCAACGCAGTAACGGCCGGCTCCTGACGGTGCGCGCCTTGGTGACGACAGGGCCGGGCGGCTGGTCTTGACGCCGATGTCGTGCCCGTGCCAGGATCGCCCGGCAATAGCGGCGGAAAACCCCAGATTCCGTGCACGGCTCCCACGGACGGGTCAGCTGCCGGCTCATCGATGGCCACCCGCGCCAGCAGCGTCTGCTCAAAAGGGGAAGGTGGGGGCGGTGATGCGTGATCTGATCAGGCATGCCAGGGCCCCTCACGAAGGAGGGAGCTTTACCATGCCACACGCTCTTCGCACGCTCGTCGCGGCCGCCGCTGTTGGCGGGCTGGCACTGTCTGGGGTGATGACGGCAGGCGCCGCCTCCGCGGCCGCCAGTGGCCCGGGCGCCCGCGGTCCTAATTCCAGGTCCGTCGACCCGGGTGCCGGGTCCAACGCGATCAGCCTGGCCGGCCTCGCGGGCGGTCGTGGCGGAGCGGCGCGGGATCACACGTTTGGCCGGATCACCGCCGCGCCGACCAGCACGCGCACGTTCGCCGGTTACCAGACCTCGGTCACCGCCGGATCGGCGACCTCGTCGGCGGCGACCTTCACCGTGCCCGCGCTGTCCTGCACGACCGCGTCCGTCGGCATTTCCGCCGACGTGGGCGTGGCGGCAAACAACTTTAAGAGCGACTCGGTCGCAGGCGTGTTCACCGGGTGCGCAAAAGGCAAGGCCGTTTACTTCCCGTGGCTGCTCGTCAACGGGACCGAGGCCAACTACACGAGCACGCCGTTGTCCGCGGGTGATGTCATCAACCTGTCCGCGAGCGTGACCACCTCGGGCATCACGGTCCAGGTCACGGACACGACCAAAGGCGTCAGCGTCACGAATACGATCACCGGGGCGGGCGCAAGTGCCAACGCCGCCTGGATCGGCGACGACGCGTGGTCCAGCAGTACCGGAACTCTCCTTGGCGTCCCGAACTTCGGGAAACTGAAGTTCTTCAACTGCCTCATCGACGGAACGGCCCTGCAGAGCTTGAACCCGCAGGAGTATCAGCGGGTGAACCACGTTGGCGTCGTCCAGATCGCCACCGGGCCGTTCTCGCCGGCTCCCGCCGCGTTCGCCACGTACTACAAGCACATATAACCGGTGGCCGGATTAGAGGTCACCGCCGCGGACGTGTTCGACTTCCTGGCCGGTCAGCGGGGCGATCGCGCACGCCACACTGACCGGCGATGGCCAGCAACAGCGCCGGACTAGCGGAGGCCTCAGGGAAGGCAGGCAGTGATCGCCGCGCCGACGTCCCCAGATCAGGGAGCGGAGCCTATGCGCCCGAGTCTGCGTCGTCGGTGTGCCGGGCCACCGCGCCCGGCTGCGGCACCACGGCGGCGGCCAGCTCGCCGTTGGCTGCCTGCACGGGCAGCGTGGGGATCGGCGGGACCGCGGGTATCTCGAGCGGTGCTCCGCTCTCGATTGCCGCCTCTTCGCTGGCCACATCCTCGTTGCCGAAGTCGGCCAGCGAGGCCGAGTCCGCGGCTGACTTCCCGCCGCCCGCGGGCGCCGGGGGGGTGAGCTTGTCGAAGAACCTGAGCAGCTCGACCGGGACCGGCATCACCAGCGTGCTGTTCTTCTCCGCGGCGACCTCGACCACGGTCTGCAGCAGCCTTAGCTGCAGCGCGGCGGGGTCGCGGGCCATCACGTTGGCCGCCGCGGCCAGCCGCTTGGACGCCTGGTACTCCCCATCGGCGGTGATGATCCGCGCCCGCCGCTCGCGCTCCGCCTCGGCCTGCCGCGACATCGACCGCTTCATGCTCTCCGGCAGCGAGACGTCCTTGATCTCCACCCGCTCGACCCGGACGCCCCACGGCCCCTCGGTCGGCTCGTCGATGATCCGGCGCAGCTCCCGGTTGACCGTGTCCCGCTCGGACAGCAGCTGGTCCATCTCGGACTGGCCGATGATCGACCGCAGCGACGTCTGCGCCTGCTGGGAGATCGCGAACAGGTAGTTCTGCACGTTGATGGTCGCCTTGATCGGGTCGACCACCCGGAAGTACACCACCGCGTCCACCCGGACCGTCACGTTGTCCTTGGTGATGCCGTCCTGGGCAGGGACGGTCATCGCGACGATCTGCATGTTGACCTTCTGCATGCGGTCGCCGATCGGCCGGATCACGGTGACGCCGGGCCCGCGGGGCTTGGCCTCGATCCGGCCGAACCGGAACACGATGCCCTGCTC
>Ga0070710_10000490_pt1 | contig 18627 bp, 16 predicted proteins | sample LARL52metaG_FD_65454 | JGI IMG/M metagenome (GOLD analysis project Ga0070710, IMG submission 65454) | Corn, switchgrass and miscanthus rhizosphere microbial communities from Kellogg Biological Station, Michigan, USA - LAR L5-2 metaG | ecosystem: Host-associated > Plants > Roots > Rhizosphere ... | reverse complement strand
CCACGAGGTCGTCGCTGTCGGCCTTGCCCGTGACGTCGCCGGGAGCGATCACGAACAGGTCGCCCGCCTCGACGTGGCGGACCTGTTTGCCGACGCGCATGATGCCGCCGTCGGCCGCGAAGTAGGCGATACCGGGGAAGTCGTGCGAGTGCGCCTCGTGGGCACCGTTGATGTCGGCGTCGTGTCCCAGTGACAGGACCTTCACGGCCAGTTCGCCCGGCGCCGGTAGCCACCGGTAGGTCGGCGGTTGGTCCCCGCTCAACGGCGTTCGTCGAATCTGCACCGTCAGATCGTCCCATTCAAACCACGGATTGGCGCAGAAACCTTGCTGCTAGCGCATCCAGAATGGGGGCATGACCGAAACATCGTCCCAGGAGCGGGACTACCTGCCGGGCATGGGCAAGCACCACCTGTTGCCGTTCTACGACCTGCTGCACCGGGTGTCCGGGTTCGCCGCCGTCCAGCGGGAGATGATCGGTTTGGCCCGGTTGCGGGGCGGCGGGCGCGTGCTGGACGTGGGCTGTGGCACCGGAAACCTGTTGCGTGCCACCGGAAAGCGGCATCCCGACGTCGAGCTCGTCGGCGTGGACCCGGACCTGAAGATGCTCGCCAGGGCGGAGAGCAAGACGCGGAGGGCGGGCGTGAAGGTGCGGCTGGACCGCGGTTTCGCGCAGGAGCTGGCATTTCCCGACGGCTCGTTCGACGTCGTGTTCTCCAGCCTGATGCTGCACCACCTGGACCAGGCGGCCAAGGACGAGATGCTCGCCGAGGTGCGCCGCGTGCTGCGCCCGGACGGGGTGCTCGTGCTCGCCGACATCCGTCAGGAGGCGGCGGCCGAGCGGATCGCGGCGGCCGGGTTCACCGTCGAGCCGACGCGGCTGCGGAAGCTCCGGATGCTGCCCGTGGTGGGGATCGAGGTCGCGAGAGTCCACTGAGGACAGCCGGCGTTCGATCCCGGGGGCGAGCGGGTCGCCTGCGCCGTGACGACAGGTCGATCCGGATCTGGAAGCCGCCCCGGCGCTGACCGAGCGTCACACGTCCGTCACAGAGGCGGTGATCAGGGGCAACGCGGGTTTCCTAGCGTCAGGCCCCATGACCGTTGACGACGAGGTGCGAGCGCCGGCGCTCGAAGCGTCCAACGAGACGCTGGAGGACTACACCCTGCGGTTCGCGCCGCGCACGTACCGGCGCTGGACGCCCGCGGTGGTCGGGGCGTCGGCGCTGGGCGGGATCGCCTACATGGCGGACTTCTCGATCGGTGCCGGCATCGGGCTGACGCACGGGACCGGGAACGCGTTGCTGGCCATCCTGTTCGCGGCGGTCGTGATCTTCGTGACCGGGTTCCCGCTGGCCTACTACGCGGCGCGGTACAACATCGACCTCGACCTGATCACCCGCGGGTCCGGGTTCGGCTACTACGGGTCGGTGCTCACGAGCGTCATCTTCGCGAGCTTCACGTTCATCTTCTTCGCGCTCGAAGGCTCGATCATGGCCCAGGGCCTGCGGTACGCGGTCGGGCTGCCGTTGTGGCTGGGGTACCTGACCTCGACGCTGGTGATCATCCCGCTGGTGATCTACGGGATGAAGGTGCTGGCGAAGCTGCAGAGCTGGACGAACCCGTTGTGGCTGCTGCTGATGGTGGCGCCGCTGGTCTTCCTGATCGTGCGGGAGCCGGACTCGGTGCGGCGGTGGCTCTCCTACGGCGACAACGGGGTGAGCACGGCGGCGGTCATGCTGGGCGCCGGGGTGTGCCTGTCGTTGATGGGGCAGATCGGCGAGCAGATCGACTACCTGCGGTTCATGCCGCCGCGCACCGCCGAGAACCGTCGTGCCTGGTGGACCGCGACGGTGCTGGCCGGGCCCGGCTGGGTGGTGTTCGGGGCGTTCAAGCAGGCGATCGGCGTGTTCATGGCCGTCTACGTGCTCGACGCGGTGGGCGCGGTCGCCGCCGTGGAGCCGATCGAGCAGTTCACCGGGGTGTTCAAGCAGTTCATGCCGCCGTGGCTGGTGGTGCCGCTGGCGCTGGTGCTGGTCGTGCTGAGCCAGGTGAAGATCAACGTCACCAACGCCTACTCCGGGTCGCTGGCCTGGACGAACTCGTTCACCCGCGTCACCAGGAGGTATCCGGGACGACTGGTGTTCGTGCTGGTCAACCTCGCGATCGCGCTGGTGCTCATGGAAGCCGACATGTTCAGCTTCCTGAACAAGCTGCTGAGCTTCTACTCCAACTGCGCGATGGCGTGGGTCGTCACGGTCGCCACCGACATCGCGATCAACAAGTACGTGCTGAAGCTGTCGCCGAAGCAGCCGGAGTTCCGGCGCGGCATGCTGTACGCGGTCAACCCCGTCGGCGTCGGGTCGTTCCTGGCGTCGTCCATCCTGTCCATCTCGGTCTACTTCGGACTCTTCGGCGCCGCGATCGGGCCGTACTCGCCGCTGGTGGCGGTCGGCATCCCGATCGTGCTGGCGCCGCTGCTGGCCGTCGCCACGAAGGGCCGCTTCTACCTGCGCCGCACGGACGACGGCATCGCCGAGCCGGTGCTGGACGAGACCGGCAACCCGAGCGGGACGCTCTACGACTGCGTGGTGTGCGGGGAGTCCTACGAGCGGCCGGACATGACGGCGAGCGCCGCGGGCGGCACGATCTGCTCGCTGTGCCTGAGCACCGACCGGGAGGGTCTGCACGTGCTGTCCTGATCGGGCAAGATCAGGCGCCATGCAGGAACTGGCGTTGCTCGCCGTCGCGGGCGTGCTGATCATCGTCGCGGTGTCGTACTTCGCCCCGAAGCTGGGAGTGGCGGCGCCGGTGCTGCTGGTGCTGGTCGGCATGGGCTGCAGCCGGCTGCCCGGCGCGCCGCACGTGTTCGTGGAGCCGGAGTGGATCCTCACGGTCGTGCTGCCGCCGATCCTGTACTCGGCGGCGGTGAACGTGCCGGTGGTGGACTTCCGGCGCAACTTCGCGACCATCGGGTCGTTGTCGGTCGTGCTGGTGGCCCTGTCCGCGTTCGGCACCGGGCTGCTGCTGTGGTGGCTGGTGCCGGACCTCGGGTTCGCGGCCGCGCTCGCACTGGGCGCGGTGGTGAGCCCGCCGGACGCGGTCGCCGCCACGTCGATCGGCAAGAAGCTCGGCCTGCCGCCCCGGCTCGTGACGATCCTCGAAGGCGAGGGACTGGTCAACGACGCGACGGCACTCGTGCTGCTGCGCACGGCCATCGTCGCGATCACGGCCAGCGTGTCGTTCGCCGGGGCTTTGGGCGACTTCGCGTTCGCCGTTGCGATGGGTGTGGTGATCGGGGCGGTGGTCGGCTTCACCACGGTGTGGGTGCGCTCGCGGATCCACGGACAGCCGGTCCTGACCACGGCGATCTCGTACGTCGTGCCGTTCCTGGCGTTCATCCCGGCCGAGGAGGTGCACGCGTCCGGCGTGCTCGCCGTCGTGGTCGCCGGCCTGATCACCGGGCACCTGAGCGCGCGCAAGTTCACCGCGCACGACCGCATCTCCGAACGGACGAACTGGCGCACGATTCAGCTGCTGCTGGAGAACGGCGTCTTCCTGCTGATGGGGTTCGAGCTCACGTCGGTGGTCGGCGACGTGGCCAAGGAGGGCCTGGCGCGCACGCTCGTGCTGGGTCTGCTGGTGACGCTCGCCCTGATCGTGCTGCGCGGCGTCTTCGTGATCCCGTTGATCGCGCTGCTGCGTCATCGGCAACGCCGTTCGGAAGCGTTCGCCGACAAGGTCGAGTCCTTTCTGGAGCGTGCCCTCGCACGAGGACCTCGTCCCGGCCGCGAGAAGCGGTACGACCTGGGAGTTCGCGCGCTGCAACGCAGACAGGCCGATGTGGCGTTCCACACCAACGAGGGACTGAGCCGGCGCGGCGGCGTGGTGCTGGCGTGGTCGGGCATGCGCGGCGTGGTGACCCTCGCGGCCGCCCAGACGCTGCCCACGGACCTGCCGTACCGCCCGGAGCTGATCCTGATCGCCTTCACCGTCGCGATCGTCACGCTGGTCGTGCAGGGCGGCTCGTTGCCGCTGGTGATCCGGTGGCTCGGCATCCGGGGCAACGACGACGAGCACGAACGCCGCGAGTACGCGCGCCTGGCGGGCGAGCTGATGGCGGCGACCCACAGCTTCCTGGGCAACCCGGACCTGTGCCGCGAGAACGGCCGGGAGTTCGACGCCGAGCTGCTGGAACAGACGAGGGCACGCACGCTCGCGATGAGCGAGGGCGTCGAGAAGCTGTTCGTCGAGCAGGATCGGGACAGCGTGCTGCACCAACGCCGTGAGCTGCAACGGATGATGACCGAGGCGCAGCAGAACGCCCTGCTGGAGGCACGCGCCGGCGGCACCTACGCCTCGCGCACCCTGGAGCGCGCCCAGAGCTTCATCGACGGTCAGGCGACCCGCTTCTTCTGACTGCGACGGCTCAGCCCAGCAGTTTGTCCAGCGTGATCGGCAGATCGCGGACCCGGACGCCGGTGGCGTGGTGGACGGCGTTCGCGATCGCGCCCGCCACGCCGACGATGCCGAGCTCGCCGATGCCCCTGGCGCCGAGCCCGCTGATCACCGGGTCCGGCTGGTTCAGGAACCTGACGTCGATGCGCGGGACGTCGGCGTGCACCGGCACCAGGTACGAGGCGAGGTTGGCGTTGGTGAACCGGGCGCTGGCGTCGACCTCGGTGGCCTCCAGCAGCGCCTGGCCGATGCCCATCACGACAGCGCCCTGGATCTGGCTGCGGGCCGCCTTGGCGTTGACGATCGTGCCCGCGTCGCACACCGACAGCCAGCGCGTCACGCGTGGTTCGCCGGTCAGGCGGTGCACGCGCACCTCGCAGAAGTGCGCGCCGAACGAGCGGAAGCCGTGCTCCGGGTCGACGAGCTTCGGGGACGTGCCGACCGCTTCGACGCCGCCGACGTCGCACGTCGTGAGCAACGTGCCGAAGCTCGTCGTCAAACCACCGGAGGACACGCTGCCGTCCTGGTAGACGACCGACGCCGGTTCCTTGCCGTAGAAGGGAGAACGGGGGTTCGTCACGGCGAGGCTGATCAGCTCGGCCTGCACGGCCTTCGCGGCGATCTGAACGGCCGGGCCGTTGGTGCCCGTCGACGTCGAGCCGCCCGCGCCGGCCGCGGCGGGGGAGGTCGAGTCGCCGAGCTCCGGCCGGACGCGCGCGACCGGGATGCCCAGCTCGTCGGCGGCCAGGATCGCGAACACGGTGTACTGGCCGGTGCCCAGGTCGGCGGCGGTGCCCGAGACGGACGCGGTGCCGTCCGGGTGCAGCCTGACCTTGATCGACGCTTGACCACGGCCTGAGCCGTAGGTCGCGGTGGCCATGCCGGTGCCGACGAGCCAGTCGCCGTCGACGGTCGCGCGGACCTCCTTGGGGCGCCGGGCCCAGCCGAACTCCTCGGCGCCGAGGCGGTAGCACTCGTCGAGGTGCTTGCCGGACCACGGTTTCCCGGTGTTCGGCACGAGCGTCGCGTAGTTGCGCAGCCGCAGTTCCAACGGGTCGAGGCCGAGCTGCCCGGCCAGTTCGTCCATCGCGCTTTCGAGTGCGAACGAGCCGTTGGCCTCGCCCGGCGCGCGCATCACGGTCGCGGCGCCGAGGTTGAGCGGCACGACCGTCTTGGTGACGCGGATGTTCGGGCTGGCGTAGGTGGTCAGCGTCCAGTTCGCGACGGACTCGGACCAGTTGCCGCCCAAGCCTCTGCTGGTCACGCCGTCGTTGACGATCGACGTCAGCCGTCCGTCGGCGGTGCACGTCATCGAGAGGGTTTGCTCGGTCTTCGGCCGGTGGCCTGCCATCGCGAACACCTGCTCGCGGGTCAGCGCCGCCTTGACCGGCCTGTTCAGCGCCCTCGACGCCGCGCACGCCAGCGGCACCTGCGCCCAGTTGCCCCACTTGCCGCCGAACCCGCCGCCGACGTGCGGGCTGAGCACGTGGATCTTGGCCGCGTCGACGCCGAGCGTCTCGGACAGCCTGCGCTGCACCAGAAGCGCACCCTGCGACACCGTGTAGACGGTCAGGTGGTCACCGTTCCAGGTCGCCACGGTCGCATGCGGTTCCATCGCGCAGTGGTGCTGGAACGGCGTGGTGTAGCTGGCGGTGAACGTGATGTCGCCCAAGGCCTGGGTGCCGACGACCTCCTCGACCTCTTCCGCCTTCCGGACGGTCGGGCCGGGGAAGTCCGTGACCGGCGGCTGCTGCTCGTAGGTCGCGGTGACCAGCCCGGCGGCGTCACGGGCCTGCTCCCACGTCTCGGCGACGACGAACCCGACGGCCTGGCCGAAGAAGCGCACCTCGTCGTCCTGCAACGGAGGGAAGCGCTCGTCGTTCTGCTCCTGGACGTACGCGAAGAGCTTCAGCGGGTTGAACCGCGTGTACACGGCCAGCACGCCGGGGGAGGCCAGCGCCGCGCTCGTGTCCATCGCGGTGATCCGGCCGCGGCCGACGGTGCTCGTGACCAGGTAGCCGTAGGCGACGCCGGGGATCTTGGTGTCGGCGGCGTACGGTGCCGCGCCGGTGACCTTGATGCGGCCGTCGACCCGGTCGACGGACTGCCCGATCACCGCGCACCCGCCGCGTCGAGCAGGGCGCGGACGATCGCGCGCTTCAACAGGCTGGTCTTGAACGCGTTGTGCGCCAGAGGCCGTGCACCGTCCACAGCAGACTCGGCGGCATCCGCGAACGTCCGTTCCATCGCCACGCCGCCCTTCAGGCGTTCCTCGACGGCTCTGAGGCGCCACGGTTTCGTGCCCACACCGCCCGCCGCGAGCCGGACGTCCTGGACGACACCGCGTTTGAGGTGCACCGCCGCCGCGACGGACGTGAGCGCGAACTCGTAGGACTGCCGGTCGCGGATCTTGAGATACGTGGAGTTCCGCTGCGCCCAGGGCAGCGCCGGCACGACGACCTCGGCGATCAGCTCACCCGGTCCGAGCACGTTCTCCCGTTCCGGCGTGCGGCCGGGCAGCAGGTAGAAGTCCTCCAGTGGCACGGTCCGGTCGCCGTCCCGGCTCCTGAGCACGACCTGGGCTTCGAGCGCGGCGAACGCGACGGCGACATCGCTGGCGTGCGTCGCGGCGCACGCGTCGCTGGTGCCGAGGACGGCGTGCCCGCGGTTGATCCCGGTGAGCGCCGGGCAGCCGCTGCCCGGCAGCCGCTTGTTGCACGCCGACGTGACGTCGCGGAAGTAGTCGCACCGGGTGCGCTGCATCAGGTTGCCGCCGATGCTCGCCATGTTCCGCAGCTGGCCGGACGCGCTGAGCAGCAGCGCGCGGGAGATCATCGGGTGGGTCGCGGTGACGACGGGATGCGCGGCGACGTCGCTCATCCGCTCCAGGGCCCCGATCCGCAACGCGCCCGCGTGCAGCCGGATCCCCTTGAGCGGCAGGCCGTTGACGTCGATGACCCGGTCCGGCGTCAGGACGTCGAGCTTCATCAGGTCGACCAGCGTGGTGCCGCCGGCGAGGAACGCCGACCCCGGCCGGGCGAGTTCGAGCGCGTCGGTGACGGTCGACGGCGAGGCGTAGTCGAACGCGCGCATCAGCGGCCTCCGCCCTTGACCTGCTTGATCGCTTCGAGGATGTTCGGGTAGGCGCCGCAACGGCAGAGGTTGCCGGACATGGCTTCGCGGATCTGGTCGTCGGTGCGGACCTCGCAGTCCTCGACGACCTCGACCGCGGACATGATCTGCCCGGACGTGCAGAACCCGCACTGGAAGCCGTCGTGGTCGATGAACGCCTGCTGCACCGGATGCAGCCCGTCGCCGTCCGCGATGCCCTCGATCGTCGTGACTTCCTTGCCCCGCAACGTCACCGCCAGCGTGAGGCACGACAGCACGCGCCGGTCGTCGACGTGGACCGTGCACGCGCCGCACTGCCCGCGGTCGCAGCCCTTCTTCGTGCCGGTGAGCTGCAGCCGTTCTCTGAGCGCGTCGAGCAGCGTCACCCGCGGGTCGACGCTGAGCTTCCGGCGCTCGCCGTTGACCTTGAACGCCACCTCGACGAGCCCCGTGCTGCCGGGAGCGTCGGCCGCGATCGCCTCGATCACCGGTGAGGCCATCGCCACTCCGGCCGAGACCGCCGCCGCCTGACCGAAGAACTGCCGCCTGCTGGTTGTCATGCGACCCCCTGTGCTCGGGGCCACACAAGCAGTATCGATCCGATGGGTCAATGCGCCAAGGTGTCGAATCTGGCCGGTAACGTCAGTTCTGGTGCCAGAGATCCGATGAATTACGGAATTTTGCCTGAATTATAGCCATTTGGGCGTTCACCGGGCTGAATCAGCTCGCGGTGATCGTCGTGCAGGTGACCTTCCGTCCCGGCGCGGAGGTCGAGGACGCCAGCACCTTCTCGCCGTCGAGCAGGATGCGGCACGTCAGCACCTGATCACCGTTGGGCGTCGCGATGATCTCGGCCTTCTCGCCGGCGTTGATGACGGCCTCCTCCGTGAACGGCACGGGGACGGCCCTGGCGACGACGTGCGGCGCTTCCTTCTTGTAGCGGTCGGTGTTGCTCAGGTACTCGACCTGCATGGGGGTGGCGGTGGCGGGCTCGGTCGTCACCTCGTAGGTGATCGCCCAGGCCTTGCCGACCAGCGTGTTCCAGCCGCCGAACTGCTGCACCAGGACCACCGTGCCGCCGCCGACCACGGCCAGCACGCCGAGCACCACCACGAGCGTCTTCACCGGACAGACGATATTGCGCACTTACTTCAGCAGCAGGCGCACGGTCAGTTCGAGGCGGTTCGCGACGTCGGTGGCCGTGGCGCGGCGGGTGACCCAGGCGACCAGGTTCGACAGCCACACGTCGCCGATCACGCGGGCGATGGCCTTCTGCTCGTCGGTGGGTTCCTCGTCGCTCATCGCGCGGGTGAACATGCTCTCCATCAGCCAGGCGACGCGGTCGACCTCGGCACCCGCGGAGGCGTCGGCGAAGGTGAACGCGCGGGTCATCGCCTCGGTGAGGTGCGGGTTGCGCTGCAGGCCCCTGGTGATGCGGCCCAGCACGAACAGCACGCGCTCGTAGGGGCTGTCGCCGGGGACGGTGGTGCGGTCCATCTTCTCCTGGGCGCGTTCCAGCTCGACGCCGAGGCTCGACACGAGCAGGTGGACCTTCGACGGGAAGTAGCGGTACAACGTGCCCAGCGCGACGTCCGCCCGGTCGGCGACGGCACGCATCTGGACGGCGTCGAACCCGCCCTTGGACGCCAGCGCGATGGTCGCGTCGACGATCCTCTTGCGCCGTTCGCGCTGGGCCGCGGAGCTGAGCTCCTCGCCCGCCATCAGCGCGTCCGTGCGCGACTTCGAAGGTGACACGGAGATGATCCTCCTGGAACGTGTTGCAGCTGCCTCCACATCCTACTCGATCGGTTTCGCGCCCATGATCTGTTGCCCGAATTAGAACGTGTTCTATAAACTCCTTCACATCTTCGAGGAGGCCGCATGCCGATCGCCACGACCGGGGAACAACGAGCGTTGCGGGACAGCGTGGACGCGGCGAAGGGCGAGTGGGCTGACCTCGTCCGGGTCGGGTTCTTCGAGGTGACGCGGGAGGGCGGCACGGTCGCCGATCTCGCGGTGATGCTGGAACGCGCGGCGGAGAACCTCGTGCCGGGGCCGTTGCTGCCCACGGCGCTCGTCTCCGTGCTGGTCCCCGAGTTCGACGGGATCGCGGGGTTCGGGTTCTCGTCTCGGCACGTGGTCGGTGCGGCCGAAGCGACGCACGTGTTGCTGAAAGCGGACTCCTGGAGGCTCGCGCCCATCGCGCGGGTGACCGAGCTCGACGCCGTCGACCTCACGCGGTCGCTGGGCTCGGTGGTCGTCACCGAACCCGGTGCCGAGGTCGGCGACCCGACGGATCTCGCGATCACGTTGATGGCGGCCGAAGCGAGCGGGGTGGCGGCGTGGTGCCTGAACACCGCGGTCTCGTACGCCAGGCAGCGTCAGCAGTTCGGGCGCGCGATCGGGTCGTTCCAGGCGGTGAAGCACCTGTGCGTCGAGATGTTGTGCCGGGCGGAGCAGGCCAGTTCCGTCGCCTGGGACGCGGCCGGGTCGGCAGGGGAGGACGAACACCCGCTGGCGGCGGCGGTCGCGGCGGCCGTGGCACTGGACGCGGCGGTGCGCAACGCCAAGGACTGCATCCAGGTGCTGGGCGGGATCGGGTTCACCTGGGAGCACGACGCGCACCGCTACCTGCGCCGGGCGTTGGCCCTGCAGCAGCTCGCGGGCGGGGTCGCGCGGTGGCGGCGGCGGGTCGCGGAGCTGGCGTCGCAGGGGATGCGGCGCACGCACACCGTGGAGATCTCGGGTGATCCCGAGGTGCGGGCGTTCGCCCGCGAGCTCGCCGGGCTGGAGCCGGACGAGCAGCGGGAACGGCTGGCGGACAGCGGGTTCCTGGTGCCGCACTGGCCGCGCCCGTACGGGCTGGACGCCGGCCCCGCGCGGCAGCTGGTGATCGACGACGAGTTCGCCCGCGCCGGGGTGCGCAGGCCGGACCTCGTGATCGGCGGCTGGGCGGGGCCGACGATCCTCCGCCACGGAACTCCCGGGCAGCAGGAACGGTTCGTGCGGCCGACGTTGCGCGGCGAGCTGACGTGGTGCCAGCTGTTCAGCGAGCCCGAGGCCGGTTCGGACCTGGCATCGCTGCGCACCAGGGCCGTGCGGGTCGACGGCGGCTGGCGGCTCAACGGGCAGAAGGTGTGGACGTCGCTCGCGCACGAGGCCGACTGGGCGATCTGCCTCGCGCGCACGGACACGTCGGCGCCCAAGCACAAGGGCATCACGTACTTCCTGGTCGACATGCGGTCGGCCGGTGTCGAGGTGCGGCCGTTGCGGGAGATCACCGGTGACGCGCGGTTCAACGAGGTCTTCCTGGACGAGGTGTTCGTGCCGGACGACTGCGTGGTCGGCGAGGTGAACGACGGCTGGCGCCTCGCGCGCACCACGCTGGCCAACGAGCGCGTGGCGATGGGGTCGTCACTCGGTGAGTCGCTGGAACAGGTGCTGAGGTCACCGGTCGGCGCAGAGCACGCCGAACGGCTCGGTGCGCTGGTGGCTCAGGGGATCGCGGTGTCGGTGCTGGACCACCGCGCGAGCCTGCGGGTGCTCGGCGGGCAGGAACCGGGCGCGGAGTCCAGCGTGCGCAAGCTGGTCGGGGTGCGGCACCGGCAGGACGTCGCGGAGTTCGCGGTCGAGCTGCTCGGGCCGGACGGGGCGGTGCACGGTCCCGAGATCCACGAGTTCTTGTTGACGCGGTGCCTGAGCATCGCGGGTGGGACCACGCAGGTGCTGATGAATCTCGCCGGCGAACGGATTCTCGGCCTACCGAGGGAGTCTTGATGGACTTCGAGCTCGACGACACCCAGCGGGAGATCGCCAGGCTGGCGGCCGACGTGCTGGGCAGGGAGAGCGCCACGCCCTGGAAAGCCCTGGGAGAGGCGGGGTTGCTGGCCCTGGCCGTGCCGGAACGACTGGGTGGCGACGGGCTCGGCGTCCTGGAGACCGCCGTCCTGCTGACCGAGGTCGGCAGACGGGCGGTGGACGTGCCCGCGCTCGCGACCCTGGCGCTGGGCGTGCTGCCGATCGTCAAGCACGGCACTGCCGAACAACAGGACGAACTGCTGCCGCTGGTGACCGAGCAGCACGGCGTGCTGACGGCGGCGCTCAGCGAGCCGTCTCATCCGCTGCCCTCGGCACCGGGCACGACGGCCGGCCCGGACGGGATCTTCGGCGTGAAGATCAACGTGCCGTGCGCCGCGGAAGCACGCCGGATGCTCGTGAGCGCGGACACCGGTGTCTACGTCGTCGATCCGGCGCAGCCAGGTGTGTCCACATCGGACGGTACCGTGCGCTTCGAGGGTGCCCGCGGCGAGGAGCTGCCGGGCGCGGCGGAGGATCTGCGCCGGTTCGCCCTGGCCGGCGCGTGCGCGGTCGCGGACGGCGTGCTGGCCGGTGCCCTGGACCTCACCGTGAAGCACGTCGGCACGCGGCACCAGTTCGGCAAGCCGCTGTCGAGCTTCCAGGCCGCCGCCTGCCAGGTCGCGGACGTCTACATCGCCGCCCGCACGCTGCACCTCGTCACGCTCTCGGCCTGCTGGAGCCTCGACGACGACGACCTCGCCACCGCGGCCTACTGGCTCGCGGCGGAAGCGCTGCCGGCCGTGCACACGTGCCACCACCTGCACGGCGGGCTGGGTCTCGACATCACCTACCCGATGCACCGCTACTACGGCATGGCCAAGGAGCTGACGCGGTTCGTCGGCGGAGTGGAGCACCGCTTGGGAGCCATCGATGTTCATTGACCTCACCGCCGACCAGCGCGGGCTGCGGGACGAGCTGCGCGAGTACTTCGCGAACGTCATGTCCGCCGAGGAACGCGAGGCGATGCTCACCGAGCGGCACGGCCGGACCTACCGCGAGCTGGTGCGCAGGCTCGGCCGCGACGGCAGGCTCGGCGTCGGGTGGCCGCGGGAGTACGGCGGCAAGGGGTTCGGGCCGGTCGAGCAGCAGATCTTCGTCAACGAGGCGGCGCGGGCCGACGTGCCGCTGCCGTACGTGACGCTGCAGACGGTCGGGCCGACGCTGCAGGCGTTCGGCACGCAGGAGCAGAAGGACTTCTTCCTGCCGCGCATCCTCAGCGGCGACCTGCACTTCGCCATCGGCTACACCGAACCCGACGCGGGCACGGACCTCGCCGCGTTGCGCACCAAGGCCGTTCGCGACGGTGACCACTACGTCGTCAACGGGCAGAAGACGTTCACGACCGGCGGTCACGACGCCGACTACGTGTGGCTGGCCTGCCGCACCGGGGCCCCGGACTCGCGGCACAAGGGCATCACGATCCTCATCGTCGACACCAAGGATCCCGGCTACTCGTGGACACCGATCATCACGTGCGACGGCGCGCACCACGTCAACGCGACCTACTACAACGACGTGCGAGTTCCCGAAAACCGCAGGGTCGGCGAGGAGAACAAGGGCTGGCGGCTGATCACCACCCAGCTCAACCACGAGCGCGTGATGCTCGGCCCGTCCGGCAGGCTCGGCGCGCTGCTGGAACGCGTGCAGGAGTGGGCCGCCGAACGGCAGCTGCTCGACCTGCCCGACGTGCGGCGGGCGCTGGCCGAGGCACGGGCGGTGCACCGGGTGAACGAGCTGCTCAACTGGCAGGTCGCGAGCGGTGCGGTGGAGGTCGCGGACGCCAGCGCCACCAAGGTGTTCGCCGCCGATCGCACCCAGCGCGTCGGCAGGTTGCTGGAGGAACTGGTGGGACGGCACGGCGCCGACGTGGAACTGGTGCGGTGGCTGGATGTCCAGGCGCGGCGCAACCTCGTGCTGACCTTCGGCGGGGGCGTGAACGAGATCCAGCGCGAGCTGATCGCCAACATCGGACTGGGACTGCCTCGGGTGGTGCGGTGACTGACAAATCCGCCATCGAGAAAGAGGCCGCGCGCATCGCCGAACGCGGCGAGTCGGCGCCGCGGCTGGCACGTGACCCGGTGAACCTGCCGATGATCAACAACTGGCTGGAGGCCATCGGCGACCGGCACCCCGGCTACACCGAGGTCGCGCCGCCCGCCATGGTCCAGGTGTGGACGATGGGCGGCCTGCACGGCCAGCGCACGCTGGACGACCCGCTCGGCGCGATGATGAGGATCCTGGACGAGGCCGGGTTCACGTCCGTGGTGGCGACGAACAGCGACCAGACCTACCACCGCTACCTCAAGGTCGGCGAGCACGTGTCGGTGACGACGAGCCTGGAGGACGTGACCGGTCCGAAGAAGACCGGACTGGGCGAGGGCTGGTTCGTCACGACCAGGAGCACCTGGTACGTCGGCGACGAACCGGTGGCCGAGATGCGGTTCCGGGTGCTCAAGTTCCGTCCGGCGGAGAAACCCGAACCAGCGCCCGCACCACCGCGGACCCAGGTCATCCGGCCTTCGGTCAACCGCGACACCGAGTACTTCTGGGCGGGCTGCCGCGAGGGCGAACTTCGCATCCAGCGCTGCGGCGGCTGCGGCCTGCTCAGGCACCCACCCGGCCCGATGTGCCCGGAATGCGGTGCCACCAAACCGAAGTACCTGGTCTCGGACGGCCACGGCGTGATCTACAGCTACGTCGTGCACCACCACCCGCAGGTGCCCGGCAAGCAGACCCCGTTCGTGATCGCCCTGGTCGAACTGGACGAGGGCGTGCGGATGCTCGGCGAGCTCCAGGGCGAGCCGAGCATCGGGCTGCCGGTCGAGGTCGTGTTCACGAAGGTCGACGACGAACTCACGATGCCGAGCTGGAGGCCCCGTGCGGATCGGTGATTCCCTGCCCGAGTGGCACGTCGAGGCCACGCCGACGTTCGTGATCAGCACCGCGATCGCGACCCGCGACTTCCAGGACGTGCACCACGACCGCGACCTCGCGGTCCAGCGCGGCTCGAAGGACATCTTCGTCAACATCCTGACGACGACCGGCCTGGTCCAGCGGTACGTCACCGACTGGGCGGGCCCGGAAGTGCTGGTACGTCAGGTGAACATCCGGCTCGGCGCCCCCTGCTACGCCTACGACACGCTGAAGTTCTTCGGCCAGGTGATCCAGAAGGACGACCAGGACGTCGTCATCGAGGTCGTCGGCAGGACCGGGCACGGCGACCACGTCACCGGAACCGTGAAGATCGAGGTGCCGGCATGAACGCCGCGATCGTGGGCATCGGCGCGACCGACTTCTCCAAGGACTCCGGCCGCAGCGAGCTCCAGCTGGCCGCCGAGGCGGTCAGGGCCGCGCTCCAGGACGCCGGGCTCACCCCGTCCGATGTGGACGGACTGGTCAGCTTCACCATGGACACCAACGCCGAGATCGCGGTCGCCCGCGAGCTGGGCATCCCGGAGCTGACGTTCTTCAGCCGCGTCCACTACGGCGGCGGGGCGGCGTGCGCGACCGTCCAGCAGGCCGCGATGGCCGTGCAGACCGGTGCCGCCGAGGTCGTCGTCTGCTACCGCGCCTTCAACGAACGCTCCGGCCACCGGTTCGGCCAGGTCCAGACCGCGGCCGCCGCGAACGTCGACAACAGCTGGTCGTACCCGATGGGCCTGGGCACACCGGCCGCGATGGTCGCGATGTTCGCCCGCCGGTACATGCACGAGTACGGCGCGACTTCCGAGGACTTCGGCCGGATCGCCGTGATCGACCGCAAGCACGCCGCCACGAACCCGCACGCGTGGTTCCACAACCGGCCGATCACGCTGGCGGACCACCAGGCGTCGCGCTGGATCGCCGAACCGCTGCGGCTGCTCGACTGCTGCCAGGAGACCGACGGCGGGGTGGCCCTGGTGGTCACGTCCGCCGAGCTCGCGCGCGACCTGCCGAACAAGCCCGCGCACGTCAGGGCCGCCACCCAGGGCAGCGGCCCCGACCAGTTCACCATGACCAGCTACTACCGCGACGACCTGACCAGGCTGCCCGAGATGGGCGTGGTGGCGCGGGGGCTGTGGGAAAAGTCGGGCATCGGTCCGTCCGATGTGGACGTCGCCGTGCTCTACGACCACTTCACCCCGTTCGTGCTGGTGCAGCTGGAGGAACTGGGGTTCTGCGGCCGGGGCGAGGCCAAGGACTTCATCGCCTCCGGCGCCCTGGAACTGGACGGGTCGCTGCCGCTCAACCCGCACGGCGGCCAGCTCGGCGAGGCCTACCTGCACGGCATGAACGGCATCGCCGAGGGTGTGCGCCAGGTGCGCGGCACCGCGGTGAACCAGGTCGCGGACGTCGAGCACGTCCTGGTCACCGCGGGAACGGGCGTGCCGACCAGCGGGCTGGTCCTAGGCTCGTCGTAGCCGGTCGCGCATGACCTTGCGCATCAGCTTCAACAGCCCCTTGGCCTCCTCCTCCGGCTCGGCCTGGAGGTACCCGAGCAGCTGGACCAGCAGGTCGTTCGTCGACGACCAGAGCGGCACGAAGCTGCCGGCGACCGGACCGGTGCCCCGGATCGGGCCACCGGTCATCTCGGTGATCTTCCGGACCAGCTCCAGGGTCTGCTCGTCGCGGAACACCAGCTGCGCCTCGCCCTCCACGAGCCGCAGCTCCATCTTGCGCGCCGCCGTCTCCTCCGGCGTGGCGTCGGTGGTCGTGTCCGGGTCGAGCTCGTCGATCTTCGCGGCGATCACGTCCGGGTCGATGCCGAGGTCCGCGAGCACGCGGGCCGCCATGCTCCCCTCCGACCTGACCAGCGCCTCCAGCAGGTGATGGCTGCCGACCGGGCCGGCGCCGGCCAGGGCCTCGGCCGCGGCGAACGCCTCGTCGGCGGCGGTCGTCGACTTGTGCGTGCGCGCGGACGGTTCGGTGATCTCCGCCAGCACGGCCTTGCGCAGCCGGTTCAGGTCGTCGACGTGCTTCGCGAGGATCTTCGCCGCGACGCCTTCGCCTTCCCGGATCAGCCCGAGCAGGATGTGCTCGGCCCCGATGTGGTTGTGGCCCAGGTTGATCGCCTCGCGCAACGCGAGCTCGAGAACCTTCTTCGCCCTCGGCGTGAACGGGATGTGCCCCTTCCGCTCCGACTCGGTGCCGCGCGGCACGACCTCGAGCAGGTCGGCGGTCACCGACTGCTTGGTGAAGCCGTGCTGGCGAAGCACCCTGGCCGGCAGACCGGCCGGTGCGTCGAACAGGCCGAGCAGGACGTGCTCGGTCCCGATGTAGTTGTGCTGCAACCCCCGTGCCGCTTCCTGAGCGTGCACGACGACCTGGCGGGCTTCCCCCGTGAATCGCTCGAACATGAAACGAGCGTGCGCGCCTACGATTGACCGTGTCAATGCACTGTCACTGACAGGGTGGTGTGCCAATGGCAAGCGACTGGGAAGAACGGCTCGTGAAGTGGCGCGAAGAGCTGCAGCTGTTCGCGCAACTGGAGGACACGCCGTGGGTGTCGCTCGCGCAGGCCGAGGCGGAGACCGGGGTGTCCCGCTCGGCCCTGCGGTCCTGGTACCGCAACGGGGAGATCGAGTCCAGGCTCGTCGACGGCCCGAACGGGCCACAGCGGCTGGTGCCGCTCGACGCGGTCGTGGAGCGCGCCGCCCGCTCGCCCCGGATCCAGCGGCGGGCGGAACGCGAGGTCAGCCTCGAAGCCCAGGTGATGCTGTTGCGGCACCGGGTGGACCAGTTGGAGCTGCGGCTGGCGGCGCTGGAACGGAGACCACCACCGGAGTGACCGCGAAGACCGAACGACTCCGCGAGCTGCGGCCGTCCCGGTCCGTCGAACCGGTTCGACCGCAGGCAGGCTCATTCGACTCCTTTGTCTTGCTGAATGCCGTTGGCTGCGCGATGTTGTGCAGTTGACGGTATTCAGCCTCGCTCCCAGGTCATGACGAACCGGTTCGACCCGAGGGCAGTCCACGGAAGGCATCGACACGCATGAAAGGTCGATCGAGCCGCCTCACCATCGCCGTTGCCGCCTCACTCGCGCTCACCGCCTCCGTCGTCGCTCTTGCCGAAGGAGCGAGCGCACGCGCGGCGGTGTCCGGTCCCTGCGACATCTACGCCACCGGCGGCACGCCCTGCGTGGCCGCGCACAGCACCACGAGAGCGTTGTACGGCAACTACAACGGACCGCTGTACCAGGTCAGGAGGTCGTCGGACAACACCACGCGGGACATCGGTGTGCTCAGCGCGGGCGGTGTGGCCGACAGCGCCGCCCAGGACACGTTCTGCGGCACCGCGACCTGTCTGATCACCACCATCTACGACCAGTCCGGCCGCGGCAACCACCTCACCCAGGCGCCACCCGGCACCTGGAAGGGGCCCGAGCCGGGCGGATGGGACAAGCTCGCCGACGCGAAGGCCGCGCCCGTCACCGTCGGCGGCAAGAAGGCCTACGGCGTCTTCATCTCGCCGGGCACCGGCTACCGCAACAACAAGACGAACGGTGTCGCGACCGGTGACCAGCCGGAAGGCATCTACGCCGTCGTCGACGGCCAGCACTACAACCAGTGGTGCTGCTTCGACTACGGCAACGCGCAGACGACCAACACCGCCGACGGCCCCGCCATCATGGAGACCGTCTACTTCGGAGCCAGCAAGCAGTGGGGCTACGGCGACGGTCCCGGACCGTGGGTCATGGGCGATCTGGAGTGGGGCCTGTTCTCCGGCGTGAACGCCGGTTACAACAAGAACCCGACCATCAACCACCGCTTCGTCACGGCGGTCGTGAAGGGCGAGTCGAACCACTGGGCGATCCGCGGCGGCGACGCGCAGTCGGGCGGCCTGTCGACCATGTTCGACGGTCCGCGTCCCAAGGGCTACCACCCGATGAAGAAGCAGGGCGCGATCCTCCTCGGCATCGGCGGTGACAACAGCGTCACCGGCGCCGGCACGTTCTTCGAGGGCGTGCTCACCTCCGGTTATCCGTCGAACGCCACCGAGGAGGCCGTTCAGGCCAACATCACCGCCGCCGGCTACGCCCCGCCGGGAGGCGGCAACCCGCAGCCGGGCGCGCAGATCGTCGGCAGCCAGTCCGGCCGTTGTGCCGACGCGCCGGCCACCGCCAACGGCACCCAGGTGCAACTGCTGGACTGCCAGAACGCGGACCGGCAGCACTGGACCTACACGGCCGACAAGACACTGCAGGTCTACGGCAACAAGTGCCTCGA
>Ga0070710_10000489_pt1 | contig 18632 bp, 17 predicted proteins | sample LARL52metaG_FD_65454 | JGI IMG/M metagenome (GOLD analysis project Ga0070710, IMG submission 65454) | Corn, switchgrass and miscanthus rhizosphere microbial communities from Kellogg Biological Station, Michigan, USA - LAR L5-2 metaG | ecosystem: Host-associated > Plants > Roots > Rhizosphere ... | reverse complement strand
GAGTCCCAGCCCCCGGCAGTCGGGAGGCACTGGTCCCCGATGCGGAGAGACCTAATTCCATACCGGCGCGCGCCACTTTGGACACACTTGAGGGTGTGAGGCGGTTCCATACCGAGCCGACGCCGGACGCCAACTGGCCCAGCGTTTGGACGGTTTCCGCGGCCAGGATGTCGTCGTTCTCGGCCTACCGCGAGGCCGCTGCGCGATCGCCGTGGACTCATCCCGCGTCGCCTCACCCATCACCTCGATGAGATCCCAGTCCGACAATCCTTCGAACATGCGCTCGAGTATGGCAGCCCGGTCCGACAAATCTCACGCACCGATTCCCACCAGCGTCTACAAGGTATGAACACCCGACATGCGGTAATCGAAAGCCCACTCGGAGAGCTCACCCTGGTCGCTGAGGACGACGCGCTCACCGGCCTGTACTTCCGGCACCACTGGTATCGGCCCGCCGCCGACACAATAGGTCCACGAGTCGACGCCGGATCGGACGCGCTACTCGCCCAAGCCCGGACTCAGTTGAACGATTACTTGGCCGGCCGGCGGCACGGATTCAACCTGCCCACCAGACTGCGCGGCAACGAAGCCCAGCAGCGTGTCTGGCACCTACTGAGCACCATCCCCTATGGCGAGACCTTGACGTATGGAGAACTGGCCGCGGCGCTTGCCGACGGCACCACGGCCCAGGGGGTGGGCCAGGCGGTCGGGCACAATCCGCTCAGCATCATCGTGCCGTGCCATCGCGTCGTCGGTAAGAACGGCCAGCTGACCGGATACGCCGGCGGGCTCAAGCGCAAGCAACTTCTGCTGGAATTGGAGGAGCCGAGCGAGGTAAAGGCAGCGAGGTTGTTCTGATGGCTCCGGCGAAATGGCACAAACGCGTCGACGCTGGCGATTGGGACGCAATCACCGCCGAAGTCAACGACTTTGGCGGTGCATTGCTGCCCCAACTGCTCACCAAGGCCGAGGCCGAGACGATCCGTGGGCTCTATCCCGACGATGACTTGTTCCGGGCGACGATCGACATGCGCCGGTACCGGTTCGGCGAGGGCGAGTACCGGTACTTCCAGCAGCCCTATCCCGAGCCGATCCAGGCACTCAAGGACGTGCTGTATCCGCGGCTGTTGCCGATCGCCCGGGACTGGTGGACCAAGCTGGGCCGTACCGCGCCCTGGCCCGACTCCCTCGGCGACTGGCTGGACATGTGCCACGACGCAGGACAGAAGAAGTCGACGGCCATCCTGCTCAAGTACGGCACGGGTGACTGGAACGCGCTGCATCGAGACCTGTACGGAGAGTTGATCTTTCCACTGCAGGTCGTCATCAACCTCACCGAACCGGGCGTCGACCACACCGGCGGCGAGTTCCTGCTCGTCGAGCAGCGTCCGCGCGCACAGTCGCGCGGCACCGCGACGCTGCTGCCGCTCGGCCACGGCTTCGTCTTCACGACGCGTGAGCGGCCGGTGCGGTCGACCAGAGGGTGGTCGGCATCTCCCGTCCGGCACGGTGTCTCGGCCGTGCGCTCAGGCGAGCGCCTCACACTCGGGCTCGTCTTTCACGACGCGGCCTGAAAGATGAGTCACTACAGGCTGATCGGCAAGGACGGCACCTCGTACGAGTCGGCCACGCCCGGCACCCTCGGCGGGCACAAGGCGACGCGGATCTATGGCCGGTTGGACTGCCCATCGGCATTGCGCGCGCTCGCCAACGGCGGCTACGTCACGCATCGCGTGTTCTTCGCGGACGAGGCGACCGCCGTCGCCGCCGGCTACCGACCGTGTGCCCGCTGCCTTCCCGAGCGCTATCGCGACTGGAAGGTACGCATCACCTAGCCGCGCCCACACCGGCGCAGAACGATCACGTTGTCGACCCACGGGCGAGTCTCGCCGTCGGGTCCCGTGGCCGTGCGCTCAACGGCGTCCACGCGGACACGCTCCCAATCGTCGTCGAGATCCAGTCCGCTGATGACCTCTTCGGCACTGGGGAATTCGTGGTGATGGTCGAGTTTCGACACCCACGGTGGGGGCCCAGCGTGGTCGACGATCAGCAACAGTCCACCCGGGCGGACCGCGCCTGCGGCGCGCTTGAGCACTCGCGGCCGGTCGAACGGAATCATGGAGTGCAGAAACTGCGCCGAAATCAAGTCGAACGTGCCGTCCGGAAAGCTCCCGGACAGGTCGCGCTGGACGAACTGGATCCGGTCACTCAACCCCTGGGACTCAGCGGCCGCAGTCGCGCGCTGCAATGCGGTATCCGAGATGTCGACCGCAACGACGGTCCAGCCCCGCTCGGCAAGCCAGCACGCGTCGGCGCCCTCGCCACAGCCCAGATCCAGCGCATGGCCCGCTTCCAACGGCGACACCACCTCCGCGACCCGGACGTTGACGCGCTCGCTCCAGACCCGGTCACGCTCGCCGTAGTGCTGCTCCCAGTGCTCCTTGGCATCAGTTGTGTCCATGCCTTCGAGCTTGCAGGCGGCTCGCCGTCCTGCCAAGCTGGTTTGCCATGCAGGCAAAAGACGAGGAGGCTGTCGATATCCGGGTCCGCCGCCGGCTGCGCGAGCTGCGCATGCAGCGCGGGCTGACCCTGGAGGACGTGGCCAGCCGGTCGAGCATCGACGTGTCCACACTGAGCCGGCTGGAATCGGGAAAACGCCGCCTCGCGCTCGACCACCTGCCACGGCTGGCGACCGCGCTGTCGGTGAGCACCGACGAACTCCTGCGCGCGCCCGAGGCGGAGGACCCCCGCGTCCGCGGCGGATCGCACACCCATAACGACGTGACCTACTGGCCGCTGACCCGCCACGGCCCGGCAGGCGGATTGCACGCGTACAAGATCAGGATCAACGCCCGTCGGCGTACCCCGCCGGCTGAGCTACCGGTGCACGAGGGGCAGGACTGGATCTACGTACTCTCTGGTCGGTTGAGGCTGATTCTGGGCGAGAAGGACTTCACCATCAAACCCGGTGAGGCCGTGGAGTTTTCGACGTGGACACCGCACTGGTTCGGCGCGGTCGACGGGCCCGTCGAGGCGATCACCCTGTTCGGTGCGCACGGTGAACGGCTTCACCTGCACAGCTGACAGTCGGCGGGCCTACGGCGTGGGAGCCGGCGGGATCGTCGGTGGCGCGGCCGGGTCGGGCGCCGGCGGAGTGTCGTAGTACCCGGGCGGCGGCGGCCCGTTCAACGGGTAATACCCAGGCGGCAGGGGCGGTCCGCCCTCGTTGGGCCCTTTCGGCGGAGGGCCGTTGGACTCCGGGGAACTGATCGATATGTACCCGGGCGGCAGTTGTGGCGCCGGACCGGCCCCTGGCGGCGGTCCCGGCGCCTCTTCTGCCGGCGCTGTCAGCGCCTCCATCGGGTTACCGCTGTGGAACGTGTGCCAGATGTCCCTGAGGTACCCGAGCTGGCCCGGGGTTTGACCTGCGCCGTACACGGGATTCTGGATCTCGGGCACCGACGGCGGACCTGCGGGCGGGGGCGGCAGCGGACCCACCGGTCCATCCGCAGAAACCACGGGCTGGCCGGGCGCCGGAGTGGCCGGAGCCGCCGGATCCGATGGCACCGGCGTCGGGAGGGGCACCGCCGGATCCGCTGCCGCCTCCGCGGCCATTGCGAGTGCGCCACCTGCGATGATCATGCCTGCGAACGCGATCCTCGCGGCAATGGCGGGTGATATCGCCCGCTGTCGATCAGTCATGAATCCCAGCTGTCCTCTCTCCGGACCCGACTTGGGAGCAAGGCTAGCGCCTTCCCGGGTTACAGGTAAGCCGTCTGGTTCACCAGCCGCACCGATGCCACACCGTCCGGATAGAACTCTGCGATGGAAAGCGACGCGAGGTCGAGGTGCAACCGGTACAAAAGGCCCGGTCCGGCGTCCAACGCCACCCGGAGCAGGGTCTTGATAGGGGTGACGTGCGAAACCACCAGTACGTTCTGGCCCTGGTGTTCGTTGATGATCCGGGCCTGCGCCCGACGAACGCGTTCGGCGACGCTGTCAAAGCTCTCCCCGTCGGGAGGCGTGACGCTCGTATCGCGCAGCCATTTCCGGTGCAGGTCGGGATCGCGATCGGCTGCCTCACCGAACGTCAGCCCTTCCCAGGCCCCGAAGTCGGTTTCGATCAGGTCGGGGTCGACGGTGACGTCGAGTCCGAGCGCCTTCGCCGCCGTCGCCGCCGTGTCGTAAGCACGTTGCAGCGGTGACGTGACGACGGCGTCGATGCCGCCCTTCTGCGCGAGGAACAGTGCGGCGGCATCGGCCTGCCGCCTGCCGACCTCGGTCAGCGCCGGGTTGCCGCGGCCGGAGTAGCGCCGCTGCGTGGACAACTCCGTCTGCCCGTGGCGCAACAGCAGGAACCGGGTCGGCGCGCCGCGGGCGCCGGTCCAGCCCGGGGACGACGAGGGGGTCAGCGACTCCTTGGGCGGCTGCACGGCGGCCTCGATTTCGGCGGCCGCATCCATTGCCTCGTTGGCCAGCCGATCGGCGTGGCTGTTCTCGGCGCGTGGGATCCAGGCGTAGGTGATGTGGTCGAACCGGGCGGACAGCGCCGCGGCCTGTTGATGCAAGGTGGCGATATCGGGGTGTTTGACTTTCCAGCGGCCCGACATCTGCTCCACCACTAGCTTGGAATCCATCCGGACCGAGACGTCGGTGGCGCCGAGTTTGGCGGCCTCATCGAGTCCCGCTATCAGCCCGCGATACTCGGCGACGTTGTTGGTGGCGTGACCGATGGACTGCTTGCTCTCCGCGAGCACCGCGCCGTGGTCGGCCGACCACACCACCGACCCGTATCCCGCTGGACCCGGGTTACCACGCGACCCGCCGTCGGCCTCGACGATAACACTCAGTGCTCCTCTCGTCCGCGACCCATTCACGCGCCGGTTCCTTTGACCCGCAGCAAGATTGCCCCGCACTCCGGACAGCGCAACACGTCATCGTCGGCGGCTGCCGCGATGCGCGCCAACTCGCCCTTGTCGATCTCGATCCGGCAGGCACCGCAGCGGCGCCCCTGCAGCAGGCCCGCACCCGCCCCGCCGCGAGCACGCTGACGTTCGTACAACGCGGCGAGGTCGGCGTCCAACTCGGAGACGAGTTCGTCCCGCCGAGAGACGGATTGGTGCCGCAGCTGATCGATCTCCGCGCGTGCTGCGTCGCACGCCTGCTGGGCCTCGGCCAGCTTGTTCTGCAGCTCGTCGATCGCGGCCAGCTCGCTTGCCTGCTGGCCCTGCAATTCCTCGCGGCGCTCCATGACCTCCAGCAGCGAATCCTCCAGGCTGGACTGGCGCCGCTCCAACGTCTCGAGTTCGCGCTGCAACTCGGTGAGCTGCTTGGCGTCCACGGAACCCGCCGCGAGCATCCCCCGGTCGCGATCCTCACGCTGCCGGACCGCATCGATCTCGGACTCGAACTTCGCCACATGTCCGTCGAGGTCCTCGAGGGCGATCTGCACAGCGGCGAGACGGTCATTCGCCTCACGGTGCGCCGACTGCGCCTCCTCGAGTTGCTGCTGTGCAGGCAGATTCTTGGCCCGGTGATCGATGCGGTTCAGCTCCGCGTCGAGCTCGGCCAGTTCGAGCAGCGAACGTTGTTGAACTAGTTCAGCTTTCATGTACCGTTTCTCTCGACATTCCACGGATCGGTGCGGATCGCCGACACCCGCACCGGCAGCGATTCGCCGAAATGGCGTCGCAGCAGATCGGCCGCCTGCGTGCACCAAGGGAATTCACTGGCCCAGTGTGCGACGTCGACCAGGGCGACATCCGATGCGCGCCTGTGCTCATCGGCGGGATGGTGCCGCAGATCGGCTGTGACGTAGGCCTGCACATCCGCGTCCGTGACCCTGCTGAGCAGGGAGTCGCCCGCTCCCCCGCACACCGCGACACGCGACACCGTCGCCTCCGAATCGCCCGACGCCCGCACCCCCCAGGAGGTGCCGGGCAGCGCGTCGTGCACGCGGGAAACGAAGGCGGACAACGGCTCCGGACTGGGCAGCATGCCGACCCGACCCAGCCCCACATCGCCAGGAACGGCGGCCAGCGCGAAGATGTCGAAGGCGGGCTCCTCGTAGGGATGCGCGGCGCGTATCGCGGCCAGCACGTGCGCGCGCTGCCGTGTCGGCGCGACGACCTCTATCCGGTCCTCGGCCACCTGCTCGACGATGCCGACGCTGCCGATCGTCGGCGACGCGCCTTCATGTGGCAGGAACTGTCCGATGCCGGAGGCGCTCCAGCTGCAATGCGAATAGTCGCCGATGTGCCCCGCGCCTGCGGCGAACATCCCTTCCCGCACCGCATCGGCGTTCTCCGCAGGCACGAAGACGATCCACTTGTCGAGGTCGGCTCCGACCGAAATCGGCTCCAACACCTCGTCGACGCGCAGCCCCAACGCATCGGCAAGCGCATCCGACACCCCGGGAGTGGCCGCGTCAGCGTTGGTATGAGCCGTGAACAACGCACGTCGGGTGCGAATCATCTGATGCACCAGCGCGCCCTTCGCCGTGCTTGCGGCGACGGTGTCGACACCACGCAGCAGCAGCGGGTGATGCGCCACCAGCAGGCCGCGGTCGGGCACCTCGGCGACCACGGCAGCCGTGGCGTCCACGGCCACGGTCACCGTCTCGACGGGTTCGGCAGGGTCGCCGCACACCAACCCCACCGAATCCCAGCCCTGCGCCAGCCGGGGCGGATACGCCGCATCGAGCACCTCGATGACATCGGACAGCCGCACCGTCATCGCAACGACTCGGCAATCGCGTGAACCAGCACGGGCCAGTGCGGGCGCACCGCAGCGCGCAGGTATTCGCCGTCCAGCCCGACGAACGTGTCACCACGCCGCACGGCGATGCCCTTGCCGTCCAAGTGCTTTCGCATCAACTGGGCGTCCGGCACGGTGAACAGGACGAACGGGGCACAACCGTCGATGACATCCAGGCCGATGCTAGTCAACCCGCACACCATCGCGTCGCGAAGTGTCGTGATCCGTTGCGCGCCGCGCTCGGCCTCGGCCAGCGCCTCCGGTGAGCTGCACGCGGCGATCGCTTCCAGCTGCAGCGTGCCCATCGGCCAATGCGGGCGCCTGACGGTCATCCGGTCCAGCACCTCGCGGGGGCCCAGCGCGTAGCCGACGCGCAGGCCGGCCAGCGCCCACGTCTTGGTCAGGCTGCGCAGCACCACCACGTCAGGAAGCGACTCACCCGCCAGCGAGTCCGGCTCACCGGGGATCGCATCGGCGAACGCCTCGTCGACCACCACGATGCGGCCCGGCGTGCGCAACGCCAGGATCTGGTCGCGAGGATGCAGTACCGAGGTCGGGTTGGTCGGGTTGCCGACCACCACGAGGTCGGCCTCATCCGGCACGTGGGCGCCTGCCAGGTGGAACGGCGGCGGCAGCACGACATGCCGGAACGGGACGCCTGCCGCGGCGAGAGCCGCTTCCGGCTCGGTGAACGACGGCGCGATGAGCGCGGCCAGCCGGGGACGCAGATTGGCCAGAAGCGCGAAGCCCTCGCTCGCCCCGGCGAGCAGCACCACATCGTCAACGCTTCGTCCGTGCCTCGCGGCGACGGCATGGATGGCGCTCAGTTCGCCGGTGGGGTTGGGATAGCGGCCGAGGTCGGCCAGCCGGGCGGCCAGCCGCTCAACCAGCCACGACGGCGGCCCGGAGGCGCGGACGTTGACGGCGAAGTCCAGCATGCCGGGCACTGCGGCCTGGTCGCCGTGGTAGCGCGCAGCGGCACGGGATTGACTGGCCACAGCACGACACTAGACGTCGGCGACAATGGAGGCGTGACAGAAACCCTGCGCACCACCGTCGCGGCGCGCCCGCAGTTGGTCATCTTCGACCTCGATGGCACCCTGACCGACTCGGCGCAGGGCATCGTGTCCAGCTTCCGGCACGCACTGGCTGAGGTCGGTGCCGTGGTGCCCGACGGTGACCTGGCCGGCCGCATCGTCGGGCCGCCCATGCATCACACGCTGCGTGAGATGGGGCTGGGTGAGGACGTGGACGCCGCGATCGCCGCCTACCGGGCGGATTACAGCACGCGGGGCTGGGCGATGAACAGGCTTTTCGACGGCATCGCCGTGTTGCTCGCCGATCTGAAGGCCGCCGGGGTGCGGTTGGCCGTGGCCACCTCGAAGGCGGAGCCGACGGCGCGGCGGATCCTCGCGCACTTCGCGCTCGACGGCTACTTCGAGGTCATCGCGGGCGCCAGTGTCGACGGCTCCCGGGCGGCCAAGTCCGACGTCGTCGCGCACGCGCTCGCCCAACTGCAGCCGCTGCCCGACCGGGTGCTGATGGTCGGCGATCGGTCCCATGACGTCGAGGGTGCGGCCGAACACGGCATCCACACCGTCGTGGTCGGCTGGGGCTATGGACGCGACGACTTCGCGGACCCGCAAGCGGTCAGCGCGCTTGCGCACGTCTCGACCGTCGACGACCTTCGCGAGGTGCTTGGTGTCTAAAGTGTCGTCGCCCCTGCACGTCACCTTCATCTGTTCGGGCAACATCTGCCGGTCGCCGATGGCGGAGAAGATGTTCGCCCACCAGATCAAGGAACGCGGCCTGTCCGACGCGGTGCGAGTCACCAGCGCAGGAACCGGCAGCTGGCACGCAGGCGACCCTGCCGACCAGCGCGCCTCCCACGTGCTGCATCAGCACGGGTACCCGAGCGCGCACCGCGCCGCCCAGATCGACGGGGAGCATCTGTCAGCCGATCTCGTCGTCGCCCTCGGCCGCAACCACGTTCGGATGCTGCGCGAAATGGGGATTCCCCCGAACAAGATCCGGATGTTGCGGTCGTTCGATCCGCGGTCGGGCGTGCACGCCCTCGACGTCGAAGACCCGTACTACGGCAGCCATGACGATTTCGAAGATGTGTTCAGCGTGATCGAGGCGGCGCTGCCCGGGCTGCACGATTGGGTGGACGAACAATTGGCCGGCCGGGGAATCGCGAGCTGATGCGTCGGTGGGCGTTTCTGTTGCGGCCGGCGTGGCTCGCCGTATTCGTCGTGGTGATCGCCTTCGCCTACCTGTGCTTCACCGTGCTTGCGCCCTGGCAGCTGGGCAAGAACACCAAGACGTCGCGGGAAAACAACCAGATCTCGAACTCGCTGTCCGCAGCTCCGGTGCCGTTGAAAACATTTCTGCCGCATCAGGATTCGTCGGCGCCGGACGCTCAATGGCGGCGAGTGACGGCGACCGGCCACTACCTGCCCGAACAGCAGGTGCTGGCCCGGCTTCGCGTCGTCGACGGCGATCCCGCGTTCGAGGTGCTGACACCGTTCGCGCTCGACGACGGTCCCGTGGTCCTGGTCGACCGGGGGTACGTCCGGCCTGAACAGGGGTCGAAGGTGCCGACGATTGCATCCCCGCCGACCGGAACGGTGACGATCACCGCGCGGTTGCGCGACTCCGAACCGGTCGTGCAGGGCAAACAGCCGTTCCGCCAGGACGGGGCGCAGCAGGTGTACTCGATCAGCACCGCGCAGATTTCGGCCCTCACCGGCGCGCCCCTGGCAGGGTCATATGTCCAATTGGTCGAGGATCAGCCGGGCGGCCTCGGCACCATCGGCTTGCCCCGGCTGGATGCAGGTCCTTTCCTGTCGTACGGCATCCAGTGGATCGCGTTCGGCATCGTGGCCCCGATTCTGTTGGGCTACTTCGTGTACGCCGAGATCCGGCAGCGCCGACGGGAGAAGGCCGCTGCGCCGGAAACTCCCGCCGCCCCGCTCACCACCGAGCAGAAGCTCGCCGACCGATACGGCCGACGGCGCTGACGCAGACCGCGACCGCCGCGGCCTGCACGATTCGCGACAACCGCACCGCCCGAGCGAGATCGGAGACCTCCGGAGCCCGCCCGTCGCCGAGTGTCGGCCTGATCTCCAGCTCGTGTGCGTACTGCGTCGGGCCGCCGAGCCGCACGCCAAGCGCACCGGCGAAGGCCGCCTCCACCACTCCTGCGTTGGGGCTGGGGTGACGGGCCGCATCGCGGCGCCACGCACGTACCGCCTCGGCGGGTGAACCGCCCACCACAGGCGCGCACGCCGCCACCAGCAGGGCGGTGAGGCGGGCAGCCGCGAAATTGGCGGCGTCGTCGAAACGTGCTGCAGTCCAACCGAATCGGGCATATTTCGGGGACCGGTGACCGATCATCGCGTCCAGCGTATTGGCGCCCCGGTAGACGAGCACCGCCGGCACCCCGGCGACCGCGGCCCACATCACGGGCGCCATGTGCGCGTCGGATGTGTTCTCGGCGACCGATTCGAGTGCGGCGCGAACCAGGCCGGCCGAATCGAGCACGGCCGGGTCGCGTCCGCACAGCGAAGGCAACAGTCGGCGCGCGCCCGCAACATCGCCGGCGTCCAGCAGGCCGGCCATCTGGTCGCCGGTGCGGCTCAACGACGTTCCGCCGAGCGCGACGAACGTCGCCGCCGCGGTGGCCACCACCGTCCACCCAGGGCCACGCCGCGCTGCCGCCCGTTCTACGGCGACACCGAGCAGACCAACCGCCCCGAGCAGAGTCCCGACGTGCAGCGCCCCTGCGCGGCGGGAATCGGCGTAGGTCAGCCGCTCCAAAGCCGCTGCGCCGCTGCCGAACAGCGCGACCGGGTGCCCGCGACGCGGATCGCCGAACAGGACGTCAGCGACGTAACCGGCCGCGATTCCCGCGCCGCGGCCCCAACATGCTGGCGCAAACACCCCGGGAGCGTCTCACAGGTGGTCTACTCGGATTCATGAGGCTGGGTCCACCGGCGCGCCCCTCCCGCGTCGTCGATTTGCTGAACCCCGCCGCGGTGCTGCTGCCTGCGGCGAATGTGATCATGCAACTGGCGTCGCCTGCGGTCGGATACGGCGTGCTGGAAAGCCCGGTCGACAGCGGCAACGTGTACAAGCATCCGTTCAAGCGGGCCCGCACCACGGGGACTTACCTCGCCGCTGCGACGCTTGGTACGGACGAGGATCGCGCACTGATCCGTAAGGAGGTTGACAGGGTGCACGCTCTGGTCCGCTCTACAGAGTCAAGCCCCTTGTCCTACAACGCATTTGATCCCCGACTACAGCTCTGGGTGGCCGCCTGCCTGTACCGTTACTACGTCGACCAGCACGAGTTTCTGTACGGCCCCCTCGATGACGACTCCGCCGATGCGGTGTACCGGGACGCCAAGAGGCTGGGCACCACATTGCAGGTCCGCGACGACATGTGGCCTGCGGACCGTGCCGCGTTCGATGAGTTCTGGAAACGGTCGCTCGATGACCTTCGCATCGACCCGCCGGTGCGGGACCATCTGCGCGGAGTCGCGACGATGGCGTTTCTGCCCGCCCCGCTGCGACTGCTCGCCGGGCGATTCAACCTGTTCGCGACTGCCGGATTCCTTCCTGCCGAGTTCCGCTCGCAGATGCGGTTGTCGTGGACCGCCGGTCAGCAACGACGGTTTGGATGGTTGCTGACCGCGCTGCGACTCGCCGACCACGTCATTCCACGCGAGGTCTGGCTCCTCGGCTACGAGCTGTACCTGCGGGATATGCGGGCCAGGGCGCACAACGGCAGGCGAATCGTGTGACCCCGCAGTTGTACCGATATCAACGATCGTCGCGTTAGTCCGCTGCAGGGTCGATGATCACTGGTGAACCGGGCGCCGCCCGGCGACGTATCTACCAAGACTTCATGAACCGAACAGTGAGGAGTCCCCGATGGCCTTCCCGGCGCTCAACCATGCCGCGCTCACCGTGCGCGATCTGAGTGTCAGCGGACCCTGGTACCGAGAATTGATCGGTGCCGATCCGGTGCTCGACGAGCACACCGACGCAGGATTCCGGCATCTGGTCTGGGCATTCGACAACGGCACCCTGTTCGGCATCCATCAGCACGACCGTGAATTCGAAGGCGGGCAGTTCACGGAGTTCCGGGCCGGGCTGGACCATGTCGGCTTCGGCTGCGCCAGTCGCACCGAGCTGGAGGTATGGGTGGACCGGCTCAATGAGCTCGGGATCGAGCACGGTGGAATCGTGGACGCCCCGTACGGGTCGGGCTTGAGCTTCCGCGATCCCGACGGCATCGCGTTGGAGTTCTTCGCTCCCCCTGCCGGCTAGCGATCGTGGGCGCGGACGGTATCGAGACCGTTGCCGGTCGCGCGGTAAGTAACTCAAACCTAAAGCAAGTAGTTGGATACTCGTGCGCAGCGCGTCTTGCTAGGTCACGCTATCTGCGTGTCGAGGATCTTCCTCAGTCACTCGAGCGCGGACAACCGAGAAGCGATCGCGCTCAACGCATGGCTGATCGAGGCGGAACCGGGCCTCGCTGGCGAGATCTTTCTCGATTTGGATCGTCACACCGGAATACCGGCCGGGGTGCGCTGGAAGGAGGCGCTCCGGCGGGCGAACGAGCGCTGTGAAGCGGTCATTTGCCTGCTTTCGGACAACTGGGATGCCTCCCACGAGTGCAAGGCGGAGTACCGGAATGCCGAAGACGTGCACAAGCCGATCTTCGCGGTGCGCCTGCAGCCGCTGACCGGTCGGGACATCACCAGCGAGTGGCAACGCTGCGACCTGTTCGGTGATGGGCCGAAGACGTCGATCCCGGTGGGCGGCGAATCGCGGCCGGTCGAGTTTCTCACCGAAGGCCTGCTGCGGTTACGTGACGGGCTGCGCGCCGCCGGCATCGGCGCGGACACCTTCGCCTGGCCGCCCGCCCACGAGCCGGACCGCGCGCCCTATCGCGGATGGCAGCCGCTGCAAGAGGTGGACGCCGCGGTCTATTTTGGCCGCGACGCCCAGATCGGCCGGGCGCTGAATGTGATTCGCGGGCTGCGGAGTTCCGGCGGTGGCCATCTGTTCGTCGTCCTCGGCCCGTCAGGAGTGGGCAAGTCGTCGTTCTTGCGCGCCGGTTTGTTGCCGCGGCTGCGCCGTGACGATCGTCATTTCCTGCCCATGGGAATCGTCCGGCCGCAACGCAACGCGCTCACCGGTGACGGCGGCCTTGCACAGTCGATCCACGAGCTGCGAGCCGGGCTCGGACTGCGCGAGCCCGGTCTGGGCGAAATCAAGAACGGGATACACGACATCAATCGGGTGCGGTCCTGGCTCACCGAGGCGCAGCAGGCGGCGCGGGATCGTGTCCTCGACCCCGCAGACACGGCACCGCCCACCTTGGTGCTACCGATCGATCAGGCCGAGGAACTATTCGGCGTCGACGCCGGCGAGCAGGCGAGCGCGTTGCTCGACGTGCTGTCAGGGCTTCTCGATTCGGACGACCCGGTGGCGATGATCGTGATCGCGACCGTCCGCGCGGACCGATACGAGCCGTTGCAGACCGCCCCGCAGCTCGCCGCGATCCAGGTGCGGCCGTTCGACGATCTCAAACCCATGCCGCAGGCCCAGTTCAAGGAGGTCATCTGCGGGCCGGCGCGGCGCGCCGCGGAAGCGGGCAGTCGGCTGGCGATCGCACCCGAACTGGTCGACCGATTGCTGGACGACTGGTCGCGCGGCGCGGACACGCTGCCGTTGCTGTCATTAACCCTGGCGCGGCTCTACCAGGACTACGGTGGCGGCGAGATCACCCTGGCCGAGTACAACGCGATGGGCGGCCTGCGCCGCGTTGTGCAGAGCGAAGTCGACGAACTGTTGGCGGCGGATCCCGTTGTCCGGCAACGGCAACTGGATATCCTGCGGTCGGCGTTCGTGCCCTGGCTGGCAACGATCAACGCGGACAACGATCAACCGATGCGTCGGGTTGCGCGCTGGTCCGACCTGCCAGCGGAGAGCCATCCGCTGCTGGAGGCGTTCATCGCCAGGCGCCTGCTGGTGCGGGACGAACGCGACGGCGAGGTTGTCGTCGAGGTCGCGCTGGAAAGCCTTCTGCGGCAATGGGATGCCCTGGCGGAGTGGCTGAGAGTCGAAGCGGCCGACCTGAAAGATGCCGACAATCTCGAGCGGGCCGCCCGTGCCTGGACGCAGAACGTGTGCCGCGACGAATGGCTGCTCCCGGGCAGCCGGCTCGCCGACGCCGAATCGCTGGCTGCCACGCCGGGTTTCCGTGAGCGACTGAACCCGACCCGGGAGTTCCTGCTCGCGTCACGCCAGCGCGAAGACCAGCGCCTGGCCGAGGAGCGCCGCCGTAATGAGGCCGACCTGCAGGCGGCCCGCGACCGAGAGGAAGCCGCAAAAGCTTTGGCGGCGGCCGAAAGTCAGGCGAAGGAAGAGGCGCAGCGGCACGCGTCGGTGTTGCGCCGTCGGAACTGGATTCTTCGGGGAGCGCTGGCATTGATGGTCGTCGCCGCCGTGGTCGCCGGGTTCCTGTATGTTCGGGCCTCGAGGGCAGAGGAAGAGGCTGCTGCGCGCAGCAGGAATGCGGCCGCGCTGGCGCTGATCGCGAACGCCCAGCTTTTGCTGTCGGGGACGTCTCCTGGCGTCTCCGACGACGTGCTCGGTATGCAGCTGGTGCTCGCCGCGCGCAGTTTCCCGGCGGAGGTCCGTGGCAGAGACTTGCCGTTGCTGACCGCCTTGAGCCAGGAACGCAGCGTCCTCAAGATCATCAAAACATACGGCGATTCCTACACGGTTGTCTTCAGCCCGGACGGCAAGCGCCTCGCGGTCGCCGACGGGGACTCGATCGGGTTGTGGAACACCGAAACCTGGCAGCCCATCGGCGACTTCATGAAGGGGCATAAGAAAGAGGTGATGACCGTCGCTTTCAGCCCGGACGGCAAGCGCATCATCTCGGGCAGCGTGGACGGGACGGTGCGGCTATGGGATGCGGCATCGCGCCAACCCATCGGTGAGCCGATGCTCGGCCACAAGGGGTCGGTTTCGGGGGTCGCGTTCAGCCCGGACGGCCTGCGCATTGTCTCGGGCAGCGGGGACGGGACGGTGCGGCTATGGGACGCGGAATCGCGCCAACCCATCGGTGAGCCGATGCGGGGTCACACCGACTCTGTGTCGAGTGTGGCGTTCAGTCCCGACGGCCGGCTGATCGCCTCCGGCAGCCTCGACACGACGCTGCGCCTGTGGGACCCAGACACCCGGCTGCCGGCCGGGGAGCCGCTGACGGGCAGCCCTGCGCCAGTAATGAGCGTCGCGTTCAGCCCGGACGGCCGGCGCATCGCCTCGGCCGACGGGACAACGATTCGGTTGTGGGATGTGGCAACCCGCACACCAGCTCGTGAACCGATCCAGGGACATTCAGCGCCAATCGACCGGGTGGTGTACAGCCGCGACGGCACCCGAATCGCCTCCGCCAGCGATGACAAGACCGTCCGGCTATGGGATGCCCTCACCGGCTCGCCGATCGGAGAGCCGCTGGTCGGGCACGAGTTCGTGGTCACCGGTGTCGCCTTCGACGCGGACGGCCGGCGGATCGTATCGAGTGGTTTCGACAAGACTTTCCGGGTGTGGGACGCCCGCGGCGGACAGGTATTCCGCGGTCACGAGGACGCCGTGACGGGCGTCGGCTTCAGTCCCGACGGGCATCGGATCGTGTCCTCCGGCGCCGATCAGACGATCCGGCAGTGGGATATAGACGCCGGGATCCAGACCGGCCCGATCATCCGCGTCGGCGGCGATGGCACGACCGGAGGCAGCCCCGAGGGGATCGCCGGGGAAAGCCGAAAACTTGTCGGCGCGTGGTTCAGTGCGGACGCCCGGCAGATCATGGGCATCGGCCCGCGCACCAACCTTGCCTGGGATGCCGCAACCGGAAGACCACTAAGCGCGGGCGCGAGTCCGCCGCCCGACACCGTGGCCGTGACCGGAACAGACGTTGGTCCCAAGTTTGCAACCCTGAAGGCCAACGGCGCCAAAATCGCGGGGATTGCGACGGGCACCGATGTCCAGATACGCAACGCTGCGATGCAACCGATCGGCAATCCACTGCACCACGATGCGACGGTGGCAACCTTTGCGTTCAGCCCTGACGGTCAACGCATCGCCACCGGCAGCAGGGACTGGCAAGTCCGCCTATGGGATGCCAACACGGGCCAGCCGATCGGCGCACCCCTCGAGCACGACGCGTGGATCGATTCCATCGATTTCTCCGATGACGCCCACACGATCGCGGTTGCGGCGCATGACGGCTCGATAAGACTCTGGAATGTGGAAACCGGCGAGCCGATCGGTGAACCGATGTGGCAGGACGGCTGGGTAACCGATGTCAAGTTCAGCCCGGACGGTCATATCATCGCCACCGGCGGTGCCGATGGCGGCGTCCGGCTCTTCGATGTCCAGACACGCAGCCAAATCGGCTCGGCGCTTGTCGGGCACACCCAGCCGGTGAGCGACGTCGAGTTCAGCCCGGACGGCACCAAGGTCGCGTCGGCTGGTCCGGACAAGACCATTCGGGTCTGGCCCGTGCCGACGCCCTCGCCCGAAAAGCTCTGCGAGAAGATGACCTACAACATGAGTCCCAAGACCTGGGACAACCAGGTTGGCTCCGACATTCCCTACCGGAAGCTCTGCGAAGACCTCCCGGTCGCCCAAGACGGCTGATTTCGTCCCGAACGTCAGACTAATGGCTGGGCGTCAGCGCCGCCGGGTCGACATCCGACAACAACGGAATTGTGTTGGGATACTGTCGTTCTCAGCGACGCGGACGCAACGCCCGCAGACCGCGCAACAGGTCATAGCCAGCGCCAGCGCCACAGGGGTACCAGCGTCGTCGGCCTCGGTCTCAGACCACCGCCGGTGGAGGGCAACACGGCGCACGAAATCGGCCGCCATTGCGGTGTCCCTCTCGCCGCTAACCTGCAATAACCTTGGTGGGCGCGGACGGTATCGAACCGCCGACCGCTGGTGTGTAAAGGGACCGGAAAAAGTGAACAGGCGTTCTACGGGGTCCAGTACGTCCACGTCAGCGCCGTAGCGCGTGTCCGGCTGATGCCGCCGTGTCCACGATGTTCGGTCCCGTCTTGGGACACTGGCGGGCCACTGGCGAACGGGGGGTCGGGGCGACCCGATCGGCGGCGACTGCCGGCGGCTTGGCCTTGACCGACGTCGTGGTCACGGCACCACCGGCAGCACGCGTGGCGCCATCTTGGCTGCGCTGGTGCCCGTCTCGCGGTGGTAGGCACCGCTGTGGAATGCGAGTCACGCATCTGCCAAGTCGGTCGTGTGGGTGGGTGTCACGTGTTCGGCTGCCTCGGTCGATGTCATTTCGGTATCGCGGGGTGCGGAACAGGTCTTGGACACGCGCAACCGACTGCCAAAGACTCGGAGGCACAGGGAGTGACGAGAGAAGAGAGATGGCCGAGATGAGCGGGTACGCCGGCAAGAACGTCTCTTCACCGCGGGACACGTTCGATTACGTGATCGTCGGCGCCGGCAGTGCGGGTTGCGTGTTGGCCAATCGGCTCTCGGCGGATCCGTCGGTCCGAGTGTTGTTGCTCGAGGCCGGCCCGCCCGACACCCTGGACACCATTCGGGTGCCCGCGTTGTGGAGCGGTTTGTTCGGTTCGGAAGTCGATTGGGATTACCGCCTCGAACCCCAACCGCATTACGCCGGGTCTGACCTGTACCCCCGGGGAAAGACACTGGGCGGTTCGTCCGCGATCAACGCCATGATCTACATTCGCGGTCACCGCACCGACTTCGACGGCTGGAGCGAGAAAGGCTGTAGCGGCTGGGATTACGACGCGGTACTGCCCTACTTCGTCAAGGCCGAGAGCAATAGCCGACTCGCAGCACCCTTTCACGGCAAAGAAGGCCCGCTGCGCGTCGAGGACATGCTGTTTACCCACGAGCTCTCGCACAGCTGGATCAGCTCGGCCGTCGATGTTGGTCTGCCGTTCAACGACGACTTCAACGGGTCGGGCCAAATCGGTGCGGGCGTCTACCAAGTGACGTGTCATGACGGGTGGCGATGGTCGGCTGCCGACGCGTATCTGAAACCCGTGCACGATCGACCCAACCTGACGGTGCGGGCCAATTCGCCGGCCACGGAGATCCTGTTCGATGGTCAGCGGGCACACGGGGTGGCCTATGTGCATGCCGGCGTCGAGACCACCGCGCGCGCCGATGCCGAGGTGATCCTTAGCGCAGGAGCGCTCAACTCCCCGCAACTGCTGATGCTGTCGGGCATCGGTCCAGCCCAGCAGTTGCGCGCACACGACATCGCGGTCAAGGTCGACCTGCCCGGCGTCGGAGCCAACCTCAACGACCACACCATGACCCCCATCGTCTGGGCGACGAAAGACTCGACAGATCTGCTGCAACTGGCCACCCCGGAAAACATGGCACGCTGGCAGCAGCGCGGTGGTGGCCCCTTCTGCTCCATCGGTGGCGAAGTCGGCGGTTTTCTCAGCACCAACGGCAATGACGTCCCCGATATTCAATTGACCTGTGGACCAACCGCATTAGTGCACCATGGCCGATTCAGTCTGCCGCCGGAGAACTTCACAATGTTGGTGACAGCTACGCGTCCGCTCAGCCGAGGTCGACTCACCCTGCGTTCCAGCGATCCGCTCGGCGCACCCCGCATCGACGCCGGCTACTTCAGCGAGCCCGCCGACCTCAAGGCCGTCATACAAGGCCTGCGCGCGGTACTGGAAATAGCCGACCATCAACCGCTCAAGGCCAGCCTCGGTGCGCTGCGGCTGCCCGACAGCGTTCCCGACGACGCCGCGCTCACCGAACACATCCGG